>Ga0209276_100221_pt1 | contig 105079 bp, 110 predicted proteins | sample DewCreD2012metaG_3_FD_185473 | JGI IMG/M metagenome (GOLD analysis project Ga0209276, IMG submission 185473) | Hot spring sediment bacterial and archeal communities from British Columbia, Canada, to study Microbial Dark Matter (Phase II) - Dewar... ...
CCCATATCACGTTATCAAAAACATCAACCTGTGCCCTTATCGTTACAGAATCGCTTAACACCAACTGCGGGGTTAAACGAAGCCTGGTGTCGGCAAAAGAGATGTTGTCATCAGCATCACTGAAACCCAGATCCCTTGCCAGGTCATCACTTAGAGAGTTTATAAAGGTTGCGTCCTTAATAAAACGATATCGGGTACGTAGGTAACTTGGAAAACCACCCAAGGTAAGCTCTACCGCGTAAGAAGGGAGAGCCACACATACAGCCAACAGTAAAAAGAAAAGCCATCTGGCTTTACTCATCTCTCCTTACCTCCTTAGAAAAAGTTTTAAATCTGTGCTAACTCTATATAAATTGTAAACTTTTGTCAAGAGGTTTTTTATCTACCTTCTTACATATAAGTAGATTACTTAAGTTGCTATGATAATAAGATATTTTAACCTATTTCAATCAAAGCAAAAACCCACCAAGAGCTCAGAAAGCTGAGCCACTAAACTTAAGATAAATCCTTAAAGATAATGAAGCATTTTCTTAAAACCTTAATGAAAAATTCATAAGGTTTTAAAAGAGTAAAGTTATTCTCTACGGTATGAGAATACTTGTTACCTCAGATATACACGCAAACTGGTACGCACTTGAGGCAATCCTTTCAAAGGAGAGCTATGAGAGGTTTTTGTTTCTTGGAGATACAGTGGGTTTTGGGCCAAATCCAAGAGAATGCATAAGGTTTCTTCTGGAACTATACGAAAAGGGAGTTCTTATCGGTGTTAGAGGAGATGATGACAATGCGGTAGCATACGGTATAAACTGCCAGTGTAGCCGTGAGTTAAACGTTATCTCAAGGATCACGCGGGAGTGGAGTGAGGGGGTACTTACAGGCAAGGATATTGGTTTTCTAAGAAGGCTTCCCCACCAAAACTCCTTTGAGCTTGATGGTTTCACCTTTAAGATGGTTCACACCCAAGCCTTAAATCTTGAGGCCCCTGGCTCAGAAAACACAAAACCCAGCGTGGATTTTCTACTGGTTGGCCACTCCCACAGACCCTTTATCAGGCGTATTGGAAGGACAACGGTTATAAATCCAGGTTCTGCAGGACAACCTATGGATTTAAACCCCTGCGTCTCCTATGCAATTATAGAGAACGGAAGGGCAACCATAAAGAGAACCACATACGATATTGATAAAGCCATAAATGAGCTTGGAAAAACCAGATTGCCCAAAACCATCTTAAAAAGGATAACATCCATACTGGTTACAGGTGGAATACAAAGGTAAACCCTTACACAAACAAAAAGCCCGACCGGGATTTGACATCGGCACCCGGCCGGGCTTTACCACTACTAGAAGTATGCCTGGAGTTGGGTTAGAAACACGTTCTGGTCAAATTTCTGGCCATCCGTATCCTCATCCCTTATGAAAGAGTAGCTAAACTGCAGCTTATACTTGTGGCTTTTTGACAGGTACAGATTTAAACCAGGTGTAATCTCCCACCTGCTGTCCCTGCCGTCCACATCGTCATCAAAATCTATATACGCAAACCTTCCAGCAATCTCCATGAACTCAGGAGCCACAAAAAGACCGCTTTGAACCCTAAATCCCTGATCAGTTACCTTTTTAAACCCTCCTTCTTTGGGATCTATATTCCTTATATGATACTCCCCCTCCAGGCTGAAAATCCAGTATTTAAAATTGGCATCTGCTGTAAACGAAATCACATCGGCTTCTGCATTTCCCGCTGCTATTACGTCACCACCAAAGATTTCACCGAATCTCTCGTCTATATTGCTATCCGGTGTTTTTCTCCCGATGTTTAACCCTGGGATTCCCGCTACCGCTGCTCCAATGGCAATAAGAGGCCTATCCCTTTCTCCAAAGTTGGGCTCTATCTTGTAGTCTCCACCTGCGGGAAAATCACCACCGTATTTCAACTCACCACAACAAGGGGTCAGCATAATCCTTCCAGCATATAAAAGGTTAGAGTCCGCACTGCTTCCGTTTCTTCCATCACCGTTAAATACACCGGCACCGTAAACAATATAGTTTCCAAGAACCCCGTAAATCGCTGTACCCCTATCACGTCCCAGAGCAAACTCTTCGTTTACAATAGACCTTTCAACAAGCTGAAGTTCTGACGAAGAGGTTAACTCTTCCCTTGAAAATGGAACCTTAAATTGGCCCGGTCTTGGAACAAACAACGTGTTATAAGCAAAATCCAAATAGGCATCCCTTAACTGAAAATTCCCGTTGTTATCCCCACTAATTTGAAATTTGTAGAGCAACCAGGGTCTAAAAGCGTTACCATCCCATGTTACCCTAAACCTCCTCAAGTTAAAATCCGTAGCCGTATCCTCTCCCTCCGTATCGTTTACAGAAAACTGAATCTGAGCCCGAAGCCTTGTTCTCAGCTTGAAGTTGCTATCCTCTGTCTTAATGGTAAAACCATCTCCAGGCTTTTTATACTCTACTTCTATTCTCTTCCACCAACCATCTTTCTCCTCTCTTTCCCTCTCACCCTCTAACTCCTCTATCCTGCTTCTTAGCTCTTCCATTTTACTTCTATATTCCCTCTCCAACTCCTCCATCCTCTTCCTTAACTCATCAACCTCTTCACCTTTTGACTGCGAATAGGCATTAAAGCCCGGGAAACAAACAAAGGCAAAGAGCGAAGCAAGCCAAATGGCCAGAGCAAATAACCTTATCATCTCTTCCTCCTCCTTTTTGGGTTAATTTAACTGAGCTATAGAGTAGGGAGGATCCATTAAAACAAATTTAAAAGGATGTTAAAATTTCGTTAAGAAAGTTGAATACCGCATATGGAGACTTTATTATAATTTTGCAAGATGGAAGAGAAGCTAATAGCTGTGGTGGATGATGAGGAAGACATTTTAGAGCTTGTCTCCCACCACCTAAAAAGGGAAGGATTTAGGGTAAAGGAGTTTCAAAACGGCAGAGATTTCCTTCTTTATGTGGAATCGTCCTTGATACCTGATCTTGTGATTCTGGATATAATGCTTCCGGGAACCGATGGATTGGATATATGCAGGTCTTTAAGAAGTAAATCCAGAACGCACTCTATCCCCATAATAATGCTTACGGCAAAGGCCTCGGAAGCAGATGTGGTTGTGGGACTGGAGCTTGGGGCAGATGACTATATAGTAAAGCCATTCAGTCCAAGAGAACTTATAGCAAGGATAAAAAGCATACTGAGAAGAGCAAATAAAGAGACTGACAGAAAAACCATAAGAATAGGCCCTCTGCAGATCAATACGGAAAAGTTTGAGGTTTCTGTAGATGGGAAAAGGGTAGAGCTAACAACCACGGAATTCAAGATACTTGAGGTGCTTGCAGAAGGGCAAGGAAGGGTATTTACAAGGGATCAGTTGTTAAAGAAAAAGAGGCTTTGGGGAGATGAAAAGCTGGTTTATGATAGAACAATAGATGTTCACATAAAGAACATAAGAGAAAAACTTGGCAAAGCCGGAAGCATGATAAAAACCATAAGAAGCATAGGTTATAAACTTGAGGAGCAGTAAAGGGTTTGAGGGGTTCTGAGAGGAAGTTTATTCTAATCTTGGCTGTTCTTATACTACTTTCCCATGTACTTACCTTAATAGAGCTTAGAAGATATAGAATAGGGGAAGAGAAAGAAAGGATTACTGAGGTATCTAAAGTCATAACCGAGTTTTTAAAAGCAAAGCCCCTAGAGATAAAAGAGCTAGAAGCACTACTCTCAAGCCTTGGCAAGATATACGGGCTGAATATCGAATTGGTTGATAAAGACATGGCTCCTCCATACAAAGCCCATAAAAAAAGCACTTATAATAGGATAATAGGGAGAGAAAAAAACCTCGTTTACATCTCCGTAAATACAAAAGACGATAGAACACACACGCTAGTACGAATGGAACCTCTAAGCGATTTTGGGCGCAAAAACACTTATAGATTACTCTATCCCGGAGTAGCTTTAACCACACTTATGTTTCTTTTTATCCTTTTACTTTCGAGGGAGTTTAAAAAAACAATAAACAGGATAATAGAGATCTCAGAGCAAATTGCAGGGGGTAACTTTAACATAGATATCCAAACGAAAAAAGGAGATTACGAAAGGCTTTTTCAATCAATAAAGGGTATGTCTGAGAGGCTAAATGAGCTATTTAATGGGCTTTACCGGGAGAAAACCCAGCTTCAGGCCGTACTTACCGCAATGAATGAGGGGGTTGTTGTAATATCAGCAGAGGGCAGAGTTGTTCTTGTAAACAATGCCCTGAAAGACATGCTCAATATAAAGGGCGATTGCACAGGAAAAGCATACTGGGAGGTTCTAAGAGAGGTAAAGCTGGTAGAACTGATAGAAAACGTAATGCAAAACCGAAGGCCCGAAAAAGAAGAAATCACCTTCCTTTATCCGAAGGAAAGAAACTATATGGTAAATGCACTTCCCCTGAACCTACCTGCTGGAGGAATAATACTTGTTTTATTTGATATAACTGAGTTCAAAAGACTTGAGCAAATAAAAGCTGATCTTATTGCAAACGTATCCCACGAACTAAGGACACCGCTTACAGCTATTAAAGGCTACATAGAAACACTTGAAAACGAAAACACAAGCAAGGAAGAGAGAAACTACTTCCTTAGCATAGTTAAGAGAAACACAGAGAGGCTTATAAATATAGTGTCTGACCTTCTTGTGCTCTCTGAAATAGAGAATAGAAACTCACTTTTTAGAGACGACCCAAGACAGGATTTTGAAGATATAGATGTAGGAGAGATTGTTTTCTCCTCACTTGAAGCGGTTAAAAATAATTCCCTGGATAAGAAACTAAATACGGTACTTGATATAGAAGAATCATTACCGCCTCTTAAAGGAAACAGGTTTCTTCTTGAACAGATGATTATAAACCTTATGGACAATGCAGTAAAATACACCCCTGAAGGGGGAACCATAGGAATTAGGTGCTTTAAATCAAACTCAGAGCTTGTCCTAGAGGTCTTTGACACAGGTATAGGAATTCCAAAAGAACACATACCAAGGATATTTGAGCGTTTTTACCGTGTGGATAGAACACGTTCAAGAAAACTAGGAGGAACAGGTCTTGGCCTAAGCATAGTAAAGCACATTGTAATATTACATGGTGGGAAAATAGAGGTTCAAAGTGAGGAGGGAAAGGGAAGCAGGTTTATAGTAACGATACCCGCTAAAGTTTAACCTAAATTTAACCCCTTTTTAATGCCAAATTAACATTTGGCAGACAGATTAAGATTAAGATAAAAATAAAGGAGGATGTTTGACAATGCACAATAAAATGGTATTAAGTTTTTGTCTGGTAGCTACCCTGCTTTTAGGAGCAGGATACGGATGTAACTCAAACGCCCAGGAAACTATAAAGGTGGACGGTTCGAGTACAGTTTATCCAATAACCGAGGCTGTAGCTGAGGAGTTTCAGATTGCAAAAAAAGGAAAAGTAAGGGTTACGGTAGGGATATCAGGAACGGGAGGTGGATTTAAGAAGTTCTGTCGGGGAGAAACTGACATATCAAATGCATCAAGGCCCATAAGGAAGATAGAGATGGAAGCATGCTCTCAGAACGGAATAAAGTACATAGAGCTTCCAGTTGCATTCGATGGGTTAAGCGTTGTTGTAAATCCTCAAAACAGTTGGGTGGATTGTATGAGCGTAGAGGAGCTAAAGAAGATATGGGAACCTGAAGCCCAGGGTAAAATTAAGAAGTGGAACCAGGTAAGACCTCAATGGCCTGATGCAGATTTAAAGCTGTGTGGTGCAGGAGTTGATTCCGGAACATATGACTACTTTACCGAGGCAATAGTTGGTAAAGAACACTCAAGCAGAGGAGACTATACAGCAAGTGAAGACGATAACGTACTAGTTCAGTTTGCTGCAAACGAAAAGAATGCTCTCTGTTTCTTTGGTTTTGCCTACTATGAGGAGAATAAAGACAAGCTAAAGGCAGTTCCCATAAAGAGTCCCGTGGATGGAAACTGCTACCTGCCGAGTGCTCAAAATGTAGAAAACGGTAAGTATCAACCACTCTCAAGACCGCTATTTATATACGTGAATGCAGAATCCCTAGCGAAGAAACCGGAGGTTAGAGAATTTGTAGAGTTCTACATAACCCATGCAAAAGAGCTTGTACCTGAGGTAGGATACATTGCTCTCCCAGAAAAGGTATACAGGCTTGCCCTTGAAAGGGTTAAAGCCGGGAAAACGGGTACGGTATTTGCTGGAGGATCTGAGGTCGGTGTAAGCATAGAAGAAATAGTAAAGAGAGAAACCACTGAATAAATGAAAGGTTTACTATACAAAAAGGTGGTAGATAGGGTTATAACGGTACTCCTATTTACCACCGCTCTTTTTACCGTTTTTATAACAGCTGGCATAGTGTATGTTCTTCTGTCAGATACCATTGAATTCTTTAAACACGTATCCATTATTGAATTTCTTACCGAAAGAGAATGGACTCCGGTATTTGCAATAAAGAAGTTTGGTATTGCCCCCTTAATTACCGGAACCTTTTTGATAGCCGGAATAGCAATTCTGTTTTCGGCTCCAATCGGGATCTTGCTGGCTATATATCTAAGCGAATTTGCTCCAGGTGCAGTTAGAGAAACTGTAAAACCAATCATAGAGTTCCTAGAAGCTATACCTACCGTTGTATACGGATACTTTGCTCTTCTCTTTGTAACCCCAAACCTCCAGAAAATCATCCCTGAACTGCAGGGATTTAACGGGCTTTCTCCAGGCATTGTATTGGGAATTATGATTCTTCCATATACCGCATCAATGAGCGAAGATGCACTCAGAAGCGTTCCTCAAGAGCTAAGAGAAGCGGCTTATGCGCTTGGAGCGTCCAAACTTAAAACCGCCCTTACAGTGGTTCTTCCTTCTGCGTTCTCAGGGGTAATAGCCGCTTTTATACTTGGCATATCAAGGGCACTTGGTGAAACAATGGTGGTTGCAATAGCAGCCGGGATTTATCCAAACCTAACTCTTAATCCACTGGAACCCCTGGAAACGATAACCGCATATATAGTTCAGATAAGCCTTGGAGACCTGCCGTTTGGTTCTGTAGAGTATCTATCCATATTCGCTGTAGGTTTTACACTTTTTACTATAACCCTGATATTTAACACACTGGCTCTCTGGCTAAAGTCAAAACTAAGGGAGGTATACTGACAGGTTGTCTAAAGAGAGTGTTGAAGCACAACGCTTACTTTACCGGATCAAAAAACTAAGGTTTATGGACACGGTATTTGAGGCACTTGGGATTATAGCCGTTTTTCTTGTTATGACATTTATCTTCGCAATTATCCTGGACCTGTTTATGGATGGGCTACAGAGATTAAGCCTTGGTTTTTTAACCTCATATCCTTCTAGATTCCCAGAAAAAGCCGGGATACTTTCTGCCTGGGTGGGAACCATCTACGTTATGGCAGGAGCGGTTTTCTGGTCTGTAATCCTTGGGGTACCTGCCGGTATATATCTTGAAGAGTATGCGAGAAAAAACTGGCTAACAAGCATAATAGAAATCAATATAAACAACCTGGCTGCAGTTCCCTCCATCATATATGGCCTTTTAGCCCTAGGTATCTTTGTATACAGACTGGGATTTGGGGAGAGTATATTAACAGGTGGACTAACGCTTGGATTTCTTATGCTTCCTGTAATAGTAGTTGCCACAAGAGAATCCATAAAGAGAATTCCCCAGTCTATAAGGGAAGCTGCATACTCCATGGGAGCTACAAAGTGGGAAACCGTAAGGGACCATGTGATTCCATACTCAGCTGGAGGAATACTAACGGGTGTTATAATAGCAGCTTCAAGAGCAATAGGCGAAACAGCACCCCTTATAACCATTGGCGCACTAACCTTTATAGCCTTTCTTCCCCCTTCTCCAATAAAAGCAGATTTTCCATTTGTCTCCTGGGACTCGTTCGTAGAGATGCTTAAATCTCCTTTTACTGTTATCCCAATTCAGATGTTTAACTGGATCTCCAGACCACAGAAGGAATTCCATGAAAATGCAGCAGCTGCTGGTCTTGTCCTTATAGCGCTTACCCTCATTATGAACAGCCTTGCTTTATTCTTACGTTACAAGGTTAGAAGGAGAATAAAATGGTAAGAAACCTGGCAATAAAAACACTAAGTATGGTACAGAAAAAATTGAAAGAAGACCAAGAAGATGATAGCTTTAATAGGAAAAATTCAATGCCCAAAAAAGAACCAGAAGATATAAAACTAGAAGTAAAAGACCTTAGCTTTTTCTACGGAAATGTTCAGGCCCTAAAGAATATAAACATAAAGATACCGAGTTACCAGATAACAGCAATCATAGGTGCCTCAGGATGTGGAAAAACCACCTTTCTTCGTTGTATAAATAGAATGCATGACCTGTACTCAAAGAACGGATACAGCGGAAAGATAATACTTTATCCCGATGGGATAAACATAATAGATAAAAAGGTAGACCCCATATCAATAAGAATGAGAGCAGGTATGGTGTTTCAAAAACCTAATCCCTTTCCAAAATCGATTTACGAGAACGTAGCCTATGGACTTAAAATCAAAGGTATAAAGGATAAAAAAACACTTGATGAGAAAGTAGAATGGGCCCTTAGAGCCTCTGCACTCTGGGAAGAAGTTAAAGACAGGTTGAAAGAGAATGCGTATTCTCTTTCCGGAGGACAGCAACAAAGACTCTGCATTGCCCGAGCAATAGCAATGGACCCCGAGGTGCTTCTTTTCGATGAACCAACATCAGCTCTTGATCCTGTCTCCACCTCAAAGATAGAAGAGCTTATCCTTGAACTAAAACAACACACAACCGTAATTATAGTTACACACAACATGCAACAGGCTGCAAGGATATCAGATTACACAGCGTTTATGCACCTTGGTGAGCTAGTAGAATTTGGCAGAACTGAAAAGATATTTACCAACCCAAGTAACAAACTCACAGAAGACTATATAACGGGAAGGTTTGGATGAAAAAAAGCATCCTCTTTATATGTACCCACAACTCCGCTCGCTCTCAGATAGCAGAGGGCATAATGAAGGCGATATACGGTGGGTTCTTTGAGGTATTCAGTGCGGGAACAAAGCCATCAACCGTTAATCCCTATGCTGTAAAGGTTTTAAAAGAAATCGGCATAGACATATCAAAAAACAGATCAAAAAGCATAGACGAACTTGAAAAAAAAGAGTTTGATTACGTAGTAATCCTATGTGACGGTGCTAAAGAAATCTGTCCGGTATTTCCAAATGCAGGGAAGCGCATCCACAAGAGCTTTAAAGACCCCTCAGATTTTAAAGGAAGCGAAGATGAAATACTCCTAGGCTTTAGACTTATAAGGGATGAAATAAGAAACTGGATAGAAGAAACCTTTAAAAAAACAACAAAAAAAGGCAAATTATGAAAATAGTTCATATATCGGATCTACACCTTACAAGCCCAACTTTTGTCCCTGAATGGGAGCAAAACGTTGTAAATACGGTGAACTCCATACAACCAGACATACTGGTTGTTACAGGAGACCTCACCGATTGGGGATACGAATACGAATACCGCGTGGTGAGTGGCTTTTTTGAAAAAATAAAGGCAAACAGGTTAATAGTGGTTCCCGGAAACCATGACTCAAGAAACGAAGGATACCTTATATTCGAAGAGATATTTGGAACAAGATACCCGTACTATGAGGATAACGAGGTTGTAATACTGGGAATAGACTCAAGCGAGCCGGATATAGATGATGGGCACATAGGAAGAGAAAACTATGATATAATAAAGGATAAGTTCTGGGCTAAGGACAAGATAAAGATACTTGCTCTGCACCATCATCTAATTCCTATTCCGGGAACCGGAAGAGAAAGGCACATTCCTGTAGACGCTGGTGATGTATTGAGGCTGTGTACTGAACTTGAAATAAACTTTATTTTCTCAGGACACAAGCACCAACCATGGATATGGAAACTAGAGAAAAGCTACTTTGCTACAGCAGGAACAGCAACAACCAGAAGATTAAAAGGCAGGTCCTTTCCCTCATTTAACATACTGGATATAAGCCAAGAAAAGCTAACCCTCTATGAGGTAAATGTAGCCCAGAAAAGCACAAAAGAGATAAAGGTTATATTAAGGGGTGAGTTTAATGAAAAGACTACAAGAGGAAATTAATAACTTAAAGAAGTCTCTTCTTCAAATGGCATCTATGGTGGAAGAAATGATAGTAAAAAGCATAAAGTCCTTAAAAGAAAAAAACACACCGCTTGCAGAAGAGATCATAAGAAATGACGATGTTATCAACAGGATGGAGATTGATATAGACAACCTTTGTATAAAAATACTTGCCCTCTATCACCCCGAAGCAGAAGATTTAAGGACAGTTACCATGATTATGAAGATTAACAATGACCTAGAAAGGATCGGTGACCATGCTGTAAATATTGCTGAAAGAGCCATTTACCTTTCGGATAAACCACCTGTAAAACCCCTGATTGATATACCAAGAATGGCAGAAAAAGCAACAGAGATGCTAAGGGAAAGCTTAGAAGCCTTTGTAAATAAAAATGCTGAACTTGCCGTTGAAGTGTGTAAGAAAGATGATGAGGTAGACTATTTAGAAAACCAGATCATGAGGGAACTTATAACCTATATGATGGAAGACCCCAGCACAATTGACCGCTCCCTTCGCCTCATCTTAATAGCAAGAGACCTTGAAAGGGTTGCAGACCTTGCAACTAATATAGCAGAAGATGCATTCTACATTGCCTCGGGTCAGATTCTAAAACACCATGCCATGGAAATGTCAAGAGAGTAACCTCAACCTAAACGTGCAGGAGGAGCCATAAATTCCGGCCCCACTGGATCCTTAATTGTTTCCTCAAGAATCCTATCAATCTCTCTCATTGTATCCTTATCAATAGACCACCCCATTACCTGATCCACTACCTCCTCTATTTGTTCGGGTCTGCGTGCGCCTAAAAGAGCCACATCCGCACCTGGCTGGTCTAATACCCATCGCACCGCAAGATGTATAACGCGCTTTCCATATCTTTCTCTGGCAAGCCGATCAAGCCTCTCAACGGCATCCAAATACTGGTAGTAACGAGGAGGTTGAAACTTTGGATCAACCCTTCTTATATCATCTTCTTTAAACTCAGTATCGGGCTTCATCTTCCCGCTAAGCAATCCACGACAGATAGCACCGTAAAGAAGAGTGGTAATCCCGTTTTCACGACAATACGGTAGTATGTCCTTTTCAATTCCACGTTCAAATAGATTGTAAGGAGGCTGAGAGGTATGAAGTGGAGCAACCCTACGGAAAACATCCATTTGTTCCGTTGAGTAATTGCTTACACCAATTGCCCTTATCTTTCCCTCCCTATACAGCGAATACAAAGCCTGAGCAGTTTCTTCTATTGGAACAAGGGGATCTGGCCAATGAACCTGGTAAATGTCTATATAATCGGTTTTAAGCCGCCTTAGAGAATCTTCTATCTCTTTATAAATGCGGGATTTACTCGAGTTACGATAAACCTTTCCGCTTGTCCATTCGAGTCCTACCTTTGTAGCAATTACCACCTTATCACGAAAACCGTACTCAGAAACAGCTTTACCCACGATTTCCTCAGACACCCCACGTCCGTAAACAGGAGCAGTATCAATTAGGTTAACTCCAAGCTCAATCGCTTTATGAATCGTCTTTATAGCAATCCCCTCATCTGTTCCCCCCCACAACCAACCACCTATTGACCATGTTCCCAAACCTATTCGAGAAACCTCAATATCTGTCTCACTTACTCTTACAAATTCCATCTCTCTTATCCCTCTATCTTAAAGAGATTAGAAGGTTTGGAGCCTTGCTTGAACGCTCATAATAAAACATGGCTTCAGGAAGCCACATCCTTATATTACTCTTTCTCCTCCCATAACTTGGATGTGTAGCCAAAAACTCAGGTGGATGTGGTTTGTTTTTTGTTGCCTCTTCCATCCTGTCCCAGAAAGCCAGGGCTTCCCTGGGATCATATCCTGCCTTTGCCATATAAACAAGACCGATTCTATCAGCTTCTGCCTCCTGGGCACGACTAAAAGGGAGTATTCCACCTATAGTAACCCCAATTCCAAAGGCCTGCATTACAGCGCTTACCACAGCCGGATCCTGTCTGCTAAGGGCAAGCCCCAGTCCTGCAGCTCCAAGTTCAGCAAGAATTCCAACAGATAACCTCTCCTCACCATGTCGGGCAGCAACATGTGCAACCTCATGCCCTATAACGGTTGCAAGCCCTGCATCGTTTTTTGCAATTGGTATTATGCCCGTATAAACACCTATCTTTCCTCCAGGAAGAGCAAAAGCATTTATTTTATCATCCCCCTTTATAACCCTGTACTCCCAGTTATAGTTTGGGGTGTCAGCTACTCTAGTTATCCTTTTTCCCACCCTTACCACAGCTTCATTGTAGATGGGGTTGTTGGATAACTTCTCCTTCTTTAGAAGCTCTTGAAAAGCCACAGCCCCCATCTGGGCAGCCTGTTCTGAAGAAACAAGAATAATCTGGGATCTTCCAGTTACGGGAGCTTTGTAGCAGTTTAAGAGCAAAAAAACGCAAAGAACCAAGATAACTGCTACAAATACCCCTGCCTTTTTACCCAGTTTAGCTCCAAACATGGTTTCTGCCATAATTAAAGGAGGCAGATTCCATACCCACAAAGATACAGAACTGCCTCCCTTTGCTTAAACAGTTTAAGCTTTAAGGTTGGTGTTCTTTATCCTCTCTATCCCTTCCTCTATATCCTCATCAGGAACTGCATAGGTTACCCTTACGTAGCCTTCCCCCTGGCTTCCAAAAGCAGTTCCGGCTACAACCGCAACACCTGCATTCTCCAGCAACCTGTTTGTAAACTCCTGTGAGGTTAGCCCAGTTCCCGTAATATCGGGAAACGCATAGAAAGCACCCGCTGGTTTATCACATTTTATGCCAGGGATCGAGTTCAGTCCCTCTACCATCTTATCCCGTTTCTTCTGAAGTATCTGCCTTTTCCTTTCAACCCAATCCTGAGGACCTGTCATAGCTGCATATGCCGCTTTCTGGATAAAGGCTGCAACATTCGTAATCGTGTCCTGAAGGAATATGGAAAGCTTTTCTATAACAGGTTTAGGAGCAACTGCCCACCCTATTCTCCATCCGGTCATAGCATATGTTTTAGAGAAGGTATCAATAACAATTGTCCTCTCCTCCATACCCGGAACAGCCGAAATCGTTTTGTGCTGCTTACCATCGTAAACAATATGTGAGAATATCTCATCTGAAATAACCATAAGATTCTTGTGCTTAAGACATATCTCAGCAATCTCCTCAGGATTCTCCACAAGATGACCATTGGGTCTTTGAGGAGTGTTTATAATCAGGAGCTTTGTCTTTGGAGTAATAAGAGTTTCGAGTTTCTCAAGATCAAACTGCCAATCAGGCTTTGTAAGAGGCGTATGTTTTATAATAGCCCCTGCATATTTAGCCCACACCTCATCGGGAGGATAACCCGGGTTGGGGAAAATCACCTCATCTCCATCTTCAAGAAAGGTTAAAAGGGACATGGTTAAAGCATGCTTGGCTCCAGCTGTAACAATCACCTCATCTGGGGTTGTTCTTCTCCCTCTTTTTGTCATCTCCTCAGCAATAGCCTCCCTTAACTCCGGAAGACCTGGACCCGGATCGTATCTAACATACCCCTCCTTGAGGGCTCTTACTGTAGCCTCAATTATGTGCTCGGGGGTATCAAAGTCTGGTCCCTGATAATCCCCTTTCTCGAAGTGGATTATCTTCCTTCCGGTTGTCTTCTCAAGTTCCTTTGCTACCCGCATACTTGCCCACTGCTTTGGTGGAACAAAATGGCTTATCCTTCTACTAAATGGATATGTCATAGCCATTTAAACCAACCTCCTTTTAAATAAAGATTAGGATAAAAAAAAACTGTTTGCATTTCAGCTGACCTCTAAGCTTTTTTTCTTTCCTCAGATAAGATTCCGTTTCCAATCAGAGAAAATATCTCATCCACTATCTCCTCTACACTCTTATCTGTTTCATGAAAGAACATAACAGACCTTACAAGACCAAAAATGACAAGAGCTGTAAGTTTTGTATTAATCGGTCGAAAAGAGCCTTCTTTAACCCCTTTCTCCAGTATCTTTTCATAGAGCCTTAATCTCCTAAGTCTCCAGTGCTCAGTAAATTCATAATGTTCCCTTATAAGATGAGTCTCATCCCTGCTTAAAATACGAAGTATATCCAGGTTCTGACGGTAAAACCCAAAAATTAGGTTTAAAACCTTTTTAAGCTTTTGAGGAGCTGGATCGCTTTTTGCTATTTCCTTCTTGATTAGAGACTCTATATCTTGGTAACTGTCCTCTAGGATCTCCAGATAGAGCTTTTCCTTTGAATCAAAGTAAAGGTAAATTGTACCCTTTGCAACACCGACTTTCTCTGCAATCTCCTCCATAGTAACATCATGATAGCTCTTTTCTGAAAACAACTTCGAAGCCACCCTTATTATCTCTTTTCGTCGGTTTGCCCTTTTTGAGCCATAGCCAACTTTTGCATTCCTTTTGCCAACAATTTCTTTTGGTTTAGCCATATAAAAAACCTGTGTTATACATAACTAACTGACCAGTCAGTCACAAGTGTATAAAATCCGCAAAAAAAAGTCAATACCCTTTTTTTACTGATTGTGGTTACAATTTTAAGATGTCACACTTAATTTCAAGATTAAGGTGTCACATTACGGATAAACTCCTCCTTAGAGGGGTAAATTCTTTAACCTACAGGTTTTTTCCCCTATGAAAAAGCAGCTTGGATACAAAAGTACTCTTTAGGAGGGGAAAGTCCCGATTGTAACTATGGAAGATGGAAAGAACAGAAGTGTATATAAAACCGAGTTGAATAATCATCAAAAAGGGTATCCACGCCATATACCCCATTAAAACAGCATAAACTGTCTGGAACAGAAAGAACAAACCCAGAATAAGCTCAATGAGCGTGGTTAGCTCCTTTGAGGAAGTATAGGCTCTTGTACGCCAGTTGTCTTTCCTAGAGGTTACAGCAAACTTAGGGGTTCTCCTGAATTCGGAGCTTTTACCAAAAAGTGCTTCAATAACAGCTTTGGAGTTATTAACCGCAATACCTGTTCCAAGAGCAATAGAAAGAGGTATGTACTTTAAGTAACTCACCCAGTTCTCCCCGTGAACCTCTTTTATGGTAATAACATAAAACCTCACTATACTGAGGGTTCCAGCAGATATGGCAAAAAGATTTAAAAAAACAACCTTTTCCCATCCTATAGAACGCCAGAAATAAGCCATTGGAAACATTAGAAAAAGCAAAATTAAAAGCAAAAGATAGGCAACATTTCCAAGAAGGTGAAAAAGAGACTCTATCTTTATGCGCAAAGGTATATTTTTGGATCTAAGTATTCTGGGAAGTATCTTCTTAGCTGTCTGAATTGCTCCCTTTGCCCACCTGTGCTGTTGGGATTTAAATGCATTCATGTTAACCGGAAGCTCTGCATTGGCAACCATATCCTTTAAGTAAACGAACTTCCATCCATTGAGTTGCGCCCTATAACTAAGGTCTAGATCCTCAGTAAGGGTGTCATGTTGCCAGCCACCTGATGACTCTATGCACCTTTTTCTGAGGACTCCTGCGGTTCCGTTAAAATTAAAAAACATACCCCCATAAAACCTTGAAGCCTGCTCTATTACAAAATGCCCATCAAGGAGAATAGACTGAGCCTTCGTTAGTGTAGAGTAGTTAAGGTTTATATGCCCCCACCTTACCTGAACAACTCCTACTTCGGGATCGGTAAAGAAATCTATAGTTTTACGCAAGAAATCCCGTGGGGGAATAAAATCGGCATCGAATACAGCAATGAACTCTCCCTTTGCCAGTTTAAGCCCCTCATCAAGTGCTCCAGCCTTAAATCCCTTTCGATTCTCCCTGTGTATGTAGTAAATTTGAAACCCTTTTTCCCTATATGTATCTACACATCTCTTTGCAATCTCTTGGGTCTCATCAGTTGAATCATCAAGAACCTGAATCTCTAGAAGTTCCTTCGGATAATCCATAGCGCAAACAGAGGAGATAAGCCTTTCAACAACATACATCTCGTTGTATATAGGGAGCTGTACAGTGACCAGGGGTAGCTCTTTAAATCTAGATTTGGGCTCTGGAACCAGATTTCTATTCTTTTTGAATATATAAGCCAAGTAGTATCTATGCAAACCAAAGACACATAGAAGGCACAGGGTTAACAAGTAAATTAGGGTAAAAAACACTTTAGCTACTACAAAAAGGTTTTCCACGGTTACAAACAGTTATCTAGAGTTTTATTTTTTTTAACCTTTCAACTGCTTCAGCAAGCCTTTTATCATCTATGGTAATTGATACGCGTACGTATCCTTCACCATACCTTCCAAATCCATTGCCAGGAGTCACCACTATAGCGGTTTCAGCAAGCAACTTTGCCGTAAAATCCTTAGAGGACATTCCCCTAGGAACCTCAAACCACACATAAAATGTAGCTTTGGGCGGATAGTACCTAAGCCCTACCTCATCAAGCCCTTTACAGAATAGATTCCGTCTAGCTTCATAAATTCTCCTTCTTTCTGACAACCCAAGAGAATAGTTTCTCAAAGCCTCTATGCCAGCAAATTGTATAGCCTGAAACACCCCAGAATCTATATTGGTTTTTACCTTTCCAAGAGCTGCAATTGCACTGGCATTTCCAACAGCAAACCCTATCCTCCAACCAGTCATGTTAAACGTTTTCGAAAGAGAGTGAAACTCCATTCCTACCTCTTTGGCTCCATCAACTTCCAGGAAGCTTGGAGGAGTAAAACCATCAAAAGCAATCTCAGTATATGCGGCATCATGACACACAAGTACACCGTATCTTGATGAAAAATCTACAACCTCTTTGAAAAACCCTTTATCAGCTACCGCAGAAGTAGGGTTGTTTGGATAGTTTATAAACATAAGCTTTGCTTTTCTTCTTATATCCTCAGGAATAGCATCCAGATCAGGGAGAAAATCATTCCGTTTTAGCAAAGGCATGCTATAGGGAATACCACCCGCAAAGGTAGTTGCCACACTATAGACCGGATAACCAGGATCAGGAACCAGCACTATATCCCCCGGATCAACAAAGGCAAGTGGGGTATGGGCTATTCCTTCCTTTGAACCTATAAGTGTTACAACCTCCCTTTGAGGATCAAGTGTTACCCCAAACCTTTGCCTATACCAGCTTGCAACAGCCTCTCTAAAGGCTAACATACCTTCATATGATGGATACCTATGATTTTGGGGATCCTCAGCTGCCCTTTTTAAAGCCTCAACTATGTGAGCAGGCGTAGGGATATCTGGGTCTCCCACACCAAGGTCTATTATATCTGCTCCCCGAGCTTTCATCTCTTGTTTCTTCTGATCTATTTCAGCAAACAGATAAGGAGGCAAAGACTCTATTCTCTGTGACCATTTTATCATCTACAATTCTCCTCAATGAATTAAGGTTACTTTAACAAATTTCTAATCATAACCTAACAGCTTTTTGAGAGCAAGAAAACCCCTTTTATATATAAACACAAGCAATATACATACCTAACCAAACACATAACACAAATCTCCAATATTTTCTGATGGTTATATAAGACCAAGAAAAAACGCTGTGCAATTACACACAGAGCAGTGTGCAATTTTACACAAAGGAATTTTAGGAACCCAACTCTCCATGGTATAATGATATTTGACAAAGTATATAAAGTATGCTACTTATTAACGTTTACATTTGAAAACAACAATAAAACCAAACGGTCATGTTTGAGGGAATTTCTGAGAAGCTTGGCTCAACGCTAAAGAAAGTCAGAGGTTATGGAAAACTTAACGAAAACAACATTCAAGATGCACTTCGTGAGGTACGTCTAAGCCTACTTGAGGCTGATGTAAACTTCAAAGTGGTAAAACAGTTCGTAGAATCGGTAAAGAGTCGTGCCCTTGGCCTTGAGGTTATGGAAAGCCTTACTCCTGGCCAACAGTTTATAAAGATAGTTTACGAAGAGTTGGTAAAGGTTCTTGGGGAAAAGAGTTCTGAGATAAACCTCAATGCCCCTCCACCTGTAAGCATAATGCTTGTTGGACTCCAAGGTTCAGGAAAAACAACAACCGCCGCAAAACTTGCCAAATCCCTTAAAGAAAAGTACAGGAGAAAGCCCTATCTGGTTCCAGCAGATATATACAGACCTGCAGCCATTGACCAGCTTAAGGTGCTTGCAAAACAGGTTGGTGTAGGCGTATACGATACACAGCCAGGCAAAGACCCTGTAGAGATATGCAGAGATGCAAAATCAAAAGCCCTCTATGAAGGATACGATGTGGTAATTATAGATACAGCCGGAAGATTGCATATAGACCAGGAGTTGATGGAAGAGCTAAAAAGAATAAAGGAAGAGATTGATCCCACCGAGATACTGCTTGTAGCAGATGCCATGACAGGGCAGGATGCAATCAATATAGCAACTAGCTTTAACGAGGCTCTGGATATAGACGGGGTAATACTTACAAAGATGGATGGGGATGCAAGGGGAGGAGCTGCCTTATCTATAAAAGCTGTAACCGGGAAACCGATAAAGTTCTTTGGGATAGGTGAGAAGCTAGATGCCCTTGAGGTCTTCCATCCCGAAAGGATTGCCTCACGAATACTGGGTATGGGAGATGTTCTTACCTTAATTGAGAAAGCTCAGTCCGCATTTGAAGAGAAAAAAGCTCAGGAAATGGCAAAAAAGCTGCTTAAAAACAGCTTCTCACTTGAGGACTTTAAAGAAGCAATGCTAGCTATGAGAAGGCTGGGTTCCCTTGAAAACATGGTTGAGATGCTTCCGGGAATGAAACAGCTGGCAAAGAACCCAAAAGCTTTAGAAATGGCTGAGAAAGAGATCAAAAAAACAATAGCTATAATTGACTCCATGACACCTCAGGAGAGAAGGGAACACACGATACTAAACGGAAGCAGGCGAAAGAGGATCGCAAAGGGAAGTGGCACAAGGGTGGAAGATGTAAACAGGGTCATAAAAAACTACATACAGATGAAGAATATGATGAAAAATATGGGTAAAATAGAAAAGCTCGCAAGAAAGATGATGAGGTTCATATAGGGTCAGAAGCAAGGAGGGAGTTAAAAGTGGTTAAAATAAGACTTACGAGAATGGGTTCCAAGAACAGGCCGTTTTACAGGATTGTTGCTGCAGATTCCCGTGCCCCACGTGATGGTAAATTTCTTGAGATTCTTGGGTATTACGATCCAAGAACAAAGCCCTACAGAATTGAGGTGAAAACAGATAGAGTAAATGAATGGATAAAACGCGGTGCTAAGCTAACAGACAGAGTAGAGCAGTTACTCAAAGTTCACCTAAACAGAGAAAAAATGGAAAAAAGCCAGTAGAAGATTTGGATAAAAACAGAGGAGGTAACTGAAATGGAAAAGCTAAAGGAGCTTGTGACCTACATAGCGAAATCCCTTGTGGATAATCCAGATAAAGTTGAGGTACGCGAGGTTACCGGTGAGCAGACAGCAGTACTTGAATTAAGGGTAGCACCTGAGGACCTTGGTAAAATAATCGGGAAACAAGGAAAAACCGCAAAAGCAATAAGAACCATACTCGGTGCAGCAGCGGCCAAAGCAAGAAAAAGAGCGGTTCTTGAAATCCTTGAATAATAACTAAAAGTATTCCTCGATCTTTGAGGAATGGGGCTTATCCCTTTTGGAAAGGTCTTAAGAGCACACGGTCTTTCCGGTGAGCTTAAGGTTTTTCTGTTCAGTGGAGAGGCAGAAAATCTCCAAAGGCTTAGCAGAGTTTTTATAAAAAGAACTCTGGACAGCAAGCCCCAAGAATACAGGATTGTAGCAAAGAAAGCTCAAAAAAACCTTGCCATACTCAAGCTTGAAGGGCTTAATTCTCCAGAATCTGCAGAGAAATTAAAAGGTTCCCTCTTGATGATTGAATCCTCAGATCTACCAGAGCTTGGAGAAGATGAATACTACTGGTTTCAGTTGATAGGGCTTAAGGTATATACTGATAAGCGGGAATACGTAGGAAGGGTAGAGCAACTTATAGATCGAGCCTTACAGAGCTTACTTGTGGTTAAAAATGAGAAGGAAGGAAAAGAGATACTAATTCCCATGGTAGATGCTATAGTAAAGGAAATAAACATTGAGAAATCTGAGATAGTAATTACGCCCATAAAGGGTCTTCTTGATTGAAAGAGGATTTAATTACTTTAAATGAGGTTTGATATTCTTACCATATTTCCAAGATTCTTTGATTCTCCTTTCTCATACGGGGTCATAAAAAAGGCTCAGGAAAAGGGAATTATCCAAATAAACATACACGATATAAGGGAATTTGCAGAGGATAAACACAAGACCGTTGATGATAAACCCTATGGAGGCGGAAGCGGAATGGTAATGAAACCCGAACCATTGGGTAAGGCTATAGAAAGTGTAAAGCTAAGCGATGCAAGATCCCTGGTTATCTTAACCACACCTCAAGGAGAGAGATTTTCCGATACCATAGCAAACCAGCTTTCCAACTACGAACAGATAATTATAGTATGTGGCAGATACGAGGGAGTTGACGAAAGGATAAGGGAACTGTACGTAGATAGGGAAATATCTATAGGGGATTACGTCCTCTCTGGTGGAGAGTATGCTGCCTCTGTAATAGTTGATACGGTATCCAGATTTATCCCCGGTGTTCTAGGAAATGAAGCCTCGCCCTATCATGACTCATTCAGAGAAGGGCTTTTGGAGTATCCTCAGTACACAAGACCCGAAAGCTTTAAAGGTAAGAGAGTTCCCTCAGTTCTACTCTCTGGAAACCATAAAGAAATAGAAGAGTGGAGAAGGAAAGAAAGCATAAAAAGAACGTTTTTAAAGAGACCGGATCTACTGGATAGGGCGAATTTAACCATAGAAGAGATAGGGTTCATTCAGGAACTGAAGAAACAAAATCCCCCACCCTTTAGGGTATATGTTGCATTGGTTCACTATCCAGTTTACAATAAACAATTTAAAATCATATCTACCGCCTTTACGAACCTTGATATACACGATATAGCAAGGGCAGGTAGAACCTACGGAATAAGGGGGTTTTTTCTGGTGCATCCAGTTTTAGAGCAAAGAGAACTGGCAAAACAGGTACTCTGGCACTGGACTGAAGGACCCGGAGCTTTATTTAACCCAACGAGAAAAGAAGCCCTAAAGCTTGTAAAATTAACCACATCTCTTGATGAGACTCTTTATGAGATAACAAAGATAGAGGGACAAAGACCTCGGGTGGTGGCAACTGATGCAAGACCTCAGAAAAAGATGGTTGGTTACCAGGAGCTTAAAGAGAAAATATTTTCTGGGAACGAACCCTATCTTATACTCTTTGGTACGGGTTGGGGACTTGCAAAACACGTTATAGAAAACGCAGATTACGTTTTAAAACCTGTAGAAGGACCAACTGACTACAATCATCTCTCCGTAAGGGGAGCAGCAGCAATAATACTTGATCGCTTGTTATCAAGGTAGAAATAAAGGAGAGAAAAACGATGAGTATAATACACGAAATAGAGAAAGCACATATGAGAACTGACATCCCGGACTTTCGCCCCGGTGACACAGTAGCAGTGCACTACAAGATAAAAGAAGGGGACAGGGAAAGGATTCAGGTATTTGAAGGTGTTGTAATCGCAAGAAAGGGAGAGGGTTTGAGAGAAACATTTACCGTAAGAAAGGTATCATACGGTATAGGTGTAGAAAGGATATTCCCTCTTCACTCCCCACTTATAGAAAAGATAGAGGTAAAGAGACAAGGCAGGGTAAGAAGAGCGAAGCTTTACTATCTGCGAGGACTCTCAAGAAAAGCTAGTAGGATAAAAGAGAGAACGAAACCAGAGAAAAAAGAGAACAATCAAACAGAGTAAGGTAGGTTGCCTTCAGCTCAAAACGGCTAAAGAGGAGACCCTTTTTTGAACTCTTTTTCTCTAAGCTTCCTCATCACGTATACCATCCTCTCTATGGAAGTGTAGAGGGAGAAAGCAAACACCACTATGAGAGCAAATTTAAGAAGGTAGTCATCTGGTTTAAATCCAAGAGCTGAGCTTAGAAGGTTTCCAACGAAATTAAATACGGAAAACACACCGATGTAAACTATTCTTTCCGTTCTCTGCATAATACCTACATTACAATCTACTCCCAATCCCTCAGCCCTTGCTCTTGTATAACTAACCATCATGGTTGATACAAGGATGAGAAAAACAACATACAGAAAGGAGCTACCGCTAAAATAACCCAACAACCCAAGATAGATAAAAGCTTCAGCAAACCTATCCATACATGAATCAAAAAAAGCACCATATTGGCTATTTAATCCCTGAGCTCTTGCAACGCGACCATCAAACACATCAAAAGTCGAACCAGCAAGAAGAAAAATACCTGCTAAAAAAATCCATCCTATATAGAAGAAAAACCCAGTTATTGCTGAAACTATTAAGGAGGTTACCGTAAGCACATTCGGATGAACCTTTTGCTCAATTAAAAAATTTTCTATAGGGGTTATCATAACAAGCCACCACATCTTGATTCTGGATCCTAGAAGTTTTGAAGAAGGTGGCTCCTTACCGCCTTTTGTTCTACTGAATACTTCCTCTGGAACAGACATCTAAAAGCTCCTCTTCTCTTAATTTAGCTAATCATTAATGGTTACAAACAAAAACTCAAATCCTCTCTCATGTTCTTTTAAGTACTGACCATAGCTCCTTGCCTCCTCAAGGGTTTTAAACTCTCCCACCCTTACCCTATACCACGTGCCCTTTCCTTTAATCCTTGCTTGCCTTACAAAGGCAGGAATCCCCTTTGCCCTAAGGCTTTTTGCAAGCTCAAGAGCTTCATCCTCCTTTCTAAAAGAGGCTATCTGAACTGTATAGCCACTTTTATTAATAAGTGGTAAGGGTTTAGTGCTAACACCACTTTTTGATTCTATCGGAGTAGAATCTTCCTGTTTAGAACTTAGTCCCTTTTCTGTACCCTTTCTAATCTTTACAACAGGTAGGTTGCTAAACCTACGCTTTATAACAATATCCCCTTCCCTTAACTCAAGCTGCGTAGAACCTGTAATATCACTGGGACTCCTGAAAAAGAGTCCTGTAGGTGATTCAACGATCCAGTTAATTTCCCTGTCCCCCATTTTAAGCTTTGTTGTTTCAAAATCACCATCAAAAGGGCCCTCAATCTCTACAAGTTTCCCTGCATACCCTACCCCTGGCAATTTATACATCCACTGTTCTAATGGTTCTTTCACCAAATCAGTTTCAACTCTTTTACCCAATGGAATCACAACCCTTATCTGCTCCACTTTGTTTTCATCTTTAAGACTTATATAAGCTGCAACAGTCTCCAGTTCCGAAGGAATAGAAAGCTTAAAGTTGCCATCGACCACTTGCACCTTATTACCTCCCAGTTCCACCTCATACGAGTTCAATTTTTCCTTTCTCCTCTGTCTCTCAATATCGTCCTTTCCAGTGGGCTCAAGTACCATAATACCGGATACCTTCGTTCCAGGGTTTACCTCTTTTGGCAAAAAGACTTTTATCCTTCCATCAGGTGTATCAAATCTTATGACATAGAGCCCCCAGATGGGCTCAACCTTGGCTGAAAATTTTTCCCCACTGGCAAAAGCACGAAAGGAAAGCAAAACAGATACAAGCAATATCAAATGGCTTTTGCTTTTACAACTCATGAAACATCCAGTTAAGTAAAGACCTTCATTCAGTCATTCAAAGTAACAAAAGCAGACTTTACAATTGACTCCTTTCTTTTAAGGTTATCGCCATAGGTTTTGGCTTCTTCCCTGGTTTTAAAACCTCCAACACGTACCCTGTAAACACTTCCCATATCAGGGATATACACCTGCTTTAAAAAAGCTGGATGTCCTTTCTCCTTAAGAACGTCAACCAGTTTTTGAGCCTGTTCCCTGCTCTTAAACGCACCTATCTGAACCGTATACCTGCCATCAAAAGAAGAAGCAGTAGATACCCTTTTCCCTGTCTTTTCACCACTATCAGATTCGCTTACAAAAGAAGTGGTTGTATCAGGATAGAGACCAGTATCGACAGACTCTTGGGCTTCATCTTCTGGTTTCTCTTCTTTTAAAGAAACCTCCTCTTCCTCCTTAAGAGGTGAAAAGATCTCTGGAGCAGGAGTATTTACTATTTCTACAACCTCTTCTCTGTAACCTTCCCGAGAAGCCTCTTTAGCGGTTTTAAATTCTTGTCTGCTCAGCCCCTTTCCCACTATAACACCAAGGCTGAAAGAGAGCACAAAAAGAATAAAAAAACCAAAGAACAAAAACACTGTGTTTCTGTTAATTCTGTTTTTTTCCCTATCCATAGCTCACATCCTTTCAGGTGCAGAAACACCCAGTAAACCCAATCCGTTTTTTATAACTGTCTTAATACAGTTTATAAAATAAAGCCTTGCACTACTTAGAGCAAAATCTTCAACTATTATCCTTGTTCTGTTGTAGTAAACGTGAAAATCAGATGCAAGTCCCTGTAGATAAAAAGCCAATTTATGAGGGGAAAGGGAAAGGGCACTCTCTTTTACAATCTCAGGGAAAGCTATGAGTTTTTTAATTATATCCATCTCCTCGGGAAGCGTAAGAAGATTTAGATGCTTATCCGATGGAAAGAGCTTTCTTTCCCTAGCTTTCTCAAATACGCTTCCAATTCTAGCATGTGCGTACTGTATGTAGTAAACAGGATTTTCACTTGATTCTTTTTTGGCCAAATCTAGATCAAAATCAAGATGACTTTCTGAGCTTCGCATAACAAGGAAAAACCGCATTACATCCCTTCCCACCTCCTCCATAACCTCACGCATTGATACATAGCTTCCAGCACGCTTTGACATCGAAACCTCTTCCCCTCCACTCATCAACCTCACAAACTGAATAAGGACCACATGAAGACATGAATCGTCTAGTCCAAGGGCCTTAAAAGAAGCCTTCAATCGTGAAACATGACTGTGATGGTCTGCACCCCATACATTTATAAGTCTTTTAAATCCCCGCTCCACCTTATCATAATGATAGGCAATGTCAGAGAGAAAATAAGTAGGGCTACCGTCCCTTCTTACAAGAACCCAATCCTGAGAATCTCCAAAGTCTGATGCTTTAAACCAAAGAGCACCCTCCCTTTCTTCTACTGCCCCTGCCTGTCTTAGCTTATCCATAACAAATTCTATTCTGCTTTTACCCCCAAACCTATTTAGCGGTCTGTGCAATTCGTTATACTCACTGTACCAGCTATCAAATACCACTCCGAAAGCGGCAAGATCCTTTTTAATCTCCTCTAACAGTCTATCCTTGGCATACTCTTTACAAAACTCTACAGCCCTGCTCTCATCCTCCCTAAGGAGTGAATCACCCTTTATCTCCTTTACCTCCTCTGCAAGCTCCCTTATATAGTCCCCATAGTATCCATCCTCTGGCATATTAACCTCAAAGCCGAAAAGCTCCTGATAGCGTCTATACACTGAAAGACCAAGAAGCTCTATTTGTCTTCCCGCATCGTTTATGTAAAACTCTCTGGTAACATCAAAGCCAACAGCACTGAGTATATTGGACAGGCTATCTCCAAAAGCAGCATTCCTTGCATGTCCTATATGAAGGTATCCAGTTGGATTTGCACTTACAAACTCAACTATTACCCTTTCTCCCCCTCCCAGATCCGATTTTCCAAACTCCACACCCAATCTATTTATCTCTTTTAGCTTCTCTATTATGACTTCATCTCTTAGAAAGAAGTTTATAAAGCCAGCTCCCGCAACCTCTATCTTTTTAAAAAGTGTATCTGCTTCTTTTGGAAAATTTTGAATCAAAACTTCCGCAACCTCGCGGGGTTTTTTACCCAACTTCTTAGCAATAACAATAGCAACGTTTGTAGAAAAATCTCCAAACTCTCTTCTTTTGGGAACCTCTACTTCAATGCTCTCTGGAAAATCCACAAAGCTATCTCTGTTCCTTACAATAGCTTTTATTGAACTACCTATTATTCTCTGAATATCTTGTTTTGTCATTATTCTAAATCCACCTGCTCTTATACATCTTTGGTAACAAGTTCGGGTGAGAGGTGAGTTATATCGTTTAGGCAACCTATCTCAAAGTGCCCATTTTTAAAAAACACTATGTTTTTTGAAGCAGCCTGCAGCCTAAACCTTAAGAACTCATTAAGCCCCAAGCCCATGAATTTACAGAGAAGAGTTACAATTGTAAAGTTATGGCTAACCGCAACAACTGTTTCCTCTTTGTGCATGTTATATATCCTCTCAATTGCTCTCCATGCCCTTTGCTGAACTTCTTTTAACGATTCTCCCCCTGGAAGTCTCAGATTCTCAGCATTCTCCTTCCACTTTCTTAATATATGCCCATATCTCTCTCTTATCTCAACAAAAGTAAGTCCTTCAAAATCACCCTGATTCATTTCACGAAGATCAGGATCAATTTTTACAGGCAGGTTATGATACTCCGCTATGGCTCTTGCGGTATCCAAAGCCCTTTTTAAATCACTAGAATATATGGCTGAAATGGCTTCATCCTTAAGAGACCTTGCCAGCTCCTTTATCTGCTTCCTACCGTTTTCGTTTAGCTCTATGTCAGCAAACCCTTGACATATCCCTACCCGATTCCACTCGGTTTCTCCGTGTCTAACAAGAATTAAATTCATTCTAATTCCCTCCGTATAATATTAACGTAAAAAGACAACGTAAAAAACCGTTTGGATAATTAGCTATCAGCTGTTTCTAAAAGAGACCTCTATCCCTTCATTCTTTGCTTCCTCCAAAAGCTCTGGAGGAACAGGCGTTTTCAAAGGTGAAGCCCTGTAGATAGCCTTAACACAGAACTCATCAAAAGCAGGATTACCTGAAGATTTCTCCACCCTCACATCACGAACCACACCGTTTTCATCGATTTTAAAAACAACTTTTGTCTCAAGAGTTCCATCAAGAGGTATACTCTCAGGAACCTTCCAGTTACTCCTAATCTCCTCTCGGAGTCTATTTATAAATAACGCAGCAATAGTTGCTCTGGTTCCACTCCCCAGGTCTTTACCAGACACTACTCCTTCCCTGCCCTCTGATGTATCACTTCCACCGAAAACATCCTCTCCTTCCCCCTCTATCCTTCTCTTTATGTCCTTTAGAACCAGTGCTTTCTTTATCTCCTGAAATACCCTTTCTCTTTCCTTCTCAAAGTCAGCCTTTGGCTTTTTCTCCCCTTCATCGGGAGCCCTCTTAGCTTCAGTTTGCTTAACCGAAGCTGTAGCTTTTGGTTCCACACGTGCCACTTCCTTTTTGGGCTCCTTTAACTCAACTTTTTTAACTTCTTTGTTTTGTTTTTCTAATTTTTTGACTGGCTCTTCCTTTTTAACGGGTTTTTCCTTAACCTTAGCTACCTTGGGTTCCTCTTTTTTCTTTGGCTCCTGTTTTTTGGGCACCTCAACTTTTGGCTCTTCCCTTGGCTTGGGAATCTCCTTAGCTTCTTCTTTTTCTACTTTTTTAACCTTTTCTACATCGCTCTTAACTATATCTGCGTCTTTATCTTCTTTCTTTGAAACCTGAGCAGGAAACTCTCGCTTTGTTGTTCCACCAATCTCTTCAGGGGAAGTTAGCACCACCTGTATAGACTGGGGTGGTCCCTGGTATTCTTGCACATTAAATCCCCAAAATAAAGCCAGAACTATAACCAAACCGTGAAGAACAAGGGAGAGAACCAAACCCCATAACCTATAGTGCTTATCAGATCCCGTATCATCTAGAAGATCCATATTCTTATCTTCTCAAATAGTCCACCTTAGCAGGTGGCTCTGTAATAAGCCCCAGTTTATTAATACCAGCTTTTCTGATCTCAGCCATAACCTCTATAACCGTTCCATAAGCCACATTTGAATCAGCTCTTAATAAAACCTCTTCTTCCTCAGGGTTCTTACCCATATCCCTTATAAGCTCTCTTATCTTAACACGCAACTCTGGAAGGGAGTACTTGTCCTTCTCTATATACACCTCGCCTTTCTCATCAATGGTAACAACTATCTTTTTTTCCCTTTCAGCAGCAGGCATGGGTTTTGATTCAACCTTTGGCAGATTAACATCAACACCTTGGTAGAGTATAGGAGCCGTTACCATAAAAATTACAAGGAGCACAAGCATAACATCCACAAAAGGAGTCACATTAATCTCAGATAGTGCAGAAAGCCTTTCTTTACCGCTATTTCGTGTATCTATACCCATACCCGTATTTCCCGGTTAAATCTTCGTAAAGTGCCTCTCAACTATATTTAAAAACTCTGCAGAAAAGTTTTCCATATCCACTGCAATCCTTCTTACCTTGTTGACAAAGTAATTATAAGCCACTACAGCCGGTATCGCTGTAGCAAGCCCGATAGCAGTTGCAATAAGAGCCTCAGCAATTCCTGGTGCTACCGCCTGTAGAGTGGGAACTCCCTGTTGACTTGCAAGTCCTATAAAAGATGTCATTATTCCCCACACGGTACCAAAAAGGCCAATAAAAGGTGCAGTACTACCGGTTGTTGCAAGGAATATCAAAGAACTCTCTAGTTTTGCTATTTCCGATGACATGGCCTTCTTCATTGCTCTTTCAACAAGCTCAACAACACCAAATTCTCCAACCAAAATCTCAGGATTGCCTTTTGATTCCGCATCACCAGGATTCCCTGGATTTCTTGCTTTCTTTATCCTTACAAGCTCCATATAACCAGCCCTAAAAAGCTCAGAGACAGGACTTTTGATGTGCTTGGTCAGGGAAAACAAATTGCTCAGATTGGTACTTACACCGTATGTATCAAGAAATTTTTCAGTTTGCTTTTCTGCCCTTCTAATTACAAACAACTTGGAGAATATAATCATCCAGGAAATTACAGACATAATGGCAAGAAGAAGCAATACAAACTTCACTACCGGGCCTGCAGTAAGAATAAGGTCAACGGACCTAACTCCACCTCCCGCTGTTCCTATCTGAGAAACAAGGCCTATGTTGTTTAACATTTAAATATCCCTCTAAAAAAATAAATAAAACTAAAGTATTATAAACTAGAGATAAATTCTACAGAACTCCGTATTAAAGTCAAAAGGCAAATTAAACGCTTTTATTTCAATCCAAAATGTGATAAATCACTTTAAAGTAACAAATTCTTAGGAGAACCTCCATGAAACATATAAGCTTTCTTTTTATAACAAGCTTTTTTATCACGGTGTTTTGTTTCCCGCCAAGCCTTGGCTTTACTAAAAACACACCCCTCCAGCCAGTTATAGAAGAGAGCTACTACGAGGTAAAACCTGAGAATGAAAGCATGTTTCTAGAACTCCATAAAACAAGGGTTCTTCCATTCTGGAAGGAGATCAAAAAAAGGGGCTTGATAGAAGAAGATATGAAGATATACACTCAAAGGCTCCATACCCTAGAGCCCAGATGGACCTTTAAGACAGTTGTCAAATTTAAGAACTATACAGCCATAGACAAATGGCTTGAAATAAGAGAAGAGCTGTTTAGAGAACTCTTCCCAGGTGAGGAGTATAAAGAACTAAGAAACAAGATTATGAGGATAACGGAAAGACACTGGGATGTTTTCTTAAGAGAGATTCCCCTTGAATAACTAAATCTCTATGTGCTTAACAACTACTCCTTTTTCCTCAAGCTCCTTTAAAATTCCTTGAAAATCACCGCCCTTTAGACAAATATGGTAGCTCTTTTTATCCTTTCTCTCCGAAAGGACAGATAATACTTCCCCACCCCGTTGCTCAACTGTCTTTACTATCTCCCAAAGGGGCACTGGAAAAGAGCTTGAAATCTCTACCCTAAGCCTTACGCTGGCTTCCCTCGAACCAAGAAGCTCAATAAGGGCATCAAGGACATCGGTTACAGTTATTATTCCACAGAGTTCACCGTTTTCTGAAACAACCGGGAGGGCATTAAACTTATTTTCTCGAAGCTTTAGGATCGCAGATTCCAGACGCTCGTTTTCCTTAACAGTTAACGGGTTTAAGGTCATTATATCTTCCACTCTGAGCTCCGGTCTAAAAATAGCAGTACGGAGGTCTCTGTCTGTAACAATTCCTACAAGTCTACCCTCTTCCACAACCGGAAACTGTCGAAACCCGTATTTCTTTAATAGGAAAAAGGCATCCCTTACAGCAGTTTTAGCAGATATGGTCACCGGATTTTTTGTCATGTAAGAGTTTACAAACATAGTTTACCTCCTTAAGTTAATAACTAATTACATTTAAAAAGTTTTCAAGTTAATTCCTAAAAGGAGGAACTCAATGCTCGTTATTAAATCATCGATTCTCTTTATACTGGCAGGCATATGTGAAATAGGTGGAGGTTACTTTGTCTGGCTATGGCTGAGAGAACACAAAACCCCCGTTTTGGGACTTCTTGGAGGACTGATACTTTTCCTCTACGGTGTTATACCGACTTTTCAACCAGCACACTTTGGTAGGGTGTATGCTGCATACGGAGGGGTTTTTGTAGTTTTATCCCTTCTGTGGGGATGGTTAATCGATAACAAAAAACCGGATACGTTTGATTTAATTGGAGCCTCAATATGTCTTGTTGGAGTTATTGTAATTATGTGGTGGCCTAGATAACCAGATTACTTAGCTTATTTAAAAAGCTCAGGTTGAATATGGGAAGGCTCTATCTTAAGATGTGAGTAGGCCATTGGTGTAGCCACTCTTCCCCTAGGGGTTTTAGAAAGAAGTCCAAGACGTATTAAATAAGGCTCATATACGTACTCAATAGTATCTCTATCCTCACTAACAGCAGCAGCTATGGTTTCTATACCCACTGGACCACCTCTGAATTTCTCTATAATCGTTAAAAGGATTGCTCTATCTAAATTATCGAGTCCCAGAGAATCAACCTCTAACATCTCCAGTGCCATTCTGGCAACATCAACACTTATAATTCCATCAGCTTTAACCTCAGCAAAATCCCTTACTCTTCGTAAAAGCCTGTTGGCAATCCTTGGGGTTCCCCTTGACCTAAGTGCTATTTCATGTGCACCATCGTCGGTTATCTTAACGTTAAGAATCTTCGCGGATCTTTTTACTATGGATTTTAACTCCTCAGGTGTGTAATAGTCCAGTCTAAGATCAACCCCAAACCTTGATCTGAGTGGAGATGTAAGTAAGCCGGTTCTGGTAGTAGCTCCAACAAGGGTAAATCTATTAATGCTTATCTTCATGGACTTTGCAGTTGGGCCCTCTCCAATCATGAGGTCTATTTTGTAGTCTTCCATAGCTGAGTACAGATACTCTTCGACCACTCTATTTAACCTGTGAATTTCATCGATAAACAAAACATCTCCCTCTTCCAGGTGTGTAAGGATCGAGGCCAAATCTCCTACCCTCTCTATTACCGGTCCGGATGTAGCATGTATCTTAACCCCAAGTTCGTTTGCAATAACATGAGCAAGTGTTGTTTTCCCGAGCCCAGGAGGTCCGTAAAGAAGAACATGATCCAGAGGTTCTTTCCTGCGTCTTGCCGCTTCTATAAATATACCTATCTTCTCCTTTATTTTGGTCTGACCAAGATACTCTCTTAGGTATCTTGGTCTAAGATTAGCTTCAAAAGGAGTATCTTCTTCTAGAAGGCTTGGATTTACCACCCTCTCTTCCATATGGTTATTATAAACAATAAAGGTTTATTTAATCAAAACGTAAAGCCTACTAAAGCCTTCTCATTATCTTTAACGACTCCCTTAAAGCCCCCTCCATGTCCTTTTCCCTTGCTACCGCTTCTTCAATCTGATATATATGTTCATCTATCTCACTCTTTTTATAGCCCAGGTTAATAAGTGCTGATACTATATCCTCCAAAATTCCCCCCTTATTCCTGTCATCACCACTGAGCTGAATCTTAGAAAACTTGTCTTTAAGCTCGGTAACAAGCCTCGAAGCAAGTTTTGAGCCAATTCCAGGTATCTTTTTCCTTGAAAGTTCACCTGTGGAAACTGCTGATATAAACTCTGCAGGGGATATACTTGAGAGTATATTTGTTGCCATTCTTGGGCCAACTCCAGACACACCGAGAAGTAAAACAAATACCTTTTTCTCTTCCTCCGTTAGGAATCCAAAAAGCTCTATTGTATCATCCTTTATATAGGTATGAATCTTTAGCTCTACCTCACTTCCCATTTCAGGGAGTCTGTAATAGGTAGAGAGAGGAACAGTAATACCGTATCCAACCCCATGGACATCTAAAACAATCCTACCAAGGCTTTTTTCAACGATCCTTCCCCTTAGAAGAGATATCATCCTCTGTCCAGCGTATCCTCCTTCTTCTTAACTTAAGAACCTCATTCCCAAGCCTTTTACTTGCCTTGGATAGGTTTATATGACAAATTGCTATTGCAACTGCATCTGATACATCGGCTCTTTTCCACTCAGGAATTCCAAGAACCTTTGAGACTATCTTTTGAACTTCAAGTTTGTTTGCTCTACCTCTCCCAGTAAGTGCAAGCTTTACCTCAGTAGGAGCATACTCGTATACAGGGATACCCGAAACAGCAGCAGCAAGAAGCGCCACACCTCTTGCCTCACCAAGCTTAAGGGCACTTTTTGCATTTTTTGCAAAAAAAACATCCTCTATAGACATAGCACTCGGGGAGAGGCGATTGATAACATCAACAAGGGTTTCATAAATCTTTTTTAACCTTAAGGGTAACTCAATAGAGGGATTTGTAACTATACCCCCACTTTCTATATGTATGAGCTCATCCCCTTTGCTTTCCAAGACCCCATAACCGCATACACGCGATCCAGGGTCAACTCCAAGAACCCTCATGAAGCTTGCTCAAATGACTGAATTATTTCATCAGGGATATCAAAGTTTGCATATACGTTTTGCACATCATCACTGTCTTCAAGGGCTTCCATAAGCTTTAGCATCTGCTCGGCTTCTTTTCCTTCTATTCTTACAGTATTTTGCGGAATCATGGTAATTTCAGCAGAGGTATAGTTAAGACCGGCCTTCTCTATAGCAGCCTTTACATCCTCAAAGGCTTCTGGAGAGGTTAAAACAACGATCTCGTTATCCTCTGTCCTTACATCATCTGCCCCTGATTCCAGTGCAATTTCAAAAACCCTGTCCTCATCCACACTACCCTTTTCAAAAGCAATTCTACCTTTTTTTTCAAAGATCCATGAAACACAGCCGCTTTCCCCAAGACTCCCACCGTACCTTGCAAATATTCTTCTGAGCTCAGAAACAGTTCTATTTTTGTTATCGGTTAGAGCCTGAACTAGAACTGCGCTTCCGCCTGGGCCATATCCTTCATAAACCACCTCATAAAGTTCCTCTCCTCCAATCTCACCGGTACCTCTCTTTATAGCCCTCTCTATGGTTTCTTTGGGCATATTATGGCTTTTTGCAGTAGCAATCGCCATACGTAGCCTTGGATTCGTACTTGGGTCACCACCAAGTCTAGCAGCAACTGTAAGCTCCCTTATTAACTTGGTAAAGATCTTCCCTCGCTTTGCATCAACCGCTGCCTTTCGATGTTTTATGTTTGCCCACTTGGAATGACCAGCCATAACAACTTCACCTCAACTAAATTGATAAAGCTCTAATTTTTAGAATATCTGCTGGAAACAGGCTTGTAAAGTACAATAGCAATTGAGGTTATGAGGTTAAAGGTAAAATGAGAGCTAGCTAGTCTTTTCAACCGAAACACTAAGAGGCTGAAACCCGGGAATTGAAGTTACAACAGTTGCCAATGGCTTTCCCGAGTTTATCTCCCCAACCGTAGCTGTAACCGTTTCAGGAATAATCTTTTGCCCTGCAAGTGCTCTAAACTTAAACCTGAGCCTGGTTTCTTCCGGAAGGCCAAAAACCTGAGCTTTTATAAAAGCCGGTTTCTCAACATCCGTTTCCGAAACAAAAATGTTATAACCCCATGCACTAAGGTCGAGATTGAAGATCCTTTCAGAAAGCTTAAGGCTTACCCTCATACCCCCTTCCTTGCTTACCACGGTATCAGGTAATCCCTTGAATTTTATCCCCAATTGATTATCACATATAGCCACAATATCACCCTTTATAAAGCTTCCACTTTTGTGATCTAACACGGCTACATCAAACTCGCTTGGTCTGGAGATGTCCACCTTGATACCTGAAACCAAGGTCAAATCAAGTTGTCCCAGTACAACAACTGGCTCATTTACCGGATAAAACTCATCTATGGCGTTCGCTTTTTTCTTTTCCGATGTAACAAAAACCCTTAAGCTCCCTTTCCGTCCGGTAACAACCAGTTCTCTTAACAAAGAACCAGGAAATAAAATCCTGTACCATCCATCCACCGTTTGCTCTACTCTCATGGATTTATCGGCTATAAGGGAGCCCTTTATATCAAACCCTCTTATAGCACCTATATTTCCCGTATACTCTGGATTAATAAGTACCTCGTTTGAGAGCTTGGCAAATTCCACTTCTGTATATAATGGAAAACCCAAGGCGTATGATGAGGAAACAGCTCTTACTAACAACGTTAACAAAATAAAGAGGCAGTAAAAGTGTTTCATTTGTTTTTTCTCCTAAATTACCTTATAATTTTAAAATGGTGAATCAAATTCTACTTGATTTATTTAAATAAAAAAACTGTACTTGACAAATCCAGCAAACAAGGTGCATAATATTAATAGCTAAAAGCTTCAAACGTAACTCTTAAAAGCCGTAAAATTTTCCCCTACATTTGGGTTATGTTTGTCTTAAAGATAATCCCAATATAAATCAAGAGTATAAAGCTCATGGCAAGAGTATCAAAAGCACAACAGAATTCTGAAGACAAAACAGAAACAGTACAGGAGTCTCAGCATTTTCTTAACCTAAACGACCTGCGTAATAAAAAAACTGCAGATCTGATGAAAATGGCTAGAGACCTAGAGATAGAAGAAACCTCCAGAATGTCCAAACAGGACCTGATATACGCTATTCTTAAGGCACAAAGCGAAAAAGAAGGTGTTATCTATGCGGAAGGGGTTTTAGAGATTCTTCCGGAAGGATATGGATTTTTAAGATCGCCCAAATACAGCTATTTACCTGGGCCCGATGATATATACGTATCCAAGTCGCAGATACGGTCCTTTAACCTTAAAACCGGTGATATAGTAGGCGGTCAAGTAAGACTTCCTCGGGAAGGAGAAAAAAACCTAGCTCTTCTTAAAATAGAGCACGTAAACTACGCTCCACCCGAACAGTGCAGGGAGAGAATAGCATTTGAAAGTCTTGTTCCCCTCCATCCAAATGAGAAAATTAACCTTGAATATGACCCAGATGAGTTCTGCACACGTGTAATGGACCTGTTTGCCCCTGTCGGGAAAGGGCAAAGAGGACTTATTGTTGCTCCACCAAGAACGGGAAAAACCATCCTTCTTCAAAGGATCGCAAATGCCATAACAAAGAATCATCCAGAGATAGTGCTTATAGTTCTCCTTATAGATGAACGCCCAGAGGAAGTAACCGATATGGAGAGATCGGTAAAGGGAGAGGTGGTAAGCTCTACCTTTGACGAACCTGCTCAACGACACATACAAGTAGCAGATATGGTTCTTGAAAAGGCAAAAAGACTTGTTGAGTACGGTAAGGATGTTGTTATCCTCCTTGACAGTCTCACAAGGCTAGCCCGTGCAAGCAACACAGTAACCCCCGCAAGTGGAAGGGTTCTTTCCGGAGGCATGGAGGCAAGCGCACTTCAACGACCAAAGAGGTTCTTTGGAGCAGCAAGGAACACAGAGGAAGGTGGGAGTCTTACCATACTTGCCACAGCCCTTATAGATACAGGCAGCAGGATGGATGAGGTTATATTTGAAGAGTTTAAGGGCACCGGAAATATGGAGGTTTACCTAGATAGAAGGCTGGCAGAGAAAAGGATATTTCCGGCCATTGACCTTCATCGTTCAGGTACAAGAAAAGAGGAGCTCCTGCTTCCAGAAGATGTATTAAACCGCGTCTGGCTTCTTCGAAAGGTTCTAAGCCCAATGAGCACCGTAGAGGCAATGGAGTTTCTATTAGATAAAATGAGAGGAACAAAGTCAAATAGAGAGTTCCTCGATATGATGAACCAGTAATCTATCCTAGATTGTAGGTTAATTTGATTTTGGATTTGAAGTGTGCTATAAATTAAAAAGCCTGCTGCCTTTTGGTGGTTTAGACAGCAGGCCTTTTATCCCCACATTAAAGATAAGGAGGAAGTTTAGAAGTTAGCTCACCTAACTCTTTTTACTTCCTCCTTTTTTCTTCTCACTGCTCTTCTTTGAAGAGCTCTTCGCCTTGCCCGTGGACTTCTTTGTAGCTGCCTTTTTGGTGGCTGCCTTCTTTGTTGTAGCAGCTTTCTTAGCCATTTAACTTATCACCTCCTTTTAAATAAGTAATAAAAAACCCCCGCTTCATTAGAAATGAAAACGAGGGGAAATCCTTTGGATTATAAAATTTAACTCCCATTATTGCTGTTTTTCTACAACTTTAATTTGTTTTAAATTTTTTGTCAAGTATTTTTGTTAATTTTTCTACATAATGTTGTATGTGGTAACTGGTTATACACCAAATACAGTAAACTTCCCTGGATTTACACCAATGGCTATTGCCCAAAGAATCTTAAAAAACTCTCTGGCTGGCCGAGTCCAGAAGAGGGGGAAAAGAGATTAAACTAAACCCCAAAAACCCTTTTTACCTCTCTTAAGACATCTACAAGTCTATCAACTTCTTCCTTTGTGTTGTATAGGTAGAAACTTACACGTACAGCATTATCCATACCCAACCTTCTCATAAGCGGTTGAGCACAGTGATGTCCGGAACGAACTGCAATACCTTCCTCATCAAGAACACCTGCTATATCATGGGGGTGGATTCCCTTTATGTTAAAAGAAATAACACCTATTCTCTCATCGTCCTTTGGTCCGTAAACCTCTATCCAGGGTAAGTCGGAAAACCTAGCAAAAGCATAATCAAGAAGTTCCTTTTCCATGTAAGCGATATTTCTCAATCCAATTTTGTTTAGATAGTCTATAGCCACACCAAGCCCTATTCCCCCAGCAATGTTAGGAGTTCCAGCTTCAAACTTCCATGGTAGCTCATTCCAGGTGGCCTTATCTAGGGTCACCGTCTCTATCATATCCCCCCCGTAAAGGAAGGGGTCCATGCTATCTAGTAACTCACTGCGTCCATAAAGAAAACCGATTCCAGTAGGCCCTAGCATCTTGTGTCCAGATGCCACAAGGAAATCACAGCCAAGGTCACTAACATCTATAGGTATATGGGGAATGGATTGGGCTGCATCTACAAGAACCAGAGCTCCCACCTTTTTTGCTTCATTTATTATGTATTTTAGGGGGTTTATAACCCCCAAAACATTTGATGCATGAATGATACTTACAAGTTTTGTCCTCTCCGAAAGCAAGTTGTGTAGCTTATCCAAATCAAGCCTACCTTCGCTGTCCACATCCAAAAACCTTAAGACAATTCCCTTTAAATCCCTTAGCATTTGCCAAGGAACGATGTTTGAGTGATGTTCCATTATGGTTAAAAGGACTTCATCTCCTTCCTTTAACCTTCTTAATCCCCAGCCATAAGCTACAAGGTTTATAGACTCGGTGGCGTTTCTGGTAAATACAATCTCCCTCCAGCTTTTAGCACCTATAAAATCCGCTACCTTCTTATGAGCTTCCTCATATAACACCGTAGCTTCGTAACTCAATGTATAAACAGCCCTGTGTATATTGGCATTTATCTCCTCATAAAACCTCTTTTCCGATTCTATTACAGAACGTGGTTTTTGTGTTGTTGCAGCGTTATCAAGATATATAAGCGGTTTTCCCCGAATCTTTCTTTCAAAGATGGGAAAATCCTTTCGGATTTCATAGGGATCTAATTTCTTTAAATCATTCATATCCTTTTCCCAATACTAGTCAATTGCAACATAGATGCTGTCTCCTTCTACCTTTACCTCAAAAACCTCAAGTGGCTCTACCGCTGGCATAGCAACAACCTCGCCCGTTCTTACATTAAACTTTGCTCCATGATAAGCACAGGTTATAATCTCTCCATCCAGATGGCCATCTGAGAGTGGATATGCCATATGTGTACATTCATCTTTAAAAGCATAAAACTTACCGTTTACATGACAGATGGCTATAACCTCATTATTTACCACAAACGACCTTACTTCTCCTGAAGGTATATCTGATACTTTAGCCACTTTTACAAACTCACCCATCTCCAACTCCTTAAATTTGCTACCTTTCTTCTTCTTCCCCAGGCCAGTTTTTTACACCATACAACCCAGATTTTAAGACCTTTAAAGCAAGCAATGCACATTTAAATCTTATAGGGCTAATCCTTATACCCAATGCGTTTAGCATATCCTCTTTAGTAATCTCTCTGATCTCTTCAAGGCTTTTCCCTATAATCATCTCGGTTAGAATCGATGCAGAAGCCTGGCTAATGGTACATCCTTGACCTGAAAACTTTGCATCTACAACCTTATTGTCTTCAATCTTTAGGTCAATCCTTACCACATCACCGCATGATGGATTTCCTTCTTCATAGGAGACATCAGCATCGGGTAAAGTCCCATAGTTTCTGGGATTTTTGTAATGGTCAAGAATATACTCCAACTGATCCAAGCTCATAGACCAACCCCTGCTTTACTTTCCTCTAATTATAACCTATAGTCTATTGGAATCCCAATCTTAAAAGCCAAGTAAGAAAAACTACACCGTTGTATATGAAGGCTCTATAAGTTTTCTTTCCACAAACCAGCTGGAAACTAGCTTTTCCAGATAAAGGCGAACAGGTTCAACCTTAATCCTTTCTAGAACTTCGCTGGTAAAGGCAAACAACAACAGGGCACGAGCAGAATTTAGAGGTATTCCACGCGAGCGGATATAGAAAATGGCATTTTCGTCAAGCTGCCCAATGGTTGCCCCATGGGTACATTTTACATCATCAGCGTAAATCTCAAGTTGTGGCTTGGTATCTATTTGAGCATCATCAGAAAGAAGCAGGTTCCGGTTGGTCTGTTTTGCATCGGTTTTTTGTGCTCCCCTGTGAACAATAATCCTACCGTGGAAAACACCATGAGATTTACCATCAAGAATACCCTTGTAGAGCTGGCGACTATCACAGTGGGGACCTACATGTTCAACCTTCATATAGTTATCCATATGTTGCCGACCAGTTGCCATAAACAAACCATTTATGTAACACTCAGCTCCCTCACCAGCTAAAACAGGATGTACGTTATTCCTAACAAGTGCTCCTCCAATAAGTACCGTATTTGATGTAACACTACTTGTTCTTTCCTGTTGAATCCTTAGCGTGGAAATATTAAAAGCTTTTTGTGATTCACACTCCACAAAACAGTGATTTAGAACACAGTTTTTACCAACCACCGCTTCGGTAACCACATTGGAGAAGTAAACAGAATCATCCAGTGAAACATAGTGCTCTATGATTGTTGCCTGACTGTTTTCTTCCATCACAATTAGGTTACGGGAATTTGTTATTAACGGAAAATCCCCTTTGGCAGTTGCTATGTATAATAAGTGAATTGGTTCCTCAACTATTGATCCCCTGGGTATGTATACAAAAGCCCCGTCTTCCATAAAGGCAGTATTAAGCGATAAAAAAGAATCGCTCTTATAATCAGCATAACGCGCAAGGTTGTGTTTAACTATATCACTGTCTTCTAAAATGGCATTTGAGAGGTTTTTAACAACCATGCCAACCGGGAGCCTTTCAAATTGCGATAACCCTGGCATCAGATGTCCATTTACGAAAATGAGTTGTATACACTTTAAATCCGGGAAGGTAAAAGGTTTTATATCTTGAGACGACAAAGATACTTCTCCATCTTCAGGAATACAAAAAGAGGTACGAACAAGAGGGGCCAAATTGGTAAAACGCCAATCCTCATCTTGAGGGGTTGGAAAGCCGCGCTCAGCAAAACTTGCAATTGCCTCATTACGCAATTGCCTAAGCCAAGGGAGATCCTTTCCAGGAGCCCTTTTTTCAAACTGATAAAACCCTTCCAAGTAACCCTGTTTGTCTTCTTTAAGTAGAATCATCTTTAACCTCTCCTAACCTAGGGATGTGCAGTTTCCGAAACACCCTTTACCTCATTTTTAATCCAAGAGGTATAGCCCTTTTCCTCAAGTTCAAGAGCCAGTTCCTTACCGCCAGATTTTACAATCCTTCCGTCAACCAGTACGTGTACGTAATCAGGAACTATATAGTTAAGCAACCTTTGATAGTGTGTTATTATGAGAAAAGCCCGTTCCTTACTGCGCATTGAGTTAACCCCTCTGGCAACTACCTTTAAGGCATCTATGTCTAATCCCGAATCGGTTTCATCCATAATACAAAGTTTTGGTTCCAGTACAAGCATCTGAAAGATTTCGTTTCTCTTCTTCTCTCCTCCAGAAAAACCTTCGTTAACGGAGCGCTGAAGCAGGCTCTCATCCATATCCAGAATCTTCATCTTCTCCTTTACCATCTTGGTAAACTCTATATGCTTAAGTGGGGGAAGTCCTCGATACTTACGAATGGCATTTAATGCCTCCCTAAGAAAGTGAAGATTGGAAACACCGGGGATTTCAACAGGATACTGAAAAGCCATAAATATTCCCTCACGAGCACGTTCCTCAGGTGACATCTCAAGCAGGTTTTTCCCCTCATATATTATCTCTCCATCAGTTACTTCGTAGGTTTCCCTACCAGCTAGCACCTGCGCAAGTGTACTTTTACCTGAGCCATTCGGTCCCATAATAGAGTGAATTTCACCCGCATTTATCTTTAAGTTTACACCTTTTAGAATTTCCTGATCGTCTATACGAACGCGAAGATTTTTTATTTCGAGCATAGCCCCTCCTTATTATTTATGTTTTAAGAATTAAGGTTTACACAGAATCAACCAACGCTACCCTCAAGACTAATACTCAGGAGTCTCTCAGCCTCAACGGCAAATTCAAAGGGTAGCTCACGAAACACCTCTTTACAGAAACCATTAACTATTAGCGATACCGCATCCTCAGCAGAAAGCCCCCTCTGTTTGCAGTAGAAAATCTGATCCTCACCGATCTTTGAAGTAGTTGCTTCATGTTCCATCCTAGCAGTTGAGTTGTTGACCTCAATATAGGGAAAAGTGTGAGCACCACAGTTATTGCCTATCAACAGGGAATCACATTGTGTGTAGTTACGGGCACCGGTGGCACTTTTTGCAATCTTAACCAGACCGCGATAGGTATTTTGGCCATAACCAGCAGATATCCCCTTAGAAACTATAGTGCTTCGTGTGTTCTTCCCTATATGAATCATCTTGGTACCGGTGTCTGCCTGCTGACGGTTATTGGTAAGAGCCACTGAGTAAAACTCACCAACAGAGTTATCCCCCTCAAGTATACAGCTAGGATACTTCCAAGTAATTGCAGAGCCGGTTTCAACCTGCGTCCATGAGATGCGAGAGTTACGCCCAAGGCACCTACCACGCTTGGTTACGAAGTTGTAAATTCCACCCCTCCCCTCTTTGTCTCCTGGATACCAGTTCTGAATGGTTGAATACTTAATTGTAGCGTTATCATGGGCAATCAGTTCCACAACAGCAGCATGCAACTGGTTTTCATCACGCTTTGGTGCTGTACACCCCTCAAGGTAGCTTACATAGCTGTTCTCATCAGCAATTATAAGGGTTCGCTCAAACTGACCCGTGTTCTCAGCATTTATCCTAAAGTAGGTAGAAAGTTCCATAGGACAGCGAACCCCCTTAGGAACATAGACAAACGAACCATCGCTAAACACCGCTGAATTGAGTGCAGCAAAGAAGTTATCGTAGTATGGAACTACAGAACCAAGGTACTTCCTAACCAAATCCGGGTACTCCTGCACAGCTTCAGAAATAGAGCAAAATATGATACCAAGTTCCGCAAGTTTCTCCTTAAAAGTTGTAATAAGGGAAACGCTATCAAAAACTGCATCCACAGCAACTCCCGCAAGCATCTTCTGTTCTTCTAGTGGAATACCCAGCTTTTCATAGGTTGCACGAAGTTCAGGGTCTATATCCTCTATACTTTTTGGCCTCTTTTTCTGTTTTGGAGCTGCATAGTAACTTATACTCTGATAATCTATGGGTGGATAGTGAATATTTGCCCACCTTGGCTCCTTCATTGTAAGCCAGTGACGATAGGCTTTAAGCCTCCACTCAAGCAACCATTCGGGTTCATTCTTCTTGGCTGATATAAAGCGTATAATATCCTCGTTTAGCCCACGAGGAGCAATTTCCTCTTCTATCGGGGTAACAAAACCGTATTTGTATTCCCTTTCGGTTAACTCCTCAAAATTCACACTCATAGTTTGACCTCCTTGTCATTTGCTACACTATTATTATGTTTGTTTAAATTACCTATTCTGCTTTGATTTAGCATATCCTCAAGGGTAGTAGTCTCAAGAATCTTTATCATTGACAGGCGAAGCTTATCCCAGAAAGGCAGTTGAGGGCAATTCTCATACAGGAAACAGATTGTGTTTTTATCCATACAGTCGATCATTACAAACTCACCTTCTATAGCTTCATATATCTCCCTAAGACTAATCTCCTTTGGGGGTTTCCTGAGAATGTAACCACCCTCAGGTCCAACCATTGACTTAACTATTCCCTTTTTAACAAGCCTTCTCATAATTTTTGCTAGATAATTTAGCGGAATATGTTGGTTCTCAGATATCTCCTTTATACTAAACCTATTTACAGGGTGCCTTCCCATATAAGTAAGAGACCTAACTGCGTAATCAAGTGTTTTACTTACCTGCATTTCCCCGGTTACATATATTATGGACTTTATGCATCTATGATGTATAGGTTATCAGAGAAAAAACAAATGTCAAATTTTATGATATCGGACAAACAAAAAGCTGTCCATATGGTCAGCCACTTTTCTCCAAAATGACCTTTACCTCTTCTATTGAGCGAGCGGTTGCCTTTGTCACCACAAAAACCCAGTTTTTATAAGAAACCTTATCTCCAACCCTTGGTATAGAGCCCATCTCAGAGAGTAGAAATCCGCTTAGGGTATCGTATTCCCCCTCTGGGATCTCTATACCCAGTTCCTCGTTCATCTTCTCTATATCTATTCGCGGATTTACCAAGTACTCACTCTCAGAAACTCTTTTCCAAAGCTTAACTCCCTTATCATAGTCATACTCATCCTCAATTTCTCCTACAACCTCTTCAAGTATATCTTCAAGGGTTACAACACCCACAGCCCCTCCGTATTCGTCAACAACAACAGCCATTCCGGCGCGTCCCCTTTTCATTTCCTCTAAGAGCTCGTCAAGTGGTTTTGTTTCAGGTACATAAAACGGTAAGCGAGCATAGTTCTTTACAGGTTCTTCGGGGTCTGCTCCAAGAAGATAAAATGCATGCACAATTCCAGTAATGTTGTCTATTCTTCCCTGATAAACCGGAAGCCTTGAGTGTCCTGTCTCCCTTATCAATTTAATGGCCTCCTTTACAGGGGCATTCTCATCAATAGCACACACCTGTATTAGGGGAATCATAATCTCTTCTATGGTTGTTTCGGAAAACCTAAATATTCTTCTTATAAACTTCTCCTTATAACCGATCTGCTCTCTTGCCTTTTGATCCGCACCAATTGCCTGGAGAAGCTCTTCACGGGTAATGAAGGGGTTTTCAGTGCCACCTATGAGCTTAAGAAGCCCCCTCGTAAAGAGATTCACTATAAATAAGGCTGGAGAAAAAACCTTAGATGCAAACCAGAGCGGATATATAATCCAAAGGACAAGGGTATTACTTCTTTTCTGGAAGACAGCTTTTGGAACAACCTGACCAAAAATAACAACAAGAGGAGATAGGATCATCACCGTGTACAACTCGCTTGCCTTTCCATAGTTATCCTGGATGTAGAAGGTCATAATAATGGTATTTGTAATAAGAGAAAGGTTTATTCCAACAAGGGTTGTGCTTATAAAACGCTCTATTTCAAGAAAAGAGCTGAGCACAAGCCCTGCGCTTTTTGAACCACGTTCAGCAAGGGCCTTCATCTTTACCTTATCACACGAAACAAGGGCTATCTCGGAGCCTGCAAAAAAGGCCTGTAGAAAGAGAAGAATTGCTGTTACCAAAATAACTACCTCAAGTGACATGGCTCTCCTCTTTTTCCATAGCTCTTTGAAACTTTAACTCTGCTATTCTTTTTCCCGATACCTTATTCACTGTAAAAAGTAGTTTTCCATAAACCACCTGTTCCCCTTCCTGTGGAAGTCTTCCAAAGAGACCAAAAACAAAACCTCCTACAGTTTCATGCTCTCTTTCTGAAGGAAGCATGGACAATTCAATCTCATCTCCAAGATTCTCCAACCCACCGGATCTAAGGACAGTAAAAAGAAAAGCATCATTGAACTCCTCAATCCTCATGCTACCGGGAATAACTATTCCCTCTCTCTCTACCTTAATAACAGGTTCCCTTACTATTCTCCTTTCATCTTCTATTTCACCGAAGATCTCCTCCAGAATATCCTCCATCGTTACAATCCCATCCACTCTCCCATACTCATCCACAACAATCGCTATATGAACCCTCTTTTGCTGGAATTCCCGAAGTAAATCAAAGGCCCTTTTGGTACGGGGAATAAAATACGGTGGCCTTACAAAACCCTCAATGGTTACTCCCTCCGAAGGCACAACAGCTAAAATATCCTTTACATAAAGTACCCCAATTATGTTATCTCTGTCCCCCTTATATACAGGAATCCTTGAAAAGCCCATCTTCTTAACCTCCTGAACCGCACTGTAGAGTGGCATATCTGAAGGGAAGAAAACACAGTCTACACTGGGGGTCATGATCCTGTAGACCGCTACTCCCTCTAACTTGAAAAGCCCACCCACAAGCTTCTTCTCTATTTCTGTAACCACCCCCTCTTCGCTTCCAAGACCCACAAGTGCCTTTACCTCATCCGGATTAAATCCCACCTTTGTTCTATCTTCTATCCCTTTTCCCCCTAAAAACCTTGTAAGACCTACAGATAAAACCTCCACTACCCACCTAAAAGGTGTAACAACAACATGAAACAAATTCAGGGGATGGGAAACAAGAGCAGATACAAACCTTGGATACTTTACCCCTATTGTTTTAGGTCCTATCTCCCCAAATAGAAGAAGCGTAGGAGATGCAACTCCAATAGAAACCAGAGTGATAACTATCTCCTCCGAAGCATTCATCATTAACTTTCTTATGGTAGATGCAACTACGCTGGAGTAGGCAATATTTATTATCTCATCTGCAAGCAGTATAGTTATTATGAGTTTGTGAGGATCCTTTAGCAGGTTCTCGATAAGTATGCCTTTCTTCTCTTTTTTTAAAACCTCACGCTGATGCTTACCCAGAGAAAAAAGAGCCCCCTCAGACATGGAAAAGAAACCAGAAAGAACAATAAATATAAACATTAAGATCAGATTATACGTTAACGATAGGTCATACATTGGATTAAAAGCTCATTTCCTGAGGTGAATAAACCCCTTGTAAGGAATCCTCTTTTCACCCCCATGCAGACTAAGGACGCTTATGGAAGGCTCACCCGTTACATAACCAATCTCAGAAACCTGAATGCCCAGCATTCCTGAAACAAACTCAATCTCTTTTTTTCTCTCTTTGGAAACGGTAAAAAGCAGTTCATAGTCCTCACCACCTGAAAGCGCAAGCTCGTAAGGGTCAAGGGCAAAATCGGATACCCTTTTCCTGTAGCAGTAAGAAAGGGGTATTTTCTCAATGTATATACAGGCCCCAAGCCCATGCTCAACCGTTATACGCTCAAGGTCCAATATAACACCGTCGCTTACATCTATCATAGATGTAGCAAGCCTTCTTTTTGCAAGTTCCCTTCCAAGAACAAGCCTTGGGCTAGGTCTATAATGCCTTTCAATGAGAAAGGAGTCCTCCTCAATCGTATCCCCACCTCTCTTAAGAATCCTTAAACCAAGAGCAGAGTCCCCTACGGTCCCGCTTAAGTATATTATGTCTCCCTCTCTGGCCCCTTTTCTCCTTACAACTAACTCAGGCTCAACCTCACCCAGAACGGTTATATTGATAAACATCTTATCAGAGGAGGTGATGTTTCCTCCCACAGGAATAACCCTAAACTCTTCTGATCCCAGTGCGAGTCCCTCTAATATGCACTCAAAAAAATCACTGTCAACATAATCCGATAATCCAATACACGATAGGAAAAACTTGGGTACACCTCCCATTGCACCTATATCACTTACCGCTACTGCAAGTGCCCTTCTTCCAAGGTCTTTTGGTGAAATCTTATCCTTTAAAAAATGAACATCCTCTACCTGAGAGTCAGTTGTTGCAAGAACAAGGCTATTATGTTCGGTGCTTAAAGCTGCCGCATCATCCCCAATACCTACAACAACCCCTTTATCTATGTAATTTAACCGCTCCTTTATCCTTCGTAGAGCACTTAGCTCATCAATCATTTTTACGAAAACCAAAAAGCTTTACCCTGTATAACGGAACCAACAGGTAAAGAGAAAGGTTTTTAGATTTGTCTATGGAATTCACAAAAACCGGATTATCTAAATCTGATGCGTTCAACTTATTACCTCGGCTAAAAATCATTTTAGGGCATTCAAATACTCATGTCAAATAACAAAACCTATTGACAAATTAAGAAAATTACTTTATTTTTTAAAAAAAGATTAAGTTTATAATTTAGCTACTCATCCTCCATCCTCCTTTAAGAGAGTTGAGATGGCTCCTGGTTTGAGCCATCTCAACTTTTAATCTAAAAAGAGCTTAATTGCAAATAACACTATGGTACAGATAACAAACCTTCTAACAAAACCACTCCCTTTCTTTATGGATACACGAGCACCCAAAAGAGCTCCCAGAATGTTTCCAATACCCAGTGCGGTTCCAAGCAAATAGTTTATACTTCCATCAAGTATAAACACCACAAGTGCAAAAACGGTAAAAATTAATATCACAAAAACCTTTACCCCATTTCCCCTGATCAAGTCATAACCGCATAGCGTCATTCCAGCAAGTATTAGAAATCCTACCCCTGCCTGTATGTATCCTCCATAAATTCCTATAAGGAAAAACAAAACGCATATTAAAATCAATCGCTTACCCTCACCATTAACACCAATCCTTCCTGAGACTCCTGTACTTTTTACGGGGTTTATGATTGTAATCAGGGTAACAACCACCATTATAATCGCTAGTGACTTCTTAAAAACCTCATCCCCTATACTTGTAGCCACATAAGCCCCAGCGATAGCCCCAAAACTTGCCGGAATTGCAACAAGAAAAGCGAATCTAAGGGGCAAAAAACCCTTGCTGTAGAATTCCTTTAAGGCAAAAAGGTTCTGAAGCATTATACCAAGGCGGTTGGTTCCATTTGCCACCGTGGGAGGAAGCCCCATGAAAATAAGAACGGGAAGGGTCAGAAAAGAACCACCACCCGCAATAGTGTTTATGAATCCACAAACTGTCCCTACCCCCAAAAGGGCAGCAATAGGGAATAGAGTATCAATAGACATCTTTTACGGTTTAAACAAAAACCAAAAAATTATACCTAATGTTAAGAAAGAATCTCCTTTGCAGCAAGGAACACCTCTAAAAACATACTCTTTGTGAGCCTGCCTGTCTGGGTGTTTTGCCTACTTGGATGATAAGAGGTAATTAAAACACCCCTGTCACCAAAGAAAAACCTTTTCCCATGCTTAAACCTAGGTATTGCCCCTGAGTTCCACATACCTTTTTCCTTTAAATACTTTACAAAGGTATTAAAGGCAATCATGCCAAGAGTTACAACAACCCTTACGTTTTTAAGAAGAGAAAATTCAGCATCAAAAAAACGCATGCAGTTTTCAATCTCCCCTCTTTTAGGCTTATTCTCAGGAGGAACACACCTTACAACAGCGGTTACATAACAGTTTCTAAGCTCTAGACCATCACCTGGACATAAAGAACGGGGTTTATTTGAAAAGCCAGTTTCATAGAGAACCTCATATAGAAAACTACCGGATTGATCCCCTGTAAACACACGACCCGTTCTGTTAGAACCATGGGCTCCGGGGGCAAGTCCTACAATAAGTAGTTCCGCATTTATATCACCAAAACCTGGCACAGGTCTTCCCCAATAATCTTGATCTCTGTAACGTTTAACCTTATAAAGTGCAACCCTTTGTCTGAATTCAACGAGCCGTGGACACCTACAACACTCTACCAGATGTCTGTTTAACTCGTCTATGTTTTTCCACATACCTTACCCTCATAAGTTATTATTTAGAGGAAATCAACATAACCGTTTGAACCTTGTAATCGGAAAGCAGGCTCTTTAAGCCAGATACATGACCAGCCCCCACTACAACCAAAACCTCTTCATATAAGCCCGATATGTTCTTTATTTCAAGAGCCATATGCTTTTCCCTTTCATCAAGTAGAATGCTTTTGATAAAAGGAAAACACTTCTCAAAATGAAGCCTGTACTTATCTGGTTCCTTTGCAAAATCGTTTACAAATGCCTCCAGTATATCGTTTTCATAGAGGGAAAACGAGGGGGGAAGCCAAAACTCTTTTACAGCAAAAAGTTTCCGGATTAACTCAAAGGGATTTAGAAACTCCATTAGCAAGGCAGCCCTAATACTCTCAATTAAGCTATCTATATCCTTATCGATCAGGAAGAAAGGAATACCCTCTTGTTCTGCTCCCTCAACAGCCCCAAGCATATCGTTTCCAGGCTCAGTCCCATAGCGTATAGCCATAATCTTTTGAATCAACGGAAATATACCAAAAGGAATGGATTTGCTCCTAAGTCTTTTTAATCTCTTCTCATCCAGCTCAACACAGACTGCATCTGGCTTAGCATTTCTAATAAGAGACTTTACTTTATCTTTTAAGTTAAAAACATGACAGGTACCAACTATCGTAATCATCCCTACCTTCCTGATACAAGTTGCTTGGCTACAAAGTAGCGGATTTCACTGGATCTCCTTACCTTATATTTTAATTTTAGCATAGCATCAGCAATTGAGTTTCTTGCAGATTCCGTTTTGCTACCCCAAAAAACTCCTGAGGTTCCTTCACCAAGGATCAAGTCCTGCCAGATCTTATTTCCGTTTTTATCTAAAAAATCTACCTGCAAAACAATATAAGAATCCAGAGAAAAACCACGTCTTAGCATATAAAATGCAAGAATATCTACCCTAAAAATACCTTCGGTCAAATGAGAGGAAATCTCCTGCTTCTCTACCTCCTTTACATCAGAGAAAAGAGACTTAAAACAAACCAGAACAAAATCCCTTACGGCTCTTCCAACAAATAGTCTACCTTCAGATTTATAGGTATAGTCCCTAGAGCTCTGGTCCATAAACACACCCACCCTTATAGGGAATCTGTCTTCTGAATTTATCTCAATCTGTGGAAGCTTAACCTCTATTTTTTTAGTGCAACCTAGTAGCTTAGTAGTTAAAATAGAGCACAGAAAGAGTATCACCACAGTAAAGGGTTTCATTTTTGCTTTACTTTAGGGTCTCTTGGGTATCTCATGTAAAAGAACCTCAAATCCACTGTGGCCGTAATTAAACCAGAGCACATCTCCATTTTTAGAATCAAAAACAGCAACAGCAAACTGTAAAAGACTAGAATAAGGAAGGATAATAGGAATACCCAAAAATACACTAAGCGAGTTAACCAGTGTTTTTAAAACCATGGTTCCTTTCTGTTCCACATATCCCCAAACCCCAGTAAAAAGGACAGCATCTGCCCTAGACAACCCAACCACTCTAAGTACAGTGGGACTTAGTGTATATCGTCTCTTTGGAAATACAGAAAAGCTATCCAATCTTAAACCTTCTTCTAAAGCCTTTTTGTACTCATTTGCTAGTATTACGTAGCATATTGCTTTAAAATCCTCCATTAACTCATCAAGATCCAAATGAACTAGCTCTCCTGTAAAAACCTTTTTACTTTCCTCTAAATCTAAAGCAATGGATTGGCTAAACTCTGGTGTAATGTAGCCTTTACTTGAGAGGATTTCTCTTATCTCAAGCGTAAGCTTTTTCCTTTGCCACGGCTCAACCTCCACAAACCTTCTGCTCTTTCCTGCTTCCCTTATATCAAAGAAAGTAGGCATAACAGCAATTGTCTTTATCTTTCCTCGCAGGGTTATCTCCTTTTCAAGGCTCAAATACCTCGATTCAACCTCTTTAGTTTCTTTCTTTGTGCATCCAAAAGAACCGAGTGCAAGCCAGAGAGAAAATAATAAAAGAAAAAGCACCCTTATCTTTAAAAGCTCTATCCCACTTCTCAGCCCCCTTTATTTATTGCTGATTAAATTGCCTTTCTATCTCCCCTCTTTCCTCTGCATCAGGGTTTAACCTAAGGTAGTTTTCAAATGCTTCTTTTGCTTCCTTTTTTAGACCCTTTCTATAGTATGCAAGCCCTAATCCAAAATAAGCATCTCCAAAATCTGGCTTGTTCTCTATTGCCTTTTTATATTCTGCTATAGCAATATCTAGCTCTTCTTTACTACCCCCGGTTTCCCTATACACAGTAGCCAGATAATAATGGGATAAAGGATCATTTGGCTCAATCCTTAAGGCCTTTTTAAGCAGAGCTTTAGCCGTTCCATACCTTTTGCTCTCGTAGTTTAGTATGGCAACATCCCTTACAACCTTCCATGTTCTCTTTTGATAGCTCTCTTCATTAACCCTCAGTTCCCTACCCCCAAGCCTCTCTAAGTACTCAGTTTCAACTATGCACTCTGTCTCCTCTAATCTTTTCCTGTTTGCAGGATGATTACTATAGAAAAACTGTTCCAGAGGAGGAGGATCCCCATAGGTTTTTAAAATAAGTTCAAACACCTTTGGTATTTCACGTGGATCGTATCCAGACTCAAAAGCGTATTCGATCCCAACACGGTCAGCCTCACTTTCCTGTTTTCTTCCATGACCATTTACTGCCGCAAGCGCAGTATAAATAAAGAGCATGCGCGTAAGCTCTCCTAAACGTGCAAGTCCGGGAACCAGAAAGGAGCTTGCTATATAAGCCAGATTAAGAGTCCCAAGCATTGCCGCTCTGGCCTTTACCCCTTCCTTAATATGTGCCTTGGATACATGTGCAATCTCATGTGAGAGTATATAAGCAAGTTGGGCTTCGTTGTCGAGGGTTGCAATGAGTCCAGAAGTTACATAAATGTAACCACCCCCAAAGGTAAATGCGTTTATATGGGGATCATTTACTATCTTAAAAGTATAGAAAGGAATTATAGGTCTATCTTTTTTTGCAATCTCTGCTATTTTCTGACCAATACCGTTTATATACTCTTGCAAAAAGGAGTCTATATAGAGCTTTCCCTCTAGAGACTTTTCCATCTCAAACATCTTTGCTGCTTTTTCCGCCTCACGTATTTCATCCTCATCAGAAAAAGACAATCCCTTCTGTATATCTACTATTTGAGCACAGGAAAAACAGAGAAAGGCAAAAATAAGTAAAGGGACTAAATTGCAAACACGTAACTTTAGTACCTTACAAACACCCTCACACCCCATATAATCCCAACTCTCCACCCCAACAGCTCTCTTTTAAATCTTATACTTCAATTAAAAGGTCCCTGTCAAGTATCCTTAAACTCCTCCGGTACTGAAATCGGAATAGGGTCAAACCCCCCTTCATATTCGTTAGCAAGGATAACACACGTATTTCGTCCACCCGATGTATCCCAAGCTGTCCATACCATTATCTTGTGAACGTTTCCATCCGTGCCCTTAAAATCGTAGAATGTAACAATATCTCCCCAGCCCCTGGCATAGACATACTGATTCATACCGTCTAGGAGTGCCTCCTGGCAGTGTTTTGAAATAAGCTCATACTCATCGTTTTCTTTTGAAATCCTTTCAAATCCTGCTGAAATCCAGCACAGGCCCAGATCATCTACATTTAGCTTCTTTTTCTCCATATCATTTAACCCCCAATTAAAAAGCTTAAAAGATATTTTAACAATTTTCTACCTTGACTAAATGGAGCGTTCTGTGAGATAATGCCAGTAATCAGGCTTTATCAGGGGGAGGTTGTAATGAGAGTACTTCTTATACAACCCCCACAAGGCACAAATCGTGGGTTAAGTAGAGCCCTTATTACTGAACCTCTTGGACTTGAAAATGTAGCCGCTTCACTCCTTGAAGACTCACATGAAGTCAGGATACTGGACCTTAGAATCAAGAAGTTAAAGAAACTCTATGATGAAATCCGCTATTTTTCCCCTAAAGCAATAGGTATAAGTTGCTCATTTACAACCGATGTGTATCCAACGCTAAAAATCGCAAAATATGTGAAAGAACTTGATCCAGATACATTTGTGTTTGTGGGGGGGCATCATGCATCCCTGCTTCCATCGGATCTCCTGCGGGGTCAGGTGGATGCAGTCGTAGTAGGAGAAGGGGAAATAACCACAAAAGAGATGATAAACTCCTTAGAACAAAAAGGGGATGTAGCACAGGTAAAAGGGGTAATGACACCTTATAGATTTACACCCAGAGAAATAATTAGGAGCCTCGATACACTTCCATTTCCCGCAAGACATCTCACAAAGGATTTAAGAAGGCACTACCACATAGGTTTTGATGGACCAATGGCCTCTCTTGAAATGAGCCGTGGATGTCCTTATGAGTGCAACTTCTGCAGTGTATGGGTTTTTTACTCACGGAAGATAAGAGGGAAATCACCAGAGAGACTTGCTGAGGAAATAGCTGGAATAAAGGAGAAGTACATATTTCTTACCGATGATATTGCTTTTCTCCATAAGGAACCTGCAGTTAACCTCGCTTTAAAACTAAAGGAGATGGGTATAAAGAAAAAGTTTACCTGCGAAACCAGAGCAGACGTTGTTGTTCGACACAAAGACGTTATAGCCCTATGGAAGGAGGTTGGACTCGAATTTATATTTCTTGGTCTTGAGAAGATAGACGATGAAGGACTAAAATCGGTAAACAAACACACCAAAGCAACAGTGAATGAGAAAGCGCTTGAGATTGTAAGGCAACTGGGTATAACACCCATGGCTACATTCATAGTGGACCCAGAATGGACCGAAGAAGACTTTGAGAAGCTTAAAAGATACGTTATAGAGCACCGGCTTGAGACACCCTCGTTTACAATACTTACCCCCCTTCCTGGAACGGAGGTCTATGAGGAGAGGAAAAATGAGTTGATTACACATAACTACCTTCTCTTTGATCTACTTCATGCTGTTCTACCCACAAAGCTTCCCCTAAAGGAGTTTTACACTAAATTTGCAGAGCTATGTCATCAGGGACACAGAAACAAACGTATAGGATGGTCATTCATGAAAAAACTACTCGTTGGTATCCTGCGAGGAAATCCCTGGGCAGCTATAAGGATTCTAAATGTAGCAAGGCTTATGAGAAACCCAGAAACATACTTAAAAGCACATAGGTACTCAGAAGAGATTCCCCTAGACCTTGGCTTTGAGTTTTAATGGGGGTTAGAGGAAATCCGGCAAATAATGCCGGATTTCCTTTTAGGAGTTTTTTATAGCCTTGTTTTAGGTGATATCCTTACACCGAATATGGATATATAGTTATCTTCCTTAACAACCGCTTCTTTTTTAAAAACATCCTCTGTAGTTATTTTTGAACTCGTGTAGAATCCCATGAAATCTTTTTCTATGTTTCCCCTTTTAAGGCTATCTCTAACCTCATTTTTAACAACTGGTACACTAACCCCAAATACGTTATGCTCATTTGAAGCCAGGGAAAGAGAAGAAAAACCAAATGCAAAAACCAAAGTTGTTATAGCTAGAAACCTTTTCATTTTTGCCTCCTTATTTAGGAATTTATCTATTTAGATAAATTTCTAATCAAAAGGTTTCAAAAATAAACGCTTTAGCTACTTTTTAAGGTCAAAAACAGAGTAGACCCTTTCACACTTGGGACAGCTTATATTATCTGAGTCACCTGAGTCTATAAACACAGCTCCAAGCCTTTTAGCAAATCTCTTTGCCTCCTCAATTTTCTCAGACCTAACCTTCTCAGAATACTCTTCTTGCCAGCTTAGAGGGTTTATTTCAAGCCTAAAAAACCTTTCTTTTGATACGTAGACATGAATACTACAACCACACTCACAGTGTAAAAAGACAATTGGCATTACTACACCCCTTACATTACCTTAAATGATATCAGAGCTTCTTAAAGCAGCAATAGATAAAACGTTGCTCAGTTCCCCATGGGGTAATGTGTTTTTCACCAACACTTTCAACCAGCTTAAAACCCTCTCCAAGCTCGTTTTGCAAGGTATAGGGAGTATACCTGATAACATCAAGCCCGCTACACTTAGGAGGACCATCAATAGCAAAGGTTGCAATTATAGCATGCGCTCCTTTTTTTAAGCAATTCTCCATAACCCTGACATAACTTCTACGCTCCTTAGGATCCAAAAGAAAATGAAATAAAGCACGGTCATGCCATATATCGTACCAATCTTTGGGCAGATCAACACTGGTTATATCTCCTTCTATCCATACGATCTTATCAGCATCTAAACCAAAAATAGACCTCGCAATAGATAGAGCAACAGGTGATATATCTAAAACAGTAATATTTTTAAACCCTTCCTTTACAAGATCCAGAGCAAAACTTGAGGTTCCCCCTCCAACATCTATTATGTGCGCAGAACTGTCTACACCAAGCTTCTTAACTATCTGAAGAGATGTTTCAAGGTGGTCTTTATACCAGCTAACTTCACTGGGACCTTTAATCTTATAGATTCTATCCCAATGAGATTTCCGTTCCAAACTGCTCATTTTATTTTTTGCAGACAAAAACCACTAACGGGGATATTTATTATAAAGAACCAAGAATACCGCATTTCCCTCTTTTTTGCTTCTATAGAAATCCTGTACGTAACCGTTTATCTCAAAACCGTGTCTAAGATAAAGGATTATTGCATTTTTATTTCCCGCTTCTACATCTATAAAAACCTTTTTAGCCCTTATTTCCCTTGATTTCTGTATCATTTGCTTTAAAAGTAAGGAACCATATCCCCTTCGTCTGTACCCCTCATCAATATACAGACTGTCTATAAAAACCGAATTGTTCCACCTTTGCCACTCTGCCGATATAAAGCCAATAACTTTTCCATCCTCTTCAGCAACATAGATGAAATGATCCTCATCTCCGATTTGCTTTTCTATTTCGTCCTCTATTATCTCTATGCTCTCTGTAGATGATTGTTTTTCAATTTTTGCACAGGTTTTAACATCGTCCTTTGTAGCTTCTCTTACAATAGCCATAACAAAACTCTATTATTTAACCTCCTTTTTGTTTCAAAGTGTCTACTAATATAATCTACCATCTGCACTGAGATTCTCAATTTAGAAAGCCAACTTAAAAGGTATTTTAAGCCATTAAAATTACAGCTAAAATTAGCATATACCACATGTGTGGACGATATACGCTTACAGCAGACATAGATACTATTTCCCAAAGATTCAAACTCGATACCCATGGGTTAAAGATTGAACCACGGTATAACATTGCTCCCTCACAGGAAGCACCTGTTATAGTAGTCGAAGATGGTAAAGTACTTAAGATGATGAAATGGGGACTTATACCTTTCTGGGCAAAGGATGAATCCATAGCATCTAAAACGATAAACGCAAGGGCAGAGACACTTCACCACAAACCCAGCTTCAAAAAGAGCCTAACAGAAAAGAGATGCCTTGTTCCAGCAGATGGTTTCTACGAATGGAAAAAAGAAGGTAGGGGAAAAATCCCTATACGGTTTGTACTTAAAAACAGAGACGTATTTGCCTTTGCAGGGCTATGGGATACATGGAGAAACCAAATAGGGGAGCTTGTTTTCTCCTTTACAATAATAACAACCAAGGCAAATGCCTTAGTCCGTCCGATTCACGACCGTATGCCCGTTATTCTAAAAAAAGAGTATGAAGAGTTGTGGGTGGACCCTAAAGTAAATGACATAGATAAGCTCCTTTCCCTCCTGATTCCATATCCACCGGAGATGATGGAAGCATACAGGGTTTCAAGCCTGGTTAACTCCCCAAAAGAAGACTCTCCAGAGTGTATAAAACCAGTTGCTTGAGTTTGGATCCCTCGGGTCAATATGAAATCCCTATTTGAAGAAAGTTCTCAAAACATGCTAACTTGTAAATTAGCCAACTCAAAGCTACACTATTGATGACTGATAATGATTGAGTATGACGAGGGGATCCATCTTAAAGGAACAGACCTATGGTTTGATTCACAAAAGAAGGTTCAGCTCTCTTTTATTTCCAATGCAAACACAAACTGCATAGTATCACATGAGAAGATTATAGCCACCCCACAGACAATAAAGCTTCTGGGGAAAAAGATAAAAAACTCGGTTGTACTTCCTTGCCCTTTTAATCATCCTTTCAGTCTAGGGAGGATTCAGATAGAGATCATACCTGCTGGATACATACCGGGTTCTGCACAGATAGTTGTAGAATTTGATGGGAAGAGAATCATCTATACAGGTGATTTCAAACTGAGTCAAAATGAAACCTCAGAACCCATTCAGATAAAAAAGTGTGATATACTAATTATGAAGTGCAGATACGGACTACCAAAATACGTATTCCCCTCACCACAGGGTGTAGTTGAGTCAATAACCGATTTTGTTGAAAACTCCCTTCTTTCAGGAAAAACCCCTGTGCTTTTAGTTGAGGCACTTGGAGAAGCCCAAGATATAATAAAGATTTTAGGAAACAAAGGTTATAAGCTCAGCCTCCATAACTCGATCTACAGAACCGTAAAGATATACGAAGAATTCGGAATCAGATTCTCAAACTACGAGAGATTTAGACCAAGTCAAATAGAAGGCAAGGTGGTTTTTGTTCCCTTCTTCTTAAGAGGATCAGAAGTGGTTGAGAGAATCGAGAACAAAAAAATCGGAGTGGTCATGGGATGGGCTATTGATAAAGCCTTTACAAAGTCACTTTTTAAAGCCGATGAGGTGTTCCCACTTAGCAACATTGCAGGCTACGATGAGCTTATTCAGTTTGTAGAGATTGTAAAGCCCAAAGAGGTGTACCTGGTCTATGGTTTCAGCACGGAGTTTGCAAGAACCCTTCAGAAAAGGGGTTTTAATGCAAAGCCTCTTGAAACCCCTTCACAGCTAAGATTACTTTAATTTCCAAGGAGATACCAAATGGCAGTAAAAACCCTACGTTTTACCCTAGAGACAAAAGGAGAGACAGACATAATAGATATAACCCGTAATGTGGAAAAAGCCATAAAGGACTCTGGAATCTCCTCGGGTATAGCCACAGTGTTTGTTCCTGGCTCTACAGCAGGGATAACCACCATAGAATACGAAAGCGGAGCAATAAAGGACTTTCAGAGAGCAGTTGAAAGGTTGATCCCCAAAGGGATACCCTATGAGCATGATGCAAGGTGGGGTGATGGGAACGGATACTCCCATATAAGGGCTTCTTTTCTCGGTCCATCCCTAACCGTTCCGTTTTCATCTTCGAGGTTACTTACCGGTACATGGCAACAGATTGTGCTTGTGGATTTTGATAACAGACCAAGAAGAAGAGAGGTTATAATACAGGTTGTTGGTGAATAAAATGGGTGCAATTCTTAAATTGCACCCATTTAACAATTTACACAAACTTTACCGAAAAGTGCCTTGGCTTATACCTAAGATTGAGGTTGATTATCAAGGGCGTTATAGCCTCTACCATCATAGATACCTCAAGTGGACCTGCATCCAAAGCCCTTAGCTTTGGCATATCTTCCGTAAGTTTTTTCACAACAGCCTTTGCTTCCTCATCGTCTCCACATATGACAACATCATAGTCCAGTTCCTTATCTATTTTGCTCAACTCCTTTGCAGGGAGGTTATGATAGGCTGAAACCAGTTTTACCCCTTCAGGCAGTGCCTCCTTTATCTCAAGTGCACAAGAGCCCTGAGGCGGAGGGGTGTACATAAAGTAATTTCCCTTCTTTACCATTGACACAACAGGGGTAATAACAATCTGGTTTGTAAAGCTGTCCCTTATCTGCCTTACGGTTGATGCTGCATACTCTGGAGGGATGCTTATTACAACGACCTCAGCATAACGTGCAGCATCTGCATTGGGCATTCCGTGTATGTTTGGAGTAATACCCAGTTTTGATAGGGTTTCTATGTACTCCGAGGCTATTTTCTTTGCCTTTTCATCACTTCTTGATCCTATAAATATCTCGTGGCCTGCTTTCGACCAGCGAAGTACCAGCCCCTCAGCTATATCTCCGGTTCCACCTAAAAGAGCTATCTTCATCTCATCTCTCCTTCTTAAAAATTTTTAGTTCAATTGTACTAAAATTTCTTGCTAAAGTATAGGAAGAAAAACATACTTTCCTGGGAAAACAAGTCAAAATCCTCTTCCTCATCCCTTCTTACAGGAAGGGAAACAAAGGGTATTCCTCCAAGGATTACCCTTGGTTTTTCACTATCCCCAAGGTAGCTGTTTTCTTTCAATTGAGTTTTAGGGGAAAAAGTCCTTAAAAGCAAGGCAAAATTAGGTCTTTCGTATTTCTTTAGATCTGAAAAGCCGTTTGACTTTATAACCTCAACAATATTGTTTAAAAGCATACCGCCTTCTTTTTTTAACTCACCTTCCTGTGCACTAACACCGTTTACGGAAACGAAGAGAACAGCAAGTATAACCAAAAGAAGCCTTCTCATAGTTTTTTCTCTGACCTTTATTCTCTCTAAATGATATATAATCGCTTCATCCAGGTCAACCTTCTGCTGGGTGTTTTAGAGAAAGTGAGCCCAGAAAATCCATCAAGATACGATTAAACTCTTCTGGTTTCTCCTGCATCATAAAATGACCTGCCCCTCTAATCACATAAAACCTAGATCCCTTAATTTTACCGTGCAGATACTCCCCATATTTAACAGGGGTAAGTATATCTTCATCAGCAGATATTATAAGCGTAGGAACCTCTATTGAGCTAATCCCTTCGGTAATATCGAAATCATCACAGGCAAGCAAGTCTTGGTGTATAACGGATTGAGGGGTTTTAAGAATAGTCTCAACAAAAGCCTCCTTAAGCTCTTTAGGAGCTGAACCAGAAAAGGCACGTGTAGGGGCAACCCGACAGAAAGTTTCAAAATCATTTTCCACACTCCATAGCGTCTCTCTAGCAACCCGAAGCCTACTGCCTGTTCCTACAAGGACTAATGCACAAACCCTGTGTGGCCACTTAAGTGTAAACACCTGAACTATTCCTCCACCCATTGAATGACCAATGAGTATGAGATCCCCAAGGTCAAGTGTATCCACAAAGTCCTTTAAGAAACTGCTGTATTCCTCTATAGTTCTGCAACCGTTTCCTGTGGACTTATCATGGCCAGGCAGGTCAGGTATAACCAGATTGAAATAAGGATGGCTTTTTAAACACCCAACCTGATACCTCCAGGTAAAGCTATTCTGTCCTGCTCCATGAACCATTAAAACTGTGGGCCGCTCTTTTTTAAGGATATCCCCACTTATGTAGTGTATTATATCTCCTTTTACAGGTATGCCTGGCAAATCTCTTCCTCCTCTTTTAAGTTTCCTCAAGAATAGAACACAATCTATAAGACTTTAAATAACTGCAGCAACAAGTGCAATCCCCCCAACCACAAATAAGGCTATTGCCCAAATCAGATCAAAGTTAATCCACCTCTGTCTTAAAACAACCAGCCCCAGCTTTCTATAAACCACCCAGGCAACCATTCCCATTGCTACCAACATGGAAACGGTGTGAATACCAACCGCCAGAAGCATGCTAACCCCAGCAGGCATATTTAGCATACTATGATGATTTGGGCTATGCACACCCGCTACATTTATAAGGACGGGGGCTACCATCAATCCAGCCCCATGGGCTGATGCCATAAGAAAGGACCACAGAAATAGATCCCGCATTCCAACCTTCATTCCCACCCAACGTGGATGTCTGTAGTAATTAAACAGCCTGTATACCGCAAAAGCCAAAAGAATGGCTGCAGTAAATAACTCAAGAAGGTTAAGGGAAACAAAATACAATCCTACAACCACCATAAAAGCAACCAGAGCTAGGGAAAGAGCATGGCCTAGGGCAATTGGAAACAATGAGAGCCATATTGCCTTTTCACTGCGCTGCTGCAGTCCAAGAGACAGAGCAAAGAGCCAACCCATGCCGGGATTTAGCCCATGGTAAACTCCAAGAGCAACAACAACCACCCAGGGACCAACCCAATCAGGAGGGGTAAGAAGGGTAACAGAAAGAATCAGCAGAAGCATCTCCACCTTCGAGCCTAACCTGATGAGGGCGAGTTTGCCCAAAGTAAACAAAGAAATCTGGGTCCAGCTTTAACCCACCACCAGGTTCAGCAATTGCCTTTACCATCCATCCTTCGAGACCATCCGGATAGAACTGATCATCCCAAGTACTGTAGAGGGAGTTGGTAAAATACACTCTACGGCCATCACGACTTATCTCAACCATCTGTGGTCCACCTGATAGTGACTCCCCGCCTTTTGGATGTCCTTTTCTGCTTACAATCCCCCCAATCTCAACCTTTCCCACAAGTTTTGGCTCAAACGGATTGGAAACATCGTACTGATGCAACTGTCCCGTTCCCCAACAGGAAACATAGAGAAACCTGTCATCAAGGGAAAGGTTAATATCTGTAACAAGCGGTGGGACAGCACCGAAAGGCTTTAAGATTGGAGGCAAATCAGATTCACTAGCAGGAACAGGAGGAATCGTTATAACCTTTTTTATCTGCCACTTGTTGTTTTCCCTGTACCAAAGCCAAATTGAAGAAGAGAGGTCTTTTGTGCTTACCACAACCCCTGCAAATCCGTAAACCTTAGTTGGTTCATGAGCCGGACGTAGCTCAAGAAGCATCTGATTCTCTGTTCCTATATCTATTGTCTGAATAATCCTTCTTTTACGGAGGTCCCAAAAATGGATTTGGTGGCCGTATTTGTTTGCCAGCAAGTCTTGTGGTACCAAGCCGTTTTCAAACTGGCTTGGTTTAGCCCACTCGCTGGTTACCATAACGTCTTCAGCTAAATGCCACCAGAAATCGTAGGCAAGCTCCTGTGAACCTCGGTAAATCTCCCAGGGCCCTATTACCTCAAAGCTAAAGTGGTCAAGTAAAAATATACCTCCAGGGCCATCTCCATCAGCAGAACCCAAGGCACTTATGTAAATTGCATCCGGGCCACAGTGTACAGTATGAGGACGACTGTAGCCAGATTTTGACATTACCTCCTGCGGTTCAATAACCTTAACGATACGCGGTCTAAAGGGATCGGGCTTGGTATCTATTATGTAAATACGTGAACTGCGTATACCCGGTACAATCAGGTAACGTCTTTCCAGATGAGGATGAGGTGCATAAGGACATAGAGCAGAGCTACAGGCATTCCAGCCAAAATGGTGTAATTCATCACCCACATAAGGCAACTCAAGGGTATTTATAACCTGGCTGTAGGTAGGGGATTGAGGATCAAGATCAACAACACACACAACATCAGGACGGTTGCTTCTCCCGTAGTTTAGAGCTACCACGTAGCCAAACCGCTCAGGAGGGGCTTTCATTGCCATCCTGGGTGAAGGGTAAAAAGAAGGATCCGGTTTCCAAAGCACCATGGCTTTACCCGCCTTTTTTTAATTTTTAAATGCTTAATTTAATGCAAAAAGGATACCAGAATTAAACTTTCTTAATATTTTCAAATACTTACACAGGTTTTTCAGATTTTTTCTGGTAATCTTTTAATCAGTTTGTAATTTTTTTATACAGCGGTAAAAACTTTTAAAAACAAGAAAAAAATTACCCTTGACAATTTAAGTAAAATACTTTATTTTTGTATGTAAAGTTAACAAGTATGCTTAAAAGGCATCATCTCTCCATCCTCCTTCGGGTGGGGGTGCTTAATAAAAGGCATTCCCACCCGTTTTTATTGGGCTAAGATTCGGTAGTAAAAACGCCCTCTTTATCGGTTTCCGAAGAGCCCTCCAAAGACCCGGAGGAGGCCTGTTCCATAAAGCACTTTCCGTTGTATATAGCCCCATCTTCCACAATCAAAGACCTGGTAAAAACATCTCCAACCACGCTACCGTTTCTCTTTATTTCAAGCCTTTGAGATTCGATATTCCCCTCAACCCTTCCGTAAACTATAATCTCTACAGCCCTAACTTCACCTGAGACAAATCCGCTTTCCCCTATTATAAGAACCCCCTCTCCTCTTACGTTTCCCTTGACACTTCCATCTATTCTGGTTGAAGAAGGAAAGGATATATCACCTTCAAAGGAGCACCCCTCACCTATCAAAGTGGTTATCTCATCCACCCTCTGGTTAGGGTGCTTTTTTCCCTTATTTCCCTTTCCAAACATGTTTATGCCATCATCTCAGAGAAAGATACCTTGCAGGGTCTACATTCTGGTTATTCTTCAGTATCTCATAGTGTAGATGAGGACCTGTGGACCTCCCAGTAGAACCCGCAAAGCCAATTACATCACCGCTTTTTACATACTGTCCCTCTTTTACATTTAAACCAGATAGGTGTCCATAAAGCGTTTCGTATCCGTTTTTATGCTCCACAATTACTGTTTTTCCGTATCCTTTGTACCATCCAGCATGACTTACAACACCATCTGCCGTTGCGATTACAGGCTGTCCCCAGTATGCATCTATATCAATACCTGAATGAAACGCCAATCTGGAGTTTATAGGGTCTTTTCTGTAACCAAAACCAGAATTTATTTTTCCAGATAATGGCTTACCAATAGGAACAGTTTTTATAATATCAATTAACTTATCTATGTCATTTTCCACAGCATCAAAATAGGAGCTACTTAACCTATCTGCGGGTATAAACTCACCCCCTATGGAGAGCTCTTTTTTTATGCCTTTTTTTCTAAGTAGCTTTTGCATCTCAATTAGCTTTTCCTCAATATCCCCTAGCCTTTCATTTAGCTGGTCTTCTAAAAACAGATTACTGCTTAAAGCCTGACTTAGAGTTCCTATTTGGTTAACCAGATAACCCATAACCTCATTTTTGTGTTTTGCTTTCTTGTAAAGCTTATAACTGGCCACAAAAGAAACCAGAGAAACCAATATAAAACCTGTGAGTACAAAGAAGAGCGCCCTTATATGGAAGGTCTTTATGTTAAGAGACCTTACTCCTCGCTTATCAGGGGTAACAACCAAAATCGTTACGTGATCCCTCTCCATCTCTCTTCCTCCTTGAACAAAAGAATTCAAATCCAGATTGAACCCCCCAGCTAGACCTTTCCTATAATGCCTTTTTTTCTCCAAAAATTCAACACACTTGATCAATATTACAAAAATACAAAAACGCTAGAAAAACAACCAAACAGAATAAATAGGGACCTAAAAAGAAAGGAGCTAATCCTCTCCGATAGGACACCAAGCTACCTTATAGGATAGCACAACTGCTGCTGGCCACTTTTGATCCAGTTTCCCTCAACAATTCTAATACGCCCAAAAGGGCTTACAACAATCTGCCCACACCTCTTTACACTCGAGGTTGAATCTGGCTTTATCTCAACCGTTCCGCTTGCCCCTCCAAGAGTGCCGTTTGGGTTAAAGTCAAATACCCCACTGCCTGAAAACTCTACCGTAAACCCATCTAGAACCTCTACGGTTTGTTGAGTCTCTTCCTGATAGGTTGTTGAACCTCTATTGCTGTTTCCCCTGCTTGTGACAATAGAGAGTATCTTTTCCTCAGGACTGTAATTCAACTCCACCCTGTACTCAACACCGTGTCTTGCAGCCTTTAGCTTTGCAATCTGAAGGGCAGAGGATACATTCCTTAAGACGCTATCAACAGAACGTCTCGAATATACCTTGCTTGATAGTACACCTGCTATAGCCAAAACAACAGCCATAACCCCAATTACAATCAGAAGCTCAGTAACGCTAAAACCACCGGTTTTATAAAACCTCATCCAAAGTCCTCTCCTCTTTAAAGTATCTCCTCCCAGAAAAGGGTTTGAGTCCTTGTCGGAAACGGAGGAAGCTCCCAGACCAAGAACTGAGATCCCCCAGTTGCAGCACTTCCGGTAAAGGCCATCGTAAGAACTACAGAGCCACGGGCACCAAATGTAAGCTGTGCAGGTGTAGGCATACCCTCTGCTACCGTTCTTCCCGCTGCATCTTTCTTTTCACTATCGTTTCCCTGAATTAGTTTTTTTGCCCCCGGTACCCTTGCCAAGGCTGGCTCTCCAGAGAGGTAATCAATTGCAAATACCCTTCCAACACCCGCACTTGAGGTACAGGGGTCTTCTGAGCCTCCGATATCGGGGGCAAACGTTGCAAATATAAGCACCCTGTTTATAACAACAGGCGAACCAAACCCTTTTTCTCCCCCCGGAGAATCAACATTATTGGGAAAGACAACTATAAACTCTCCCTGATTGTTAACAGCAGCCCCACCCGAGGTTGTAAACTGATCAGATATACCCGTACCTGTCTGAGGAACAAGCTTTATTATCTGACCCGAAGTAAAATCAGCCTCCGTCTTTGTTGGGGCTGATACAGCGCTACCAGCTTCACCACCTGCAAGAAAAGCAGGGATAAACTCATCTATAAAATTGTAGAGCTTCCCGTACTCGGCTATGTTGCTTGGATGTCTTCTGTTTCCCGTAACAAATACTACATGTCTTCTACCCAGGTCATCCAAAACAACGGTAGGAGCAAAGAATATGGGTTGCCTTTCACCCTCAGGAATAGAGCCCGGATCGTTACACTGCTCTAAATTAGCCGTTGCGCAAAATGCTATATCCCCTGTCCAGTCAGGAGCCGTTATATTTGCACTCCCATCGCGGCCGGTTTGCGAAATGTCCGAGTCTGCTACAATCGGTTTTGATATATCAAACCTCCATAACCTTCCGCAGGTATCACCCGCATAGGCTATATCAACGTATCCATCCCCATTTAAATCAAATACCCCAACCTTACTCGGAACATCACAGGTCATTCTCGAGTCTGTAAGTGTAGCATTTGGTGCGCTTGCTTTATCCTTTGCAAACTTAAATACTATCTTTCCAGTCGGTATATCTATGGCGTAAAAAGCGTTTCCAAAACTAACCCCATCGGTTGGGTCCGTATCAGTTGGGTCAAGCCCTCCACCAACAAACATAACCCATCTATCCACAGTCTGTCCTGCCACCTTCATCCTTACCCTTCCAATCGTTGGATCAGACCATGAGTTTCCAAAGTTCTTATCAAAAGTGGTCCAGAGGTGCTGTGGGTACTCGGGACCACTATCCTTTTGCTTTCCTATCTCCGTACAGTTCTCATCCATGCACTTTATATTGGTAACATCAAGGGCAATATAAGCCCCTCCCCCGTTTCTAAAGCCCGAGAGAAGAACAGTGTGCCATTCTCTACCGCACCTATCTATCTCCCCATCAACCAAGGGTATATCTTTGCATTTTTTGTCTTCTTTTTCGCTTTCCGTAATCTGTATACCGTTCTCATAGCCATCTATAAACACATCCGCAACGAGGGGAGAACCATCAAAAAAAGACCGCTCTATCTGGCTATCCACAATAAAGGTCTTAAAATCCCCAAACCTGTAGTCCGGTGTAATACCTGAAGGGGATTCAGGAGACTTTGTAAGAGGAGCACGGGAGTCGGGAAGAAAAGATGGGGGGGCAAACCCAAAAACCTCCCTTCCCGTTCCAGCACTAAAGAAAGGCACCTTCTCCACCTCCCCCGTAAATGGGTTTACCTTGCTTGAATCCGGTAGAGAAGGGTCAAGCGGATTTATAAAGTTTCCAGCATGAAAACCGTGTATAAACCCATCGTTTGCACCAACGTAAACCACTGCCGTTCTGTCTCTAAACTCCTTTGCAAATTCCTGAAACCCCACATCGAAGAACAAAGCTGAAGGAGAACCAACCACAACGGGTACCGAATGGAATATATCCCCCAGACGGATAGAACAGATTGCAAAGCTTCCACCAAGCTGAGGGTCAGGGCAGTTGGTTCCCATTGAGCCCATGGGATCCCCAACAGGGAGTATGTTTGTGTTCCCCTTCATGAAATCCACAATCTTATCCCTTATGCACTCCTTTACACAGCTTCTGCACTCTTCACTTCCCGTATCGCCACAGAGGGAAGAGCAATCCTTTATGCCGTTTTCCTGACAGAAATCCGGAATGGGATCCGTAACATCTGCATCACTTATACCAAAAACCTCAGGCTCAAGGGCACTATTGAAAACAACCCTCTCACCCGTATATCTTATGCTTACAATCTGGTTATCACTTGTTTTAACCGTCTCTATTTTGGATGTATCCATTGTGTTAACGGTAAAAAGGTTTCTCGGATCAGAGACTATATCCCTTTCCGCCAGCGTTTTTCCAGCCTCCCAGTGGAAGTTCTTTGCATTCTGATTAAGAGAGCCGTCCTCATCAAAGATAACGTTTCCGTTTACATCAACTGCCATTTTTGCCCCGGGGTTTTCAGGGTCATTAACAAAACCGTAAAGGGCAAGTCTTCCCTGCCACAGCCTCTCACCACTTACAGGGGTAAGTATGGATAAAAACACCCTGTCTCTAAGGGCAACACTTGTAGAAGACTGCGGTGCCGTAGGAGCAACCCCAGAGGTGCTAAATGTTTGGATAAACTCAAGTATGGTCTTAAGTGCATCGGCAAGCTCCTCCGCGTTGTTTGCAAAGAAGGCAAAACCATTAAGCGGTTGACCTTCTGTAAACGGGATACCCGTTTCAAAGAAGTTGTTATCGAATACATTAATACCCTGAAACTGACATACCCCATCTTCATCTGGTGTCTTGCAGCCAGAAAGGGTTGCAGCTACCGGATCAGTATCTATGCCCTTTGCAATCCCAAGGTCTTTAAAAACACTAAATGCATCCCCAGAAGGAAGCACACTCTCTATGTCAACTGTTCCGACCTCTTTCCCATCTGGTCCCTTGTGTTTTATAACACCGGTTGTGTGTGTTCCTCCCGCAAGTGCCATGGCATTTAGCGTCCTTTTTGCCTGAGGGGAATCAATCCCTATACCGATAACGAAGGTTAGGATCTCTTTCTTAAATTGCTTTCCTCTGTTTTTTACCGGGTTTCTTGCGTAGTAGGTTCTTAGGTTGCTTACAGCCTGTATGGAGCTTCTTCGATTGGCATTTGTTGTTTCAGAACCACTACACGAACCCGGGGTTACACTGCACTCCCCTGAACAGGTATCCTCACCATCCGTTATCACAACGACAAACTCGGGCCTGCACTCAATTGCGGGGTCAGTCTGTAGCTCAACCCTGTAGGCTCCAAGTGCATCGTTTGGAATGGTGCTGTTACTTGCACTGTTGTCATCAAAGCCAAGCGAATAGGCAAGAGGGGTTCCACCCCAGGCAGTTTGGTTTCTATAGAACTTCCACACGTTATCAAGGGACTGCTTGCTACCGCCAGCAAAACCTCCCTGAGGAAGTTGAAAGGTGTTTCCTGCTGTACATCCTCCCCAAGCTGCCCCAGAATAGGTCATGGGACGAAACCTTATCCCGAGAAGCTCGGCATCGTTATCGGTAAGCTCATCTATAAGGGGGGTATCACTGGCATTGGTTATTGGAAGCCTAAATCCGCTTCCCGTTCCCTTAACATGAGAACTTACATCCCTGTAAGGGGTCTCCATGTAATCCCTGCAACTTATCGAGGAGCTAACACCGTCAAAGAGCTTGCCAGGGTCATCACAGAACTTGGAGGCAAGGGAGTCATCTGCATCCAAGAAATTGAAAAACACACTGAGAGCAACATCCAGACGGGAGCTTCCAAACCTTGGCTCCCCCTTACAATCTGAGGTTCCACCACTACAGTTATCATCCTTATTTTTTGAGATTAACTGAAGCGTTTGCATACAGGTTTTAAACCTGCTGTAGTCACTGCTTGTATTACAGGATGGGTCTCTATCTGAGCCAACCTGACAGTTTGTTGCCCCAGAGCACATGGTAAGCCCAGCAGCAGCCTCTATGGCCGCTGCTGCCCTTGAACGCTCAATAGATGTATCACAGCTTAAGGCTGTTTCCCCGCAAACCCCGTTATTGTTACCGCATACCCTGTCATAGATACAGGATGGGTCAAAACCGGGTACCTTATCAAGCACACAGTTTAAAAGGTTATTAAATTCTTCTTCAGAAGAGCACACCCCATTTGGACACCACTTCGAACCACATACGCTTGTGTTTGCTGTGTTTTCAGCACAGTGGGCAGACTGAGCCCTTCTATCATCATTGTTGCTTCCGAATGCATCCTCACAGTCATCTATTGTGGATTTAACATCCCAGTTTCCAACCTGGGTTCCCCCCCAGTTTCTTCCCATTGAACCTGAGAGATCCAGTATCGTAAGGACGTTTGGCTGTCCACCAACAAACTGGGAAATAAGTATGTTAAGGTCCTCCACTTCGTTTTTGGTAATAGGGTCGCTTTGAGCACCGGTTACAAAAGCAAGAGATAACAAAACAATTGCTAACTTTACCCTGTAAAAACCATGTCTTAGCCTAGTAAACATTACTGGCACCCCCTGGGATAAAGGTTTCAACCCCAAAAGCTATCTCCGTACCAGTGTTAATCTCCTTTTTTGTGTCTTCAGGGTCCTTATCCCTTGCATCCTTTCCAACAACCGTAAAGGTTGTAGAAACCAAAGCGGCTCCTCCAATTCCGCCGGAGGGAAGGCTTACGTGCCTTATAGGTCTTCCATACGCCTTTGTACTAGCAACTTTAGGAACTAAGTAAAGGTTGGAGGGCTTATCTTTACTCCAGTCAAAATCCCGTCTTCCGCTTCTACATCTTGCTCCATTTGAAAGCTCAAGCTCAACAGTTAAGTCCTCTGCGTTAATTTCACTTTGAAGTAGAAAGTATAGTGTTTCTATACCCACCACCTCAAACCTTTTTCTCCCCTCCTCAATGCATCTTTCTGCAGCCAGAAAAGCCTCCTGTCCCTGCTTGTAGTTTGACATGGTTTGAAAGTCCACATTTGACATAAAAGATATGGTTACCGCAAGCACTGATAGGACAAGAAGCATTATAAGAGCAAGTATTATTGCTATCCCGTCTTCCCTCTTCATAGCCCTCTCCTGTACATAGACTTATCCAAATTCCTCCCTTGCCATGTTCCTTACATATACGGTTGTGGAAAACACCCTGTATATAAACCCTTCCCCCAGAGAAGAAGATTGCCTTTGCAGCACATCCCCAATCTGGGGTATTGTCTGGGTAGGGATTTGCTGTCCACTTATCAGCTGGGAACTTACCCTGGATCTTACAACAAGGTATATCTCAACGGTTCTTATATCCTTTTCCCTTCCCAGAAGGGAGGGATCAGAGCTGAAATCAGGATACATCCTGTTAGCCTCATCTAAAGGGACACCAACCTTTGTTATACCACCATCCGGGTCCTGTAGATTAAAAACAAATTGGATATCAACTATACCAGGAGCATCAACTCCCCCAGCAATGGGCTGGAAAGGTCCCCCGTTTTGGGACATCTCTAGCTCCATGTTTTCCATATCCACTCTGAACGTCTTTGACTGAACAACTGTCATTTCGGAAACCTGAGAAGAAATCTGGGGGATAAAAAAGGAGCTCAAAAACTCTTCAAAACTAGAGAAATCCTCTTCTTGGAAATTCTGCTCCTTTATAAGCTCCATATCATTGTTTATGGTAATTTGCCTTAAATCTTTATTAACACTACTTATCTCCAAAATGGCACCACACTCAGTACAGAGCTCGGGATCGCTTAGACAATCCACACTCCCACTGGGATTACACATACTGATACGTGACCTAAAACCTATATAGTCTCCGGGTTCAACTATAGGTATAGTTTCTTTACTCCCATCTTCTTTTTTGATAGTAATAATCCACTCATCAGGAAGCCTTAGAATAAGCTGAGGGCCTCCTGATATAATTTCCACTGTAGTAGCAACAGAAGGAAGATCCACTTTTTTTTCTTCATTTTCTTCATCTTCGTCACCGTTGTTCTGCCCTCTGGTTATATCCCATGTGTAGAGGGTAATACAGTCTGGAGGGGAAGCTGCTGTTCCCGGAACATCGGTGTTACTGGAACAGGGGGGGTTAACCCCGCTTCCACCGTTTACAAACTTAATCGAAAAAGTCTTTCCCTGCCTTGAAACCGCATTTCTTATCTCTGTTGCTATGTAATCAAGCGTTGCCCTTGCGGTCTGGTCAATATCCACAGCCTCTCTGGTAAAGCTAAACTGTCTTTGCTGCTGAATAAATGCTATGGTAAGCCCTGCAATCATAATGGAGAGAATCCCTATAGCCACTAAAAGCTCAAGTACGGTAAATCCCCTGCTTCTCATAGCCCACCTGCAGTTTAGCTTTAAGGTATATGCGGTATAAAAACCTCATTCCATCCCGGAACAAAGTTAGAATAGTCGCTCTGATGAGCGGTAATCTCGTATACCTGACTTGCAAGAGAATCACTTATATCCACACTGAATCCGGTATCCTCAAACTGAGCCTCTGTTTTTACGGCATAGTTTATAGAAACCGTAAGGGTTTTTATCCCGTTAATAGTCTCTTCCTTGGCTTCTGCCCTTTTTACAACGTATAAAAAAGGCCTATTACCTTCTCTCATGCTGGCTGCATCACTGTTACAGTCAGATAGGGTGTTTCTAAACACAACCTTATCCGGGTCACTGTCTTTTAGATCCACAACCGCGCAGGTATTCTCAACAGTTCCATTATCCAGTTCTGAAATCACAAACTCAAGCGGGTTACAGGGACAGGAATTGCAAACCGAATTACCTGAAGAACCATTACAGTAGCTAAGGTCGTATGTCTTTCCAGCCTGGGCATCCATGTATACAATTGAGTTATAGAGATGCCTTCTTTTTACCTCCGCCATATCTCTGTCCGCGATAAACTGGATAACGTTTGTAGCAACGGTTCCTTCCTCTGCCCTCTGCTTTTGCCTCAAGGCAAGAAACTCCATTTCAGCCATGGCTAAGAAGCCAAGACCCATTATCAGCACTGCTACAAGCACCTCGGTTATCGTAAACCCTTCCTGCTTCTTTAGACCGTACATATTCAAAAACTTAAGTAGCAATATCTATACCAGTTCAGATACAGAACTAACTTATTGAAATTACTAAGTATTTTCCTGAGCAGAATGGAAATAGGTGCAATTTTTTGCACTCTGAGTGCAAAAAATTGCACCTAAAGAGGGTTTACCTTTCGTATCGTGGAAAGAGAGCTCTTCCCTTCTCTACCTGCCAGCCAGGCCTTGTTAAACCCCATTCCTTTGCGTAAGAGAAGAGCTGAGATTCAAGTGGTTCAGGAGAACCAATTCTTCTCCATATTTCCCTGGAGGATGAGGGAATAAATGGGTAAAGCAAAAGCGCAAGTATCCTTACTGACTCAACAAGGGTCCAGAGAACAAGACTTAACCTTTCCCTGTCTCCCGATTTCTCCAGCAACCATGGGGCAGATTCATCCACGTACTTGTTCATAAAACCTACAAAGTCCCATATTGCATTCAGGGCCCTATGAAAAGCAATCTCCTCCATTGCATCCTCTACCTGCCTAGCAGTTTCCATAGCCTTTTCCCTTACCCTCTGTTCGTAGCCCTCAACAGATAACATGGGCTCTGGAACCCTTCCTCCCATGTACCTCTCTATCATGCCCAGGGAGCGACTTACCAGGTTTCCAAGACCGTTTGCAAGCTCACCGTTTACCCTGCCTATTAGAGCAGTTCTAGAGAAATCTCCATCCAGTCCAAAAGGGACCTCCCTTAGGAGGAAATACCTAAGAACGTCTGCTCCGAACTCATCCACTATATCGTTAGGGTCAACCACATTACCCTTAGATTTGGACATCTTCTCCCCTTCAACCGTCCACCATCCATGAGCAAACACCTTCTTTGGAAGAGGAAGCCCTGCTGACATGAGAAAAGCAGGCCAGTAGATGGCATGAAACCTAAGAATATCCTTACCTACAAGGTGTATGTCGGCAGGCCAAATCTCGCTAAACCTCTCCATATCATCCGGAAAACCAGGAGCTGTAATGTAGTTTGTGAGTGCATCAAACCACACATATATAACGTGTCTTGGGTTATTGGGAACTGGGATTCCCCATGAAAAGGTGGTTCGGCTTATGCTTAGGTCTCTTAACCCTCCCTTTACAAAGCTTATCACCTCGTTTCTCCTAAATGGAGGCTGGATAAAATCCGGATTGTCCTCATAGAACTCAAGGAGTGGCTTTTCGTATTTTGAGAGTCGAAAAAAATAACTTTCTTCCTTTAGTCGCTCTACAGGCCTTCCACAATCAGGACAGAGCCTTGAGCCCCCAAGCTGGGTTTCAGTCCAGAAAGTTTCGTCAAAAACGCAGTACCAGTCCTCATACTCTCCAAGGTATATATCTCCTTTTTCAAAGACCCTTCTAAAGAGCTCCGTTACCGATTTTATGTGCCTCTCCTCTGTTGTCCTTATAAAGTCGTCATTTGAGATATTTAACTTCTTCCAAAGCTCTTTGAATCTAACAACCACACGGTTTGCAAGCTCTATTGGTTCTTCCCCCGATGCCCTTGCGGTTCTTTCAATCTTCTGACCGTGTTCGTCTGTACCGGTAAGAAAGAAGACCCTTTCTCCCTTAAGCCTTTTAAATCTTGCAATAACATCGGCAGCCACGGTAGTATATGCATGCCCGATGTGTGGCACATCGTTTACATAGTATATTGGGGTTGTAACGTAAAACACCTTCTTTTCCATCTAATCACCCGTTGCATCTATAATCTTTACCAACAGATTTTCAAGGACAATCTGTTTATTTGCATTCCCACGAAATATAACATACCAAGCCTCTTCAAGAAAGCTAAGTATCTCCAGTATACCGGATAGACTAAACCTACCTGCTGCTTTTTTGATAACAGGAAGCAAATCCCTGTTTGAAATTTGATCCTCTTTAACCCCGATTTTAACATACATTAAATCCCTTAGCCAAAAAGCTATAAGTTGAAGAAAAAAAGAAACCCTCTCTGTGTTGTCCAAATGCCCCTTGCCAAGGACATGCTCCACAACACGGGAAATACCAGAGATATCCCTTATGGTCCTAAGATTACATATAGCCTCTATAATGTTTTTCCTCTCCGTTAAAAGCCCCCTATCAATACATATAGCTTTTCCCAGACTTCCACCCGAGAGCATTGAAGCTATGTGAGCCTCCTCATTGGAAAGACCTCTTTTAACTAGCTCCTCGCGTATCAGGTTAAACGGTAACGGCTTAAACTCAATCCTTTGGCACCTTGAATGAATTGTTGGAAGCAAAAACTCGGGTCTTGATGTAACAAGGACTATTACAGAATCTACCGGTGGCTCCTCAAGTGTTTTGAGAAAGGCGTTCTGAGCACTAACATTCATTCTTTCTGCTTCATCAATAACGGCAACCTTATACCTTCCCTCAAAAGGCCTTAAAAAGATTCTCTCTTCAATCTCCTCACGAACCTGGTTAACCTTTATATCCCTTACCCCCTCGTATTCTACCAAAAAAACGTCTGGATGTACCCCTTTTTCTATCTTTTTGCACGAGAAACACCCGCATTTCTCATGAATTTCCTCTCCTTTCCTTCTTCCAAGCTCCAGGCAGTTTAGACACTTTGCAAATCCAGTAGCAACCAGCCTTTTACCGATACCCTCCATACCCGAGAACATGTAAGCATGAGACACCCTGCCTTCACAAACAGCCCGCCAAAGTGCTTGCTTTTGAAACTCATGGCCTACTATACCTTCAAAATACCCACCGTAATCCATGAGGTTACCTTATCTGGATAACCTTGTAAGCACTATATCCGTTATCTCTTCCCGTATTTGATCTATCCCGCGTGCTGCATTAATTACCTTTATCCTATCCGGTTCCTTCTGAGCAATAAAGAGATAACCCTGCCTTATTCTCTCGTGAAACTCCAGGGGCTCTTCTTCAAATTTGGTCATAGATTCCCTATTTCTTATCCTTGAAAGGGCAATCTTTACAGGAAGGTTTAAAAGCAGTGTAATATCCGGTTTTAGCCCAAGTGTCGAGGCATTTGCTACCTTTTTAACAAGCTCTATGTCCAACCCTCTCCCATATCCCTGATACACAACCGTTGAATCTGCAAACCTATCACATATAACTATGTCTCCCGCCTTTAACCTCGGCTTTAGAAGCTCCTTTACATGTTGAGCCCTATCAGCACAAAAGAGGCAGAGTTCTGCCACCGGGTCAAGCTCAAGGTTCCGTTCCTCAAGAAGCATTCTGCGGATAAGACGTCCAAGAATTCCCCATCCTGGCTCCCTTGTAAACGTCACCCGATACCCCTTATTAACCAAAAAATCTCTAAGAAGCTGTGCCTGAGTAGTTTTACCGCTTCCCTCAATCCCCTCAAATGTAATAAACACCTTGATTTTTCCTCGATTTGTTTTACATAAATCCTACCACAATATGTTGAGTAATTAAATTCACGCTCACTTAAACCCCAGGCTTCTTTTAAGTGCTTCTAGCTCATCGGAAGTTAGATCCCTCCATCTCCCTCTTGGCAGGTTTCCAAGTCTAATGGGTCCTATAGCAACCCTCTTTAATCTTAAAACCGGGTAACCCATGCTTTTAAAAAACCTCTTTACAAGGTGCTTTCTGCCTTCGTGAAATGCTACCTCTAAAACGGTGTTATCGCTTTTTCTACTCAGTATTTTTATCCAATCTGGCCTGGCAAAGCCATCTTCAAGTTTAATCCCTAAAGCCCCTTTTTCGATAGCATCTTTGCCCAAATCTCCCTTAACAATCACCAAATAAACCTTTGGAAGCTTGTATCTTGGATGAAGTATCCTGTTTGCAATCTCCCCATCGTTTGTAAGTATCAAAAGCCCCTCAGCGTCATAATCAAGTCTTCCTACCGGATAAACCCTCTCCGGTATATCTCTTATAAGCTCTCTTATGCTTCTCTTCCTCTCTTTCTCACCTCTCAAAGAGGTTAGGTAAAGACGGGGCTTGTTTAGAATCACGTATCTCTTCTTCTGTGGCTTTAAAACCCTTTTTCCAATTAAAACCCTATCCCTATCCGTATCTACTCTGTATCCCGGCTCTCTAACGATTATCCCATTTACCTTTACCCTACCATCTTCTATAAGCTTATCGGCCTTTCTCCGTGATGAAACCCCGCATATAGATAGGTACCTGTTCAACCTGATGATCATAACGTAATATGATAATATGATAAAGTTAAACTCCTAAATTACAAAACCTCCTCCACTCTTAGCCGGCTTTTAAAAGCCTAAGTATCTAAACCTTCCCAACCATCCTATCGGTAACCAACCCCTATGTAAACTAAAGTAGGTCGTTTTCCATAAAGCTAAAATAACCACTTTTACCCACTATTATGTGGTCCAAGACCCTTATCTCCAGGGTTTTAAGAGCATCCCTTACGTAACGGGTAAGTTCTTTATCCTCTTCAGATGGTTCAGTGTGTCCACTTGGATGATTATGAACCAGTATAAGGCTTGCAGCGTGATTTAGAAGAGCTGACTCCGCAATACGACGCGGGTACACAACCACATGATCCACTGTTCCCTCACTTAGCACCTCATAGTTTATAACCTCATTTTTTACGTTTAGGTAAATAACCATAAAAGCTTCATGATAGAGACCGGAAAGCTTTAACCTTGCAAAATTAACCACAAGTTGGGGCGAGGAAAGAACATCCCTGTGCTTTACCCTGCCTAAAAAGTAGGAACTACAAAGCTCCCTTACCAAGCAGATAAGGGTTGAAGAAGTAGAGCCTATTCCAACCTGCTCCTCCAGTTCCCTTGGTTGTGCATCCAAAACCCCAGTTATGCTTCCAAAACGATTTAGAAGCTCCTTTGCAAGGGGTTTTACATCCTTTCTGGGAATAGCATAGGTTAAGAGAAGCTCCAAAAGCTCGTACTCTTCAAGACCGCTTCCGTTTGTTCTCCTAAAGCGTTCCCTTAGCCTTTTTCTATGTGCTATATAGTGGGGTTTTTCGGGTGCCATTGGAATTTCCCTTTAAAGCCATAAGGATTTGCTAAATTTTACTCCCCATAAGCTATGCTTTTCAATTAACCTTACTCACTTATGGTAAAATAATTAAAAATCTTCCAATGAGTAAACTCTTTGTATATCCACAAGAAGATACAATCGCTGCCCTTGCAACTCCTCCAGGAGAAGGTGGGATTGCAGTAATAAGGGTCAGCGGAAAACATGCCCTAGAGGCTCTAAGCCGGGTATTTAAAAGGGCTACCCCAGGAAGCGTTTTTGAGATGAAGACCCACAGACTTTACCGAGGTCACGTACTTGACCCTGAAAGCAAAGCAACAATAGACAGCGTACTCTGTGTTGTAATGCGGTCTCCAAATTCATATACAGGAGAGGATGTGGTGGAGATACACTGCCATGGTGGATATCTGGTTCCAAAAATGATCCTAGATGTCCTGTTTAAAAACGGGGTAAGACCCGCTCAACCCGGTGAATTCACCCTAAGGGCTTTTCTAAATGGCAAGATGGATCTTGCCCAAGCTGAGGCTGTGGCAGATGTTGTACATGCACAAACAGAAAGGAGCTTAAGGCAAGCAGAACTACAACTAGAGGGTATGCTCTCAAAGAAAATCGAAGGCTTTAAAGAAAGCATACTGGATACCCTTGCAGAGATAGAAGCACAGGTAGATTTTCCTGAGGAAGATATAGACCCTATTTTAAAGGATGAAATAACCAGAAGGATTAAAAAAACCCTGGAAGAATTGCAAAAGCTACTCTCCACATATGAAGAAGGAAGAATAATAAAATACGGGGTGTATACTGCGATACTGGGGAAACCAAACGTTGGTAAATCAAGCCTGTTAAACCTTCTCGTTATGAAAGAAAGAGCTATTGTAAGCCCATACCCGGGAACAACAAGAGACTTTATTGAGGAAACAGTGGAAATAAAAGGTATACCCCTAAGGTTAATAGATACGGCTGGACTGAGAGCTACCGCCGATGATATAGAAAAGGTAGGAGTAGAGCTGGCAAAAAAGAAGGCCCAAGAAGCAGAGCTTATAATCGCGGTAATAGATGGAAGCACAAAACTGGATGAAAACGACCTTGAGGTTCTGGGTAAGATCCAGGGGAAAAAGTCTATAATAGTGCTAAACAAACTTGACCTACCACAGGAGGTCTCGGAGAAAGAGTTATACAAGCTTGCTCCCAAAAGCAGAATTGTAAAAACCTCAGCAAAGCTTGGACTGGGTATTGAAGAGTTAAAGGATACTATACTTGAAGTCCTTACAGGTAGAGAAACCCATCCCAGGGAGGATGAGGTTATCATAACCGAGCTTAGACATAAAGTGGCAATCCAGAAAACAAAGGAGAGCCTACTTTCCTTCCTGGAATCACTAGAGAGAGGAGAGTCGCCCGAGTTTCTGGCAGTTGACCTACGTAGTGCTCTTGATTCCCTTGGTGAGATAACAGGAGAGACTTCAACAGAAGATATACTTGGGAGGATATTTAGCAGGTTCTGTATAGGCAAGTAAGATGTTTCACGTGAAACATCCACAGGCTGTGGATAAACTTTTCCACAATTGTGGATAACCTGAGTGAAATAAAAATAAATATTTTTAGGAAGTTAGAAGCAACCCTACGCCGGGATAGATAAATTATCCACATTTAATCCACAAGTTTTTGTTTAACGTCCAAAAGTTCTAAAGCCAGTTTAGTTTTTTAATAACCGCACCACGAACCGCTTCAAACCTAGAAGAGTCTGATGATAGAAATACATTGCCTATCTGAGCAACAGGAACAACACCAAAAAGAGAGTTTGTTAAAAATGCCCCATCAGATGAGAGTAAAGCATCCAGATCAAATCTGCCCTCTTCTACCTTTATCCCCAGCTCACTTGCACTCTCTATTGTAATACCACGTGTAATCCCCGGTAAAAGCCCACATGAAGGCTCAGGGGTAAAAAGTACACCTTCTTTTAACCAAAATATATTACTTGCACTCCCTTCGGTAACCTCCCCTTTTTCATTTAGGAAAACCGTCTCATCAAACCCAGAAGAAAGGGCACTTCTTCTAGCTAGTACGTTTTCTAAATAGCTAATAGATTTAATCCCTAAAACTGGAGAAGTGGATGCACGATAAAATGGGGAAACGCATACCCTAACCTGCGTTTTACAAGGTTCAGGGTACTGCCTAACCGTAACGAGTACAGATCCACTTTGAGGAAGCTCATAGAAAATAGGACTCCCACAAGAAAGTAAACACACCTTTACATAGGCATCAGAAATACCTGAGGTAGAAATAGCCTCCTTTACACAGGCCAAAAGATAGTCCTCCCGAGGAAAGGGAATCTGAAGCATGGCTGCTCCTTTTTTTAACCTCTCGACGTGTCTTTTCCAGAAAACCGGAGGAGAAAACCTCCATCTAAATGTTTCAAAGACACCTTCACCATAGAAGAGAGATCTTAGAGGAAATCCCTCCTTAAGCGGAGCCCTATTTAAATACACAAACTGCTTCATGTTGTCTTTAACGGTTTTAATGTTTTACTATACAATTCCCAAAGCTATTTTTATAAACCTTGCCTTTAAAACCGTTTCCTCGTATTCTTTCACAGGATCAGAGTCCCAAACTATACCGCTTCCCGTCCAGAAGATACCCTCTTTACCCTTAAGAGCAAGAATCCTTATGCCAACGCTTAGAACAAAATCACCATTGGGAAAGAATATCCCCAAAACCCCACAGTATGGTCCCCTTAAATGGGGTTCTAGCTCATCTATTACTTCCAAGGCTCTTCTTTTTGGAGCACCGGTAACAGAACCCGGAGGGAATGTCTTTATGATTATGTCACCAATGGATATCCCATTCTCAAGTTCACCCTCTACTTCCGAAACCATCTGGTGAAGTGTAGAATAGGATTCTACATCGAAAAGCTTATTTACCCTTACAGTTCCGTACCTGCATATCTTGGAAAGGTCGTTTCTCATAAGGTCAACAATCATTAGGTTTTCTGCTCTTTCCTTTTCGCTGTTTATGAGTTCTGCTCTAAGAAGGTCATCTGATTCCTCTGTATCCCCTCTTCTTATTGTTCCCTTTATCGGTTTTGTAACGATCTTACTCCCCTTTTTTCTTAAAAACAGCTCCATAGAACCGCTTATAAGCTTAAAGTCTCCAAAGTCTATGTAGCATCCAAAGGGAACAGGTTGCACCCTATATATGGAAAAGAAACAGGATAACGGGTCCTTATCAACGCAGAGGCTAAACCTGCGCGAGAGATTTACCTGATATATGTCGCCCCTTGCTATGTATTCCCTTGCACGTCTCACCATATCTAGGTACATATTCTTTGAAACACTGGATAAAAACCCGATATCTGCCCTGAGTTCCCTACCTTGGAATTCGTTCTCCTGGTTTGAAAACCCTTCCAGGTTTTCAATCCTTCCTCCAGATACCTTACTTTCTTCAAAAAATAGGAAATAAAACCCGGGGAAAAGAGGTCCTTTCTTTTTTACATTTATGGTGATTCCATCCTCAGTAAAGCGCAAAAACTCGTAGCCTATATATCCCACCGCAAAATACCCCTTGCACAGATAGTACTCAAGCAGGTAAAGAGGATTACAAAAACAGGTTTCTTTCCTATCGAAATGGTCAATTACCGTTCTTTCACCAACAGAGAAAACAGAAAAAGCTGCAGTCCTAAAGAGAAAAAAGGAGCTGGCTTTATCAAAACACCAACCACCACCGGAATCCATAAATAAAGCAGAATACGGAGGAAAGATAGAACTCCTATTCACAGGGTTTATGTGAAAGAAAATTCCACACTCACCTTTTTGTTTAAGTCTCGGTGTACTCCGGTCCGCTTCCCCCTTCAGGCGGAGTTAAACGACCCCCCTTGGCTGTAATAGCACCACACTGGACACAGTTTGTAGGGTTAATTTCAAGGTGCTTGTGGCCATCCTTCTCAACCCACTCATAAACCTGAGCAGGACACATATTAACCCAGGTTGTACCTATGATTTCCGGCACATCAGTACGCAAGCGAATATGGTTTGGCTGGTTATCACGACTGCGATTGCCGCTTGCATAAACACTTGTAAGTTTGTCAAAAATATACTTGTTATCGGGTTTTGGGTAAGTTCTGTTTCCCATAAACATCTCGTGTTCGCTATCTGGTTCAGTAGTAAACCTCCATCCAGGAAAGTATCCATTAGTTACAGTCATCACTCCAGCAAGTAGGCTTCCTATCCAGAATCCATACTTAAAGGCCTGTCGCATATTTCTTACCTTATAGAGATCTCTCCATATGAAGCTGTTCCTTACCGCTTTGTCATAAACACCTAAAGCCCCTTGCTCAGCAGGGTCTTTTCCAGATTTTAGAAGCTCAAAAATGGATTCCGCCGCAAGGATACCAGACCACATGGCATAGTGAATACCTTTTAAAGCAGGCACGTTTACAAAACCTGCACTGTCTCCTACAATCACAGCTCCGGGAACGCTTAGCTTCTCCGGAAGGGAGTAAAAACCTCCCTCAGGTATGGTTTTTGCACCCCACCCCTGGTCAACCCTCCTTCCACCTTCAAGGATCTTACGAAACAGTGGATGAGTTTTCACCTCCTGAAGCAAATCGTGCACAGATAGAGAAGCATCCCTGTAATCCAGACCAACAACTATACCAAGGGATACCTTGTTTTCACCCATTGGATAGGCAAAAGTACCACCAAATTCCCTGTATTTTTTTCCTAACCTAAGAGGCCACCCCATCGTGTGTATAACCCGGTCAAGTGGATTTGGCACCTCCCAGATCTCCTTAACGCCAAGGGCATATATCTGTGGATTTGTTCTCTTTATCTTAAAGTGCTCAAGCAAGGCCTGGGTAAGGTGTCCCTGTGTTCCCTCACCAAGAACGGTAACCTTTGCGATTATATCTGATCCCGGTTGATAGCTTCCAAGAGGCTTTCCATCACGGTCAAGCCCTTTATCACCCGTACGGACACCCTTGACAACCCCATCTTCCACAATAAGCTTGGCACCTGCTGTCTCGCTTAAAATAAAGACCCCAAGCTCCTCAGCCTTTTCTGCAAGCCATGCACCCATTTTGCTTATGGAAGCTACATAGTTACCATGATTTCTCATTGTTGGTGGAATCACAGGAAAGGGAAAGGCTTTGGTTGCCGTTAAAAAGTAAACTGATTCCTTTGTTACCGGATCAAAAAACGGAAACTCAAATTTGGGAAGCTGTGGGAAGAGTTTCCTAAAAGCTATGGGGTTAACCACCGCCCCGGATACAAGATGGGCTCCAGGGTATTTTCCCTTTTCTATAACGGCAATTGGAATCTCCCCCAAAGATTCCTTTAACTCAGGCTCGTTTTCAAGAAGCTGTGCCAAGCGAATTGCACCGGCAAGGCTTGCTGGACCTGCCCCGACAAAAAGAATACCAACCTCAATCCTGTCCTCAGGGCTATCCGTTATACCTGTAATGAATTCGCCTTCAGAGACAGGTGGCTTAAAGTGAGCTGGAATATTTTTCATGATTACCTCATAACAGATTTGATTTTTTGTAGGTAAAGTCAATATTATAATAACAAACTGAAAGAGTCAAGAAATCCTAGTAGTATGCTACGAACAAAGAGCTATATGAAGGCTCAAGCTTCCTTAAAAGCCTGCCATACTCCATTGCCTCTTCCTTGGTTTTAAACCTCCCTATCCTTACCCTATACCATACCCCCTCAAGCTCCAGGCCGGTTTTTTTAATGAACGCGGGATATCCCTTAGCTCTAAGCTCCTCAACCACATCCTCTGCAAGAGCCCTTTCCCTAAACGAAGCAACCTGAACCGTAAACCCTGGAATTGAATCCAAGCTTTCCCCTGCATTGTAAACACCGTGTGATAGCTCAGCGTTAACCCCAAGCTTGCCAACATCATCCCCATCAATCGAAGAAATGATATGCATTTCATCTTTATTGGTCCTTTTTTTTAGATAACCGTAGTGGGTAAGAACCTTCTCAACGTACTCAATCGTTTCAGCATATGGGGGGATTGCATAACCGTATCTTATAACGGCACCCTTTCCGGCATTATACCCTGCAAGGGCAAGGTGGAGGTTTCCGTTAAACGTATCCATCAATCCCTTCAAATACCTAACGCCACCACGTATGTTATCTAAAGGATCAAAGGGTTTAGATACCCCCTGTTCTCTGGCTGTCTCAGGCATAAGCTGCATAATCCCAATTGCCCCCTTTGGAGAAACTGCGTTTGGATTAAAATCAGACTCAACTTTTATAATTGCCTTTACAAGATCAGGATCCAAACCGTATCTGCTGGCTATATTTACGATATGGCTATCAAATTCGTTTGAATACCTGAAACGGCCCAAAGAATACTTAGAAAGCTTCCTAGAGATCTCTTCAGATAGCACTATACGCTTAAAACCCTTTCTGACGGGAGGGATATTTGTGTATAAAAAAACCCCATTTTCCATTTTTTTGTAGTAGTAAGTAGCTCCAAAAGCCAAAGAAGAGTCCAAACACAGTAAAAACACAAAGGCCAAATAATGGAGAGAAAAACCCTTAAGGTTTTTTAACTCCATCCCTCTTTACCATCCTCCTTTAGCTAGCAGTTTAAAATCTCTGCTAAGCAAATACAGATTACCAAGCGAGGTTCTTTGCCAAGTTTATACCCCATGATTTTTTTTGTCAACAACTACGAAGGGTTATACTTACTCAGGGGTGTTCCCCTCATTCTTGCTTTCCGAAAGAAACCTATCTATATGAGTTTTAAATACCTGGAAAGGTTGAGATCCTCTTACATAGATGGCAGTTATTTCATTACCGTTCTCCGTTCTCCCTATAAAGAAGCTTGGAGTTCCCCTTATACCGTACCTACGTCCATCCTCTATATCCTTGTTTATCTCATGCTCGTATTTCTTCTCTCTTATACACCTATCAAGTTTTTCGGTATCCATTCCCAAGCTTAAAGCGTATTCCTTAATGCTTTCAACGTCATCCAGCTTATCGGGGTTCTTAAACAAAAAATCATTAAAATCCCAATATCTACCCTGCTCTCCAGCACAATTTGCAGCAAGGGCAGCAGGAAATGCCCGTTTGTGAAAGGAAAGAGGAAAGTCCCTAAATACGTATCTTACCTTACCCTTGCTTATGTACTCTTTTTCAATCAAAGGTAGTGTCTGCTCATGAAACCTTCGACAAAAAGGGCATTCGTAGTCGCTAAACTCAATAACGGTTACAGGGGCATACATATCCCCCTTTACAGGGTCATCATCCACACTAACCCTGAATTCTCCAGTATTTGCTTTCCTTTCAGATAACGAGCTCTTTATACCCTTTAACTCACCTGAAACCCTGGACAATTCCTTACCCTGTAATCTTAACTCACCCCTTAGTTTGGATAGCTCAAAAAACACCCAGGCATTTAATCCAAGAACCAGCGCAATAAGTACAAACAAAGAGGACATATAAAGACCTTTCATAAGGTAAACCTTAACCTATAATCAACTTCTGTCAAGAAACACAGATACCAGAACTTGAAATCCCAGAAAAACAAAATAGAATCTCTGTATTGATCATACATATGAACGAAAAAGGTATTTCTTTAAAAGAGCTATATGTGCTTGGGAAAAGTAGAATGAAACAGCAGGGAATTGAAAATCCAGAACTTGAGACATCCCTATTAATATCAAAAGCCCTGGGGATAAAAACCCTAGATATCTACATTCATCCTGAAAAGAAGGTAGATCCGGATAAAGTAGCAGAGCTTATGGAACTTATAGATAGAAGAGCAATAAGGAAAGAGCCTATTGCATATATACTTGAGGAGAAAGAATTCTACTCCAGGGTATTTAACGTAACCCCTGACGTTCTTATCCCAAGGCCTGAAACGGAGGTTCTGGTTGAAGAGACCCTAAGAACAATAAAGAACATACACTCACCAGTCATCGTAGATGTAGGAACCGGAAGTGGATGCATAGGAATCACGATATGTTGTGAACGTAAGGACTCCGTTGTATTTGCCACAGATATATCAATGGAGGCACTGGTTGTAGCTCGTAGAAATGCAGAAAAGCACGGTGTTTTGGATAAAGTAACGTTTGTTCTTGGAGATCTTCTAACACCGTTTAAAGAAGGTGTTTTTGACGTTGTGGTTTCAAATCCGCCTTATGTATCAGAAAATGAGCTCCCAAAACTCGAGCCAGAGATCAGGTATTTCGAACCCTGCACCTCACTTATAGGGGGAAAGAAGGGAACCGAGTGTATAGAGAAAATCATAAACCAATCAAAAAGGGTTTTGAAAAACGGTGGATGGTGTATTATTGAGATTGGGTATGGACAGGCCAAAACGGTTACAGAGGTGTTTAAAACCGCAGGATTTAAAGACGTCTCGACGGTAAGAGACTACTCGGGAGTGGAGAGGGTAATAAAAGGAAGATGGATAAGATAATAATCGAAGGTGGTTATAGGCTGGAAGGCGAGGTTACAATAAGTGGGGCAAAGAACGCCGTGCTTCCACTTATGGCTGCCTGTATCCTTACAGAAGGGAAAAACACCTTTACCAACGTTCCAGACCTAGCCGATGTACGAACCATGTCAAAGCTCCTTAGGATACTGGGAGCGGAGGTAGAATTTGAAGATGGGGTTCTTTACGTTGATACCTCAAAACTCAGCAACTGGATTGCTCCATATGAGCTTGTAAAAACAATGCGTGCATCGGTGCTTGTTCTGGGACCCCTTACAGCAAGGTTTGGACGCTCAAGGGTTTCGCTTCCGGGAGGGTGTGCAATTGGGGAAAGGCCGATTGACCAGCATCTTAAGGGCCTTGGCTTACTTGGAGCAAAGATACATATAGAAGAAGGTTATATAGAGACATTCGCTTCCAGACTACGAGGTAACATAATCCCTTTTGACATATCAACCGTCACAGGTACCGAGAACATAATGTTAGCAGCGGTGCTTGCTGAAGGTGATACAATGATACTAAATGCTGCCTGTGAACCGGAGGTTGTAGAGCTTGCAAATGTTTTAAACAAAATGGGGGCAAGAATAAAGGGTGCAGGAACGGATATAATTACAATAAAAGGGGTGGATAGGCTTTACCCGATAGATGGATATGAGATTATGCCAGATAGAATAGAAACAGGAACCTTTATGGTTGCCTCAGCCCTTACAAAAGGAGATATTCTAATCAAGAGGTGCAGGTTTGAAAATGTAGGGGCAGTCGTTGGGAAACTACTCGAAGCAGGAGTAGATATATCACTTGTAGACGGTGGTATAAGGGTAAAAGGTAGCGATAGGGTAAAGAGTATCGATATCACCACCCTTCCCTATCCAGGTTTTCCCACTGATATGCAAGCACAGATGATGACCCTTATGAGCATTGCAGATGGGCTAAGTGTTATTACCGAAACGATATTCCCCCAGAGGTTTATGCATGCAGGAGAGTTAAGAAGAATGGGTGCAGAGATAAAACTTGTGGGAAGCAGTGCAGTGGTAAAGGGTGTGCCCTACCTAAGCGGTGCCCCCGTTATGGCAAGTGACCTCAGGGCAAGTGCATCGCTTGTTTTAGCGGGGCTTGCAGCTCGAGGCAAAACCCAGATATCCAGGGTCTATCACCTGGATCGAGGCTACGAAAAACTTGATAAGAAACTGGAGAGCTTGGGAGCAAGGATCTGGAGAGAATCAGAGTGATTACAATTGCACTATCACGTGGAAGGCTTCTAAAGGAAACGCTAGAGCTATTAAAAAGAGCAGGGTTTTCTGCCGCTGGAATTTCAAATGGTTCCAGAAAGCTTATCTTTGAGTATCCAAAAGAGGGAATAAAGGTTTTAATTGTTCGTCCAAGCGATGTTCCTTCCTACGTGGAATACGGAGCATCAGATTGCGGGATAGTGGGAAGAGACACCCTTCTTGAGGAAAAATATGACCTCTACGAACCCCTAGACCTAAAGATTGGTAGGTGCAAGCTTGTGGTTGCAGCACCAAGTGGGTTCAGTTTTACACCAGAGAGAATTATAAAGGTAGCGACTAAATACCCAAAGATCGCACATAACTACTTCACGCAGAGGGGAATAAACGTAGAGATCGTCAAACTCTATGGCTCGGTTGAACTTGCACCCATAGTTGGGCTTTCAGATGTGGTGGTAGACCTTATGTCAACTGGAGAAACGCTTAGAAAAAACAACCTTGTTGTTTTAGAAACCATTGCAGAGATTACCGCAAAGCTCATAGTAAATAGGGTTAGCATGAAGGTAAAATCCCACGAGATAAAGGAATTTATAAGAAAGCTAAAAGAGGTTCGTGAATTATAGATGATAAACGAGGTGTTTTTCCTCTAGATAATCGAATGAAACCTCTTAATGCCAACCCTACTCTAACGGTCACAATTTAAATGGAGTTATATATTAAAAACGTAGATCCCCAAACGATTCAAAGGGAACTTATAGAAATCTATAAAAGGGCCTACAAGGGATGGGAGGAGTATGCATACAGGATGGACAGAAGCATAAGAGACTACATAAAGTGGCTCAGAAAAAGAGCCCCAGAGGGCTTTCTCGTTGCATTTGTTGATGGAAATCCTGTAGGCTTTATAGCGGTTGACTACAACTGGATAGACTACTCCGGCGAACCAATAGGTGAGATCCACGAGCTGGTAGTAGACCCGGAGTTTCAAAACAGAGGCATAGGGAAGAGACTGCTTCTTGCAGGACTGGATGTCCTTCAAAGAAAAGGGCACAAAAAATTCAAGTTATGGGTGGGTAAAAAAAACACAAAAGCACAATCACTCTACAGGGGATTTGGATTTCGTGAGGAAGAACACAGAAATAACTGGATACGAATGGTAAAAGAGGTAAAAAACCTTAAATAAACTCACAAGCTTCTTCTATGACAACACGAAGCACCCTAGCTGCAGCTTCAACCTCATCTAGATCCACATACTCCCACGGTGTATGGGCTACAGAGAGTTTTCCGGGCCCAAACACCACACTTGGAATACCACTTAGAACCAGATAACCAGCATCTGTCCAGCTTTTTATTCCCCCAATCCTTGGCTCTTTACCCAGAGCCCGGTAATATGCCTGCTTTAAAAGCTTAACAACAGGTTCATCTTCTTTAAGCTCAAAAGGTGGCTCAACATCCACAAACTCAGCCTTTACACCTTCACGTCTAAAAAGCTCCACTAGCTCCCTTTTTGCCGCCTCCACATCTTGGCCCGGGAGAATACGGAAATCAACAAACAGCTCACATCTTTCAGGAACAAGAAGTATATCCCCCCCACCCTTTATCTCCATCACGTTAAAACCACCTTTTCCGATTAAGGGGTGATACCCATTTCTCACAAAGCTTAGATTCTCAAAAGCCTTTATAAGAGAAACCGCCTTAAGTATGGGGTTTTGACCCGTTTCAAACTCCCCTCCGTGAGCTGGTGTTCCCAATATCTCTATCTTAACCTCAATAGATCCTACTTCAGCCGGACAGATGGTAAGGCCTGTTGGTTCAAGAACCACAGCTCCCCTTGCCCTTATCGCCTGAGGAAGAACCCTTGAGCCAAGTCCATCCCTTTCCTCATCCACTGTAAATGCAACCGCACAGTTACCAAGCTCTATGCCATCCTCAATAGCCATCTCCAGGGCAATAAGGATAGCAGCAATCCCAGCCTTCGTATCAACGCTTCCCCTACCATAAAGACGGCTTCCCTCCAGGCGTGGAGAGTACTGATCCGGGTGACCAAAAGCCGGAACAGTATCTACGTGTGCGGAAAAAAGCACCTTCGGATCAGGGCAATCACTCCATATAAGGTTAAACCTGTCATCAACAACTATCTGCCTAAAAGGGGTTAATCCCAGCCTCCTAAGACGCTCTTCAAGGTAGATTAGGATCTCTTGTTCATAACCACTTTCACTTCTTATAGATACAAGTCTAGAAAGCTCCTCACCCACATTTGTTACCACATCTTCCCCCCTATTTCTCTTGTTGTGAAAATAGGAAACCTACAGGAAATTATAAACAAAGTCAATATATAGAATAAAAAGTTGTGCTATCCTTTTCCCTATAAATTCAAAATAGAGGAGAAGGCGCAAATGAAGAACCTCTATACAGTTTTTCTCTGTATTTTAGCCCTTATAACCAATACCACTCAGGCCCAACAGATCCAAAACGCAACACAAAAAAGCACACTTAAGGTTACGGGAAAGGGAGAGGTAAAGGTAAAGCCAGATGTAGCTTATCTAAGGCTTTCTGTAGAGACAACTTCCCCCAGAGCCTCAGAAGCAGTTTATCAAAACGCAGAGAAGATGGAAAAAGTAATTGACAAACTGGGCTCCCTAATCGGAAAAGAAGATGAGATCTCAACCACAGGATACAACCTATCCCCTGTATACCAGTACGATGAAAAAACCAGGAGATCCGTTCTAACAGGATATAGGGTTCTAAACCAAGTAGAGATTGAAACCAGCAGACTGAATGACATTGGGAAGCTTATTGACTCTGCAATCCAATCAGGAGTAAACAGGGTAGAGAGCGTAAGGTTTGATACGCGTAAAGAAAGCGATTACAAGAAGCAAGCCCTTGTTAAAGCTGTAAATGAGGCAAGGGAGATAGCCGAAATAGTTGCCAGTGCAAGCGGGGTAAAGATAGTAAAGGTTCTAAGAATTTCCCCTTCCTATGAATCCCCGATTCCCGTATACAAGGAGATTACTCCTGCAAGAGGTATTCCTTCCGAGATAACAACCCCAATAGAGCCTGGTGAGGTTACCATACAGGCAAGTGTCAGCATATTGTTCGAGATAGATTAAAAAATATGAAAAGAAGAGTTTACATAACCTTTTTCCTCATGCTCTTTCTACATACTACCTTCGTAAAAGCAGAGGATAGCAAAGTATCTAATGAAAGCCTCTCAAACTATTTTCTTAGAACCCTGCCCAAGAACCTTATAACTGAAACGAAAAGGAGCTTTTGGGGATGGAATCTTGTCGTTATTCTAGCAGGAGCAGGAACCGCTATAGTCCTTTCCCAAACGGATATCGACAAAAGGATTCAAGATGCACTTGGCAACCCAAAAAGCGCTCTTGCTGAAATAGGATACATAGGAGGACATGGGATCACTGTATCCGGAATAGCAGCCTTAACCTACACACTTGGAAGGTTGACCAGTAATGAGAGAACTATAACAACGGGTAAAGCGCTGATTGAAGCACAAATCCTGACGTTTGGTGTAACAAGCATAACAAAGTTATCCACTGGAAGAAAAAGACCAAGTGGTGATAAAAACCGCTTTTCTTCCTCTTTTCCATCTGGCCACGCATCGGCAAGCTTTGCCCTTGCTTCTGTAATTGACGTTATGTACGGTCATAAAATCGGTATTCCACTTTATGCATTTGCAGGGTTTATCGGGTTTTCACGCATTGTTGACAACGAACATTTCCTCTCAGATATGCTCTTTGGGGCTGTACTTGGAACAGTTATCGGAAGAACGGTGGCAGGGGTTTACAAAAAAGAACAGAACACCAATACCTCTTTGCTTCCCTACACCACCGGAGACAGTATAGGTTTATCCTTCTCTTTCATGTGGTAGTAAAATTCCGTAACCGGTTAAAACTCAAATGAAACCTCTATCAAGTGTTCTATACTGAATAGCCTCCGATATGTGGTGAGATAAAACCTTTTCTGCTCCCTCAAGGTCTGCAATTGTTCTTGCAACCTTTAGAATTCTATCATAAGCCCTGGCACTTAGACCAAGTCTTTCTATGGCAACCTCAAGGAGCCTTCGTCCTGCTTCATCCGGTTTTGAGTACTTCCTAACAAGCCTTGTATTCATCTGGGCATTAGAGTAGATACCTGTACCAGAGAACCTACTTTTTTGAATGCTACGAGCAAGGTTTACACGTTCTCTAATATTAAAAGAGCTCTCACCTCCAGCTTCATCCGTAAGCTCTTTGTATCTTACAGGAGAAACCTCTATATGTATATCAATTCTATCAAGAAGAGGACCTGATACCCTTGCCCTGTATCTTTGAATCTGAATTGGAGAACAAAGGCACTCCCTCTTAGGATCACCCAGGTAGCCACATGGGCATCCGTGCGGTAGATAATCGAAACGATTTAATCGTAATTATAAGCTATGCCAAGATGAGGGAAGAGAAAAAACTATTCTCATCTAAGTAGTTTAGTTGGAGGGTAAAATATAATGTGGAGGTAAAGAGGTAAAAATGGCTCGCCAAAAACCAATAAAAGTAAAAGATCGAGATTCCCTACTTTTTAATTTAATAACCGCTTTGTTCTTTCGAGAATTTGTAGGCAGCAAGCAACTCCTACCCTACCTTGCTCGTTTGTTGAATTTATTTGAGTTAAATGGTGCCCTTGAAGCTTTGTTTATAATGTTAGGAGTAAAACCTATTGATACTATCTATTGCTTCAAACTTTTCCAGAAAATCCTCTCCATTTTGTTGATAATGTTAGGAGTAGAACCTATTGATATCTCAAATACTGATGAAACAAAAAAACAATGGGATACAGATACCCTTTTTAGAGAAGCTGAAAAATGGGCAGAACTGATTCACGAGTTCAGTAAAAAACCTGATAAAGTCCCTCTAATTGAGGTAGAGCTTACAAATAATGGAAAACTAATTGCAAAACTTGATCCAGAATTTAAGAACTTTCTTCACGATTTTTATGAAGGCCTGGAAGCAGTGGAGGAGCTAGCTAAGAGGCTCCTAGAAAGCAACCCCACCCTTTTTGAACCTAACGGGTTTATGATAGGTCCAGCTTTTGTGAGCGTGCTTGAACTGCTTAGGAGGGGGTTTTTCGGAACAAAACAAAGAGAGCTTGTCGAAAAGGTAATTATAGAAATATCTAATGAACTTGAAAAACGTATGGCAGGTTGGTCGAAAAAATTGGGCAATATGGACGAAATCCAAATTGGAGAAATTTCCCTCTCTTATATCTTAAAGCTATGCAATAAGAAGTTTGAAACCCTAAGCCCAAAAGAAGTTAGAGCAAAGGGGCTTTCCCCTGACCAGGCTCTTTCTTATATACCAAATAAAGTCTGGCAAAAAATTGTCCGGACACCTAAAAAACCTCGTTTAAAACCAATTGTTGAGGATACTAAAGGTAAAAAGATAGTTTATACACTCTCCCCAGTTGAAGAGATTGTAGCTTACAGAGAACAGGTTGAACCTGTAATAAAGGTCCTTTTAGAAGAAAAGGATAAACTGTCCCCACAGGCAAAAACTCAAAGGCTCTTCATAGATATAATTATAAAGGAGCTTAAAGCCGGCAACCTTGATATATCACCAAGCGTGTTAGCAAAAAAGACAAAAATACCACTAAGCACGGCAAAGAAAACCTTAAACCGGCTTAAAAAACGAGTCCCAGTGTTAGCTAACCTTATATCTTAAATACCCCTAGGAGCAGCCAAAGAATAAAGCCAGGTAAAGGGATCGGGAGAACTGTCCCCCTTTTTAGGCCATTTTGCATATTTCCTATATGAAATGAAAACAAAATGTGAATTGCATATTGTAATAGATAAAACCGGAATCAAGAGGGTGGAAATTGTAGGTCCTATTGAAACCCATCCAGAAGGGCATCAACTGTATTTTGCCCTTCAGGACTTGTTTAAAAGGCTTGATGCTGAAATTCAAATGAGACTTGCGAACGAAAACAAAAAGGAGGTTTAAAAAATGCCTGAAAGAGAAAACCCCACCGCTGGGGCGGGGCTTCCAGAGTGGATTGTTGAGGATCTGGCAAAGAGCGGGCTTACATTAGAAAATTTTAAAGTAGAGCCAATCGAAAGTGAAGCCCAGATTAAAAGCAGGCTAGGTTTTACAGCTCTAAAAAATAAAGTTGGAGAAGAGGTAAAAATAATTGATCTCAGCGGTTACTGGATCCCCTACCCTGGCATTCCAGATTTTTATCGACTTAAGCTTCGATATCCAATTGAAACAGAAAATGGAACAGTGAAGTATCTTTCCCCAAAGGATGCGGGAAACCATGCTTACATCCTGCCAGGGGTTGAAGAGTTATTAATAAACTATAATCCAGATAAACCAGTTTTTATTACAGAAGGTGAAAAGAAAGCAGTAAAAGCTACCCTTGAGGGGTTCCCTTGCATTGGACTTGCAGGTGTCTGGTGTTTTAAAGAAAGTGATAATCTATTTTTACCAGAGCTTGAGCAATTCCGCTGGAAACACCGCAAGACATATATAGTTTTTGACTCTGATATACACCAGAAAACCCAGGTAAAACATGCAGAGCTTAGACTGGCAGTTGAGATTATAAACAGAGGAGGAATTCCCTACTCTATTCGATTACCCAATGAACAAGACGGAAGTAAAAATGGCCTTGATGATTACCTGGTACGGTATGGAGCAGAGGAGTTTAGGAAATTAGTAGAAGCTGCAAGACCTACATTTGAAGTTGCAGTTTCTGAAGGTACCCCAAGAGGGCTGTTACTTGAAACCCTGGTTTTTCTTAAGAATAGTGCTGAAATAGAAAAAGTTTTAAAGTTAATTGCAAAGAGTGAAGGTATACCGATAAGATCCATCCGCAATGAATTTTATTCCTTATTCTGGAAAAAGAGGCAGGAAGAAAAATCCAAAAAAGATGAGCCCAATTACTCTAAAGAAGAGCAGGACAAGGCCAGGGAACTTCTTAATTCCCCTGACATACTTGATAAAATGCTGGATATTACTTCAAGGATGGGTCTTGTAGGGGAGGAGATTAACCGTAAGGTTTTGTATCTGGCATTTACAAGCAGAAAACTTATTGAGGAAGCTATAAGCTGTGTTGTGAAAGGGGCAAGCTCAGCCGGAAAATCTACCCTGGTAAGGACTGTTTTAAAGCTTTTTCCCGAAGAAGACATTTTATCTTACTCGTTTCTTACTCCGAAGGCCCTTGTTCATTTTAATAAAGATCTGTCTCATAAAATTCTTTTTGTGCAGGAGTATCCGGGCAGCATGTCAGCCGACTATTCAATAAGAACAACTTTAACCGAACGTGAGCTATCAATAGCACTACCGATTAAGGACGAGGCAACGGGTGATTTTACAACGACTGAAAAAAGGGTTCCTGCGGTAGGGTTATCTTTTGTTCAAACAACGACAAAAGAGAGTTTAAACCCGGAGAACCAGACAAGGGTTTTTGATTTATATGTGGATGAATCTGAAGAGCAAACAAGGCGGGTATTACAGGCAAAAGCCGAACAGGAAGCAGGAAAAAAGGAAGATTTAGAACCTGAACTTAGAATCTGGCGGTGTGCACAAACTCTACTTGAGACTAAGGAAGTTGTTATTCCATATGCTCAGCGATTGCCTGAAGCCTTTCCTAAGAACAAAACCAGAGTGCGACGTGACTTTGATAGGTTCCTTTCACTGATTAAGGCTCATGCGCTCTTGTACCAATTTCAAAGACAACAGGATGAGCAAGGGCGGATAATTGCCACGCCTGAAGACCTTAAAGGTATCCGACAATTAGCTGAGGTTGTTCTGGTTCAAAGTTTTAAGGAGCTACCCCCTAAACAGGAGCAGGCACTCAGTAAGCTTTACAGTGAATACGGATTAGATACTGAGTTTACCCCACGGGAAGCCTATCAGAAAATTGGTGGAGCCAGGTTTGTATCCATACGAACCTTCAGGAATTGGCTTAAGGACTGGCAAAATGAAGGGTTATTAGAGCATAACGGTGAAAAGGGGAAGAAGGCTCGATATTACATTGCACAGTTGCACAGTTCGCCCACTTTTGAACTTAACTCCCTGGAATCATTAACAAAAAACTGTGCAACAAACTGTGCAACACCATTGCACAGTTGCACTTTTCATGGAGAGAAACAGTGCAACTGTGCAGAAACTGTGCAATCGGGCGTTGCACAGTTTATTTCTAATGATTTAAATGACTTATGTCAAAAAAACCCGAACTGTGAAACTGTGCAACGAGATTATAATCCAAACATTGACACCCGGAAACCAGTAAAAAAAGAGGTTGAATTTGACTTAGGGGATGGGAAAACAAAGAAACTAACCTTTTACCAAGATGGTTCCATCCGGGAACAAATCTTTGAAAAGAAGTTTTGCACAACACGGGTAATAAACCATAACTGCCCTGATTATGATGATTTAGTCCAGGAATTGCTTGCACAGTTAGAGGAGGGGAAGACTGATCCATGGCAGGGGGAGGTAAAAGATGAGCAAGAAACTTGCTGACCGGATTAAGGCAGGAATCCATGCTTGCCTTAAAGCACAAAGGGAAGCCGGAGAGGTTCCCGAGAACTGGCTTTCCCACCTTTTCAACTTAATAGACCTTCTGGAGCAGGAATCCAGGATGGTAACTGTAAGGATGGGCAAATTTGGCTTTTGCTCATGCCTTATCTCCCATTCCCTCTGTAGCGGATGCTGGAGGATAAAAGAAAACTGCACATGTATTACCCTGAAGGTTAACCCAGTGGATCTGGTAAATGAAGAGTATGCAAAGCGTATACAGAGGATTGAAAACCCAATGAGAAGGGAGGTTAATTGAGAAAAATTAAAGGAGGGGTGGATAATGGAGGAAGTTATGATAATTACAGACACTTACAATAACAGATTCTATGAACTTGTTTTTGAAGAAGGAATCCCAATAGGTGTTTTAGATTACACCATCGGGAAACCAATAAAAAAAGAGGAAATTAACCCTGATTTATTAAGTTTATTTCTTAAAATCCATCAAGTAAGGAGGTAAAAAAATGCAACAGATGCAACACCATAAAAAAAGGCTTTCAGACTCACAAATAATAGAAGCACTTAAAGAGCACCGTGGTATTATAAAGTATGCAGCAAAAGCCCTTGGTGTACCCCGCTCTACCATTTATAGAAGAATCCAGAAGAGTCAAAAACTAAAAGAGGCCTTTAATGAAGCAAGAGAAGACCTTATTGATGAGGTGGAGAATGCCCTTATATGGAAGGCAATACTTGAGGGAGATATTACTGCAATTATTTTCCTGCTAAAAACCATTGGAAAGCACAGGGGATATGGTGAGAAGAGGGAGATGGAAAAATGATAGGGATGAAAGTAAAGTTGTTCAATAGATTGAACACTCTTATAGATATTATTGAAAGGGAAGAGAAAAAATTAATAGATTTGTATGAAAAATCAATCAATGACAAAGGGGTTAATATTTCAGCTCTTGAGAAAGTTATTGATAAGATTCATAGATATCTGGTTAGCTGTGTGAATTTGATGGAGAAGGTTGAGAAGTTGCGTGGAGAAGTAAGTGGAACTGATGAGGTAGTTTTAAGGATTGCATATGGTGTATTGCAGTTAGATGAGGAGGGAAGGAAAAAGGCAATTGATTTGATAGTAAGTGAAATAGAGAGGATGAAAAAAGAGAAATCTTACCATGGCAGTGGTTACCCTGATTAGTACTGTTGGAAATCACCTATATCTTTCTGTATCTCCTAACCTTATAGAGTTTCTTCCCAGAAGCTACCTTGTAGAACTCTGTTGAAAAAAACATGCTGGGGAAATAATAGAGGTAAAAGGTTTAGCTGTCAGTGTTATGGTTACAGTTTGATTGCAGGTAATATTACTTTTTTTCTATCAAAGATGCCTTTAACACAACAAAAACCAGGGATTTAAAGCAAAAGAACAGCTCTTAAAAAAACCTATTGTATTTAAGTTACCCTCTATTTTAAAATATCCCTGAGAGCATTTTGTTTAAAACAAGGAGAATGTCATGAAAACCATAAGTAAGGTTTTTATGTCATTACTTGTAAGTGTATTAATGCCTGGATTAAGCCTTTTCATTGCATCCAGAGTAGAGGCAAATAGCTCTAATGTAATAGTATCACCAGTTAATATGCAGGGTTGGTTTTTTCTACAGGAAACTGGAACCACAGGTACTGGCCAGATGGTTCTTGGACCAGGAACACCACCGCTTGGTGCAGGAAGTGCTCAATTGACAGTTCAGAATACAAGTGATGGAATGGCATTGGCAAGGGCAGGATGGAACGGTATACACCTGGACCAGATAACAAAGCTTGAATACAGTACCTATAGAACATCTGGAGCTAGCCCACTGGCTATAAGCCTTCAGTTTAATATTGATAATGATGTTACAGATGGGGATGATAGCTGGAAGGGCCGCCTGGTTTTTGAGCCCTACTATACAGAGACAGTACTTACAGGTGAGTGGCAAACCTGGGATCCTATGATACAGGGTAAGTGGTGGAGAACAAGGAGTCCTATCAAAGATACATGCCCTATTTATAATCCATGTACATGGGATGAGGTACTAACTCATTTTCCCAATGCTGGTATTCATAACATATTTGGAGCTATTATTTTTAAGGCAGGAAGTGGCTGGGATGGATTTGATGGAAACGTTGATGCATTTACAATAGGTATTGATGGTGTTGAAACCACTTATGATTTTGAGCCGTTTCCAAATGTGCTAATTGACATAAAGCCAGGAAGCTTTCCAAACAGCATAAATCCAAGGAGCAGGGGTGTAATTCCTGTAGCCATTCTTACTACAAATACATTTGATGCTGCAGATGTAGATCCTGATACAGTTTTATTTGGTAAGACCGGAACTGAGGCATCCCCTCTACATTATGCTTTAGAGGATGTTGATTCAGATGGAGATATGGATCTTATTCTCCATTTTAGCACTCAGGATACAGGGATTGAGTGTGGAGATACTACTGCATCACTTACTGGAGAAACCCTTAATGGGGAGGTAATCAAAGGGTTTGATTCTGTTAAGACAGCTGGGTGTAAGTAAGAAGGGAATAATATAAAGCAGAGGTTAATATTTATGCTGGATTGAGAGTTAGAAAAGTATATATGAATTAATAGTAAATAATTTTCTATTTTCATAGCAACTTAACTCTCAAGCCATGGAAGAGCTCAATAAACTTATTGGCTTAAATTCTGGAGGTGATAAGTTATGGAGATAGTAAAAAAAGATGAGCTTTTAAAAATTGTAGAGGAGTTCAAACAAAATTATCCCAACACAGAACAAGGGAAAAAGCATTTAGAAGCATACAACAAAGAAAGAGAAGAGGTAAAAAGAATCTTTAATCAGGTTAAAGAGAAGAGAGAACATGGAGAAGATATAACAGAACTTGTTTTAGATCATTTACTTCCAATAAAAAGAAAATCTGTATTTCCTGCTGGTTTTAAGACAATAAAGGCTTTCTATAAAAAATCCGGAAAAACTCTAAATGATGAAGTTTTACCTAAACTGGCAGATGCTATTTTCAATCTTATAAATGAGTTGATAAACAGCCCGGACAATCCGGATAGACAAAAAGAAATTATAAGCACTTTTATATCAAGTCCCTACTCACATGGTCTTCAATCAGGCATAATCTCCCCTGTTCTTTACTACATTGAACCAAAATATCTGCCTATTAACAGCAAAACAGTGGATACAGTACAATTTATTTCCAGAGAATTTATGAATGAAGAGATTCGCTTGTCTTCCAAACTTGAGGAATACGTTAACAATAACTTGAAGCTAGAGCAATTTCTTAAGGAGCTAAGCAAAGAAGTTCCAGATTTTGAAGAGTTTGAAATATTTGATATGTTCTGCCACTGGATGTGTGACAAAAATTTGGGAGGTTATGCAAGAAAAGTTGTCTATGTTCCACATGAAGAAAGAGAAGCCATTACTCTCGCTCAAACCACAGATGACCCTAAGGTTTTAGAAGAACTCTATAAGCAGCATAAGAAAAAACCAAGAGTTGTAAAAGTTATTGTTAACAATCAATATTGCCCGTCTAATATTAAAAGAGATTATTTAGATTATGTGCTTAACGACCATCTTAGAGCTTACGAAAGCGGATTGAAGGGTCTTATCACAGATTGGGATGATTTACTTTATTCTATGAAGATCTGTTTAGAAGTGTGGAATCCACCGCGAGAGGTTGCACCAATTCCAGAGATAGATTTAGAAGACCCAAGAATGAAAGAAATCTTTGAATCTATACAGAACTACAAACAAGTTATTCTCTATGGACCACCGGGCACGAGTAAAACATACTATGCTAAGGGGTTAGCATTTGCCATAGCCAATGATCCGAACAACATTGAATTTGTTCAATTTCACCCATCCTATTCGTACGAAGACTTTGTAGAGGGCATTTTCCCTGAGGTAGATAAAGAGACTAGACAAATAGCCTTCAAAATTGAAGACAAGATTTTCAAGAAATTGTGTAAAGAAGCAAAAAGCAACCCAGATAAAAATTATATCCTTATAATTGACGAGATTAACAGGGCAGATTTATCAAAAGTATTTGGAGAGATATTTTCTGCTCTTGAATACAGAAAAGAAGTTGTTAAATTGCTCTATTCAAGAGAGAGATTTACGATTCCCACAAACCTCTACATCATAGGGACTATGAACACTTTAGACAAATCCACGATAGATATAGACTTCGCCTTAATGAGACGGTTTAAATTTTTTGAAGTTGGTCCTGACACAGAAGTTTTAAGAAAAATACTAAAAGAAAATGGAGTAGAGAATGATTTAATTGAAAAAATCGTAGAGGTTTTTGAGAAAATACAAGAGTTCTATCCATTAGGGCATGCCTACTTCAAGGATATAAAATCTGAACAAGACCTGAAACTATTATGGGAGCATCAACTCTCTTTTCTTTTGAAAGAGTATTTCACTGATTTGAAGAAAGATGTCTATGAAAAAATCAGAGAGATATACTGGAAGGGGCTTGAACTTGAGGATTGATCTTAAAGAATGGCAGGATATCGGAGAATTACCAGAGTTTATAAATAACCCTTTTTTACCACTCAGGAGTATCCCCTCAGATATCAGACCATTCATTGATATAACCGATATTTCTCCAGCAGGAGTAAGAATTAAAGCAAAGAATTATGTTGGTATTTTACCCATAAGTGAAGATATTATAATAACAGTTAATCCAAAAGCTCCAGTAGAAGATTTTCTTTATATACTTTACAAAGCTCAGGGAAGAAGAATATCAATAAAGGACTTAAAGGAAATCGTGCAAACCGGGACAAAATACGCAAAAGAATATCCTAACATTTTTCATTTTCTGATATATGTTCTCTTAATTGAGTTAGAAAAGATAAAAAGTTTTGGCTTTCTAAAAACATCACAATATGATACTCAAGATAGAGTAGTTAAAGGCAAATTATTGATTAAAGAAACAATAAATAATTGGCTAAAAGGGAATAAATCAAAAGTGGATTGTGGTAATTTTGAGTTATCCAAAGACAATCCTCAAAATAAAGCAGTAAAATTTACTTTGTGGATGCTTTTATCTCTATATTCTCATTCGTTGAGAGGCGAAATAAGAAACAGCTTTTTTGAGAAATACAGGTGGTTTGAAGGTGTTCCTTTACCACGAGGTATTGACTTTGTGGATGATGTTAAAGAAGCAATTACCTATCAAACTCTTCCAAGTAGTAGGGGTTATTATTATGATATACTTAATTTGTGCATGTTTTTTATTACACATTCAACATTAGACTATAAGTCCGCAAAAGAGGTTAAAATAAAATCATTCGTAGTTGATATGAATAAGGTTTTTGAGGAGTATATTTATAATGTGCTTAAAGAAAAGCTAAATAAACAATACGAAGTAAAAAGATACCAAAAACAGCCGTTATTTAATAATACATTAAAATATGAAGTTGAACCAGACTACCTCATCCTAAAAAATGGTAAGGTTGTAATCATAGCTGATGCAAAGTATAAAACCGAGCCAACAACAGATGACTTCTACCAAATCTTAGTTTATGCTGAAAGATATAATATAACATATAGCATACTTATTTATCCTTCTTGGTCGGATGAAACTTGTACTGAATCTTTCATCTTTAAAGGGAAACAACAAGTAAAGATAATCTATTACAATATGTTAGATGTTGAAAGATCAGAAGAGGGTTTAATAACAAACATAATGGAGGAGGCGTAATAGGTGCAACAGTAGATAACAAGTAGGTATTTAGCTCCATATCTTATAGGTGTTCCACCCAAATCTTTCGCTATCGCTCAGGATTTCAGATATCTGCCAACCTTTAAGCGACTTACTTATGAGGTTATGAAGCAATATATGCATGAAAGAAAAATCTTTTAAATGCCTCTCTCAAATCTGATTGAGGATCTTTTAGGAAATATCCCGGATAAATCTGTAGAAATGTTGCTTGATGAGTTGGAGAAAGTATTGCCAGAAAACGAAGAAATAGATGATAAGGATAAAGCATATAAACAGGATACATAAAAATAAACGTTTTTACGGAGCTCCTAGTTAGAACCAGCTTTTTTGAATCAACTCAGCTTGTAAAAATTATGGAACCTTCGTACAACCTTTCCAGCTTTTATAAGAAAAAAGTTGCCTAATACAAGCAGTATCACTAAAGAAATGCCAACAAGTTCTGATCTCTCCGTCCTCCTATAAGATAAGAAATCTATAGCTACCTCCTCTCAACAGAACCTGTTGGCTATATCAAGTTTCAATTTCCTATAAGAATTAGAGTTATTTCTACCTCTACCCATACACACTCATTTTTTTAAACACTCTGTGATTATTCATATTTTAACAAAAAACGGGCAGAAAAACGGTCTTACAATCCTTAAATACCTCCACACTCTTTTATTCTCCTTTTTACATCCACCCATTCCTTCAATTATACTAAACCCTCTTTCTACATTTGACTCATAATACAACACCTTATCCCTTCTTCTCTTTCCTACAAGTGTTCTGGGGTCAATCCTCAAACTAAGCCGACGCCCCACATAAGAAGGTTGAAACTTAGATATATGTTTATCTTCCTCCGAATAATCGTACTTATCCTCTACAGTCTGCAACTTAACAAGCTCTTTATTTGCCATAATAAGGTCTTTCTCTGTAAAACTAACATAATCCCATTTATCGTATTCTACATAAATCCCAGTATCAACAAATAAAATAACCTCCCCTCTTGATGGAACATACACTATATAACCAAACTGATTATACTTCCTTGCTATCCCCTCTATAACACTATGAAACTGTTTCTCACTCCTATCAGTAGTATTGGGAATAAAAAACGAATACTCATAACTCATAGCTCCATGCTCTTGCCCTACCCCCTCCATTGCAATTGCACCAAACCCATGCCTCCTTAAATCAGCAAAAAATAACCTTAACCTTTCTCTATTACAGTTACTACACGGTGCCTCATCTTCTCTATTACTCTTCCACGATGTAACTATCGCCCACTCTTTACCACCCTTAATCCAGTGCCAGATTCTACTCAATCCAGCTTCAAATACAGGAATCCACTCAACTGCTGAACCTGTCTCATTAACATTACCTTCAAGTGCTCTTACAATTATCTCAGCCTCTTCCAGAAACTCCTCATCAAATAAAAGCTCTTTTTTTTCAAAAATACCTCTCTCTTCTATCTTTCTTTACCTCCCCTATCCTAGAATTTAAATCACCCAACCCCAAAAATATTCATTTTTATAAATTAGCCAACCCGGGTGTATTGCACTCATCCACCCTCAAATTACACTGAAACTGAATGTTATATTATATTCGTTTTATCTTTTACACACCTCATCATTTTATACTCAGTCCCATCTAAATAAACCCTTCTCTTAAAGCTTAACTTTCTTTACCTTAATTTCAAGCCACCTTCTAATAGAGTCACAATTACACCAATACATTTAAAAAGTTTCAATTCCCTACGGGAATTAGAGTTATTTCTACTTACACGAGACCGGTTTGGTTTGCAGGGTAAAACTGCGTGCGTTTCAATTCCCTACGGGAATTAGAGTTATTTCTACCAGACGGAATATACGGTTATCGAAAACTGATCTCTCTCAGGAGTTTCAATTCCCTACGGGAATTAGAGTTATTTCTACTTGAGTAGGGAGAGAAAATCTTACGGGGGGAGATGATCTATCTTCCATAGTTTCAATTCCCTACGGGAATTAGAGTTATTTCTACACACAAGCTATGGCAAACCTTTCATGGTACACCATGATGCAGTTAGTTTCAATTCCCTACGGGAATTAGAGTTATTTCTACGTAAGTCAGTTTCAAAATATAGTTTATGTAAAGAACTAAAGGTTTCAATTCCCTACGGGAATTAGAGTTATTTCTACTAAGCTTTTTTAAGCTCCACCCTGCACTCTGCTCCAGGTTTCAATTCCCTACGGGAATTAGAGTTATTTCTACAAGGAGACTCTACATATCCTTTCTCTTCAGCTTGCTTTAAGGTTTCAATTCCCTACGGGAATTAGAGTTATTTCTACGTGATAAGGACTACAGAAAAGGAATTCAAAACAAGGTTAAAGTTTCAATTCCCTACGGGAATTAGAGTTATTTCTACTTGAAGAGTTTGGAAGATAAGGTAGTAAGCAGGATAAGTTTCAATTCCCTACGGGAATTAGAGTTATTTCTACGGTAGTAGGGGTGTTGAGCTTGGGAAAGTGGTTAACAAGTTTCAATTCCCTACGGGAATTAGAGTTATTTCTACACAAAAGAGTTTGAATGTTATTGTGGGCGTATCTACTACGGTTTCAATTCCCTACGGGAATTAGAGTTATTTCTACTATCATGGATAGTTTTGATTGACATTGACTGTTTTTGGTATTTGTTTCAATTCCCTACGGGAATTAGAGTTATTTCTACTTGGTAAGTTTCTAATCCTGTATCTTGTCTTCTTGCTTATCATTGTTTCAATTCCCTACGGGAATTAGAGTTATTTCTACATCCGAAAACACGGATTAGGTATAGCACAAAGCGAAACCAAGTTTCAATTCCCTACGGGAATTAGAGTTATTTCTACTCCTAGTGCAAACCATTCCGATTGCTATCATCCGTTTTAGTTTCAATTCCCTACGGGAATTAGAGTTATTTCTACTTACATGTGGTTTGCCCATCGAAAAGGTTTATGAATGGGTTTCAATTCCCTACGGGAATTAGAGTTATTTCTACTGTGTGATTGCCCCGATGCCCAAGCAGCCCTAGCGGAGCTGTTTCAATTCCCTACGGGAATTAGAGTTATTTCTACTTGAATATTGTCTGTGGTATGCACAACGTAAAGATGAAAAGTTTCAATTCCCTACGGGAATTAGAGTTATTTCTACTCCCCAAAGCAGGAGGCAGCCATGAAAAAAGTATTTCAGTTTCAATTCCCTACGGGAATTAGAGTTATTTCTACTTGCAGGAGCATCAATAGATGCTACAAGTTTTACACAAGCGTTTCAATTCCCTACGGGAATTAGAGTTATTTCTACCTACCGACTTTAGTCTATTATAGCAATAGCATAAATATCCTCTGGTGTTTCAATTCCCTACGGGAATTAGAGTTATTTCTACGTGGAGATTAAGGCAAAAGGGATTCCAGCAAGAACCCACTACAGTTTCAATTCCCTACGGGAATTAGAGTTATTTCTACGAGAAGGCAAATTAGAATTGCTAGTAACCCGAGCGATTTAACGTTTCAATTCCCTACGGGAATTAGAGTTATTTCTACTTGGATGGGGGAGAGATGGAAGAAGATAAGGAGTTGTATGTTTCAATTCCCTACGGGAATTAGAGTTATTTCTACTTGTTATTGTTGTTAGAACCATCTGTGCTGTAGACAAGTTTCAATTCCCTACGGGAATTAGAGTTATTTCTACGAGAAGGCAAATTAGAATTGCTAGTAACCCGAGCGATTTAACGTTTCAATTCCCTACGGGAATTAGAGTTATTTCTACTCAATAAGAGTCCATACTGCCCAGTCTTCACGGGAGAGGGACAAGTTTCAATTCCCTACGGGAATTAGAGTTATTTCTACAAATATTTGCTACCGCACCATTTACACACTCTATATTCATTGTTTCAATTCCCTACGGGAATTAGAGTTATTTCTACAGTACCCTTATTTTCTCTAATGATTTAAATGAGTTACAATGCAGTTTTCGAGCACCTCAAGTTATCAACAACTTATCCACAGGACAATTTTTGTCACTGTTACGTAACCCATTTAAATCACTTGATTTTCTCAATTCGAGCAACCCCCCACTTTTTTGCATTCCCTCGATGCTCGATGAAAATAATTATCATTATTACCTGATAAACATTAAAAACTAAATTGTCAAAGAACCAATTAAAACCCTTAACCCCATTCTAGTAAATCTTAAAATCTGTGTCAATACCTTTTGTTACAGAGTGCTTTAGTATTGATTCGTTCATTTCAGGTGTGTTAGAATAGGAGTACCGGTGGTGGGCAGTTACCCCGGGTTAAGCTTCTGGGCAAGGAGCTTGGCCCGGGGTTATTTGTTTGTATCCAGGAACTGGTTCCCCTTACAAGAGGTTTTGTATCTAAAACTCATACCTTTCTTACCTGTGTTTCCTTTTCTTATGTTTTTTATCCCTCTTACACCCACTTGGCTTTGCATATGATACCTTCCCTGCAAAAAATATAACAGGAACAGAGTAAACACCTAACTTTAAAAGCTTTCTCCTTACTTCACCCTTCTCTATATCCCTGCTGCTCATTCTATCTCCTTATAAGACCTCTTTAATTTCCAAGGAAAATTTAGAGCATCTCTAGATAATGTAAATCGGACAGGGGTTAGGCTTTACATACAGATAGAGGTATTAAAAAAACACATTGTAAAACCGGGGTTTTATGCTTTCAAATAAGCATTTTCTTTCATTAAAAACCTGTTAATATATATCAACCATGTCAGCTTCTTTTTTTCCTCAAAAAGCTGACACCAAACAAAGTTAGAAACCCGCCAAAATTCTTTCTTTAAGGTGCGTTAAAGGTCTTTGTTCCAAAAGCTCTTATATCGGTTTGTGAACTGCCGTAAGCTGTTATACCAACCAGGTAA
>Ga0209276_100238_pt1 | contig 99689 bp, 102 predicted proteins | sample DewCreD2012metaG_3_FD_185473 | JGI IMG/M metagenome (GOLD analysis project Ga0209276, IMG submission 185473) | Hot spring sediment bacterial and archeal communities from British Columbia, Canada, to study Microbial Dark Matter (Phase II) - Dewar... ...
CTGATTATCCCTATCTTAGAAATCTGAATCTTTCTATCACCAAGAAACTGCCACCCACTTTGAGGATAACAAAAACTCTTATACCAGTTTCTACCCTTAAATCTTGGAAACCCTGGCTTCTCCCCATTGCCAAGCCTTCTAAAGAACGCTTTAAAATTCTTATCCAACCTTCTAAGAACATCCTGAAGTACCTGGGAATGAACTTCTTCAAACTCAGGTCTAACCTGCTTAACCTCTACAAGAGAATTAGCCTGCTCAGTATAGGTAACATGGTATCTAGCTTTTTGCCAAGCAGAAATCCTATGCAGAAGTGCAGAGTTATAGAGTTCTCTCGAAAGCTCAAGAGTGGATTCAAGTTTTTGAAGATGAGTTTTATTGGGGTAGAGTCGGAATTTGTAACTTAGCCTCAACATTGCAGATTATATATCAGAAAACAATACAATCAAGCCCTTACTGGCTTAGCTTTCCGTATCCCCAAGCTTACACTTTGGGGTCTTGGAAAGCTAAAAAAAAAAGATAAACGGTAAAGGATGCCATAAGAAGTTGGTTTAGGGGAACAAAGCAGTTTAAAGATAAAATATATTGATCCCTGAGTAGTTTCTTTAAGCTTTGCAGAGTACCAAGTTTATAAAAACGCTTTTTAATTCCGGGAAAGACCGCCATAAATAATACTTGAAACCAAATACCGTATCTAGAAAAACCCAATATCTTAAATTTTTCTCTTGACAAAGATTAACTTATAGTTATATTCTTAACAAGAATGGCTATTGATACAAACAAATTGTTAATTGGAAAAAAATTTAAACAACTAAGAGAGCTTTCAGGTATGACCCAAGAGGATGTTGCAAAAAGGCTTGGGGTTACGAATGAATATGTCTCCATGATAGAATCCGGCAAGAGAACTCCAAGCTTGGAAGTCCTTATTAAGGCATCTAACCTCTTTCAATGTGACCTAAACTCTTTAATTGCTGATAAAGAACAAGAGCTTTCAGAAATCTTAGAAGTTGAGGGCCTTAATGAAGAAGAAAGGAAAGAATTAGAGAAGTTTATAGAGCTTTCCAAAGAATATTCACTCTTAGAAGAATTAAACAAAGAACATCCTGTTATTGCCCCACTATACCCCGATCCTCCGGTTGAAGCTTTAACCAATCATAATTTCCTGCATGAGTTTGCTGAAGAGATGGCAAATTCTGAAAGAAAAAGGCTTGGATTGGGAGATGAACCTATAAGGGATATATTTGCCCTTATAGAAACTCAGGGAGTACGCATTATAAGAAAGGAATTAAAAGAAACCTGGATTAATGGAGCCTTTATTTTTAGTAGAAAGGGCGCTTTTATGCTTATAAATTCCCGACTCCCAATAGAGGATCAGATTTTTATAGCAGCCCATGAGTACTGTCACTATTTAAAAGATAGAGATAAGGGTCCTCAAGTTGACAGGGATTATCAGATAGGAATAGCATTTGAAACGCAAAACCCAAAAGAAATAATAGCAAATGCCTTCGCACTGGGGTTTCTTATACCTGAAACGGGGATAAAGAAGCTAGTAAGAACACAACTTAGAAGCCCTATGAGGCCAGAAGATGTAATTTACCTTAAACGATACTTCGGTGTGAGTTTAGAAACCATGCTATACCGCCTAAGACAACTGGACTATTTAAGGGGGAAAAATATCAATAAATTTAGACAAACTGAGATCCTGCCTTTAGATAATATGGTATTTGGTTTTTCAAATCGAAAACCTTGGGAAGAGTATATCCCCAATAGATTTTTAAAACTCTCTCTCGGTGCTTACTATACCCATAAGATCTCCAAAGAAAGACTTGAAGCTATTTGGAAAAAGTTCTTTGATATTAATACCTCTGTTGGAAAAGAAATCTTACCAAGACTGTATTTGTATAGAGAAAAAGAAAACAACGGAAAGAATAATAAATGAATACCAAAGGAAACATTGGTATGATTTTAAACTCACGTTTATCTGTTAAAAATGAAGGGAATTTAAGTTTCAAGTTGCCGGTTGATTACAGAAGAGGATTTATCTCAATTATTAAGGGGGCAGTAGAGAACCACTCCACTACACTCTTTTCACTGCTTTTTGAAAAGAGAACAGTAAAACCCTATACCTTCTCAGTTTCATTCGGGAACAAGGTAAAGATAGAAGGTGAGAGTATAAACTTTGAACCTCCTGTAGAGTTTAAATTCAGCACCAATCGTCCTGATATTCTAACTATGGTTTATAATTACCTTGTGGGTAAAAGGGAGTTCCCTATTTATAACCTTATATTTAAAGTAGAAAACATAAATATTTCCAGACCAAGAAGAATTGAAAAAGACCAAGTTGTATTTAGAACCCTGTCTCCTGTACTTATAAGAAGCCACAAAAATGAAAGGCATTATCTCTGCCCTGAATGTATTAACTTTAATGGTGATAGTGATTTTAAAGAAGCCATTAAGTTTAATCTGGATGAGATGGTAAAACACCTCTCTAACCTAAATGAAACTGGAAGCTTTGAGTTTAAACCTGTTGAATTAAGAAAACTTGTTGTAAAACACATGGGCTTAAAGATTCCCGGGTTTGTTGGCACTTTTTCCATGAAGGCAAGTCCGGAGATCCTAAACCTGATAAACCAGGTTGGACTTGGTTCAAGACGCAGTCAGGGATTTGGAATGGTGGAGGTTATAAGGGAAATATGAGTGATACAATAACCCTATACCCATCAAACTGGCTTTATAATGCAGGAGTTGTGGGGTTGTTGAGAATACTTCAGTGGGCAAGAGGGGAAAGTATTGTAAATGAGATCCTTTCACATGGTTTAGCCAAAAAACATCTTGAAAATTTTGAAACTTATTACTTCGAGTATGCTACAAAAGCTTACTTAAGAGATGAGTTCTTATTCAGCGAAACTAGAAGAGTTTCTAAGGATAAAGCTTACTCAATTTTTGAAACTGAGAGCAATTTTAGAAAAGATATGGACAATTTAAAAGCACATGACAATTGGGATGAGTTTCTAAAGGAACTAAATGGTTATTTTGATACACATATAAGTAACTTACGAACAACTGTTGGAATAAATGCAGAAAAACTAGAGATAGCCTTAAATAAAGACTTCAACGAAACATATAATAAAATACACAAACTATCTATACAATCAAACTTTTTAGGTAGGTTCTATTTTAATAAAAAGGTAATACATAATCCAAAAGGTAATCGACCTGAAAGAATTAAAAAGTTTAAAGAAGAATATATAGATAAGGCTATATTAGCATTTGATAATGCTCACTCAGGTGAAATTAGCTGCTTCTTCTGCTCAAATAGGTATCCTAATAAGTACTTATTTGAATTCACAGAAGGCGATTTTGCACCTATAAGTGTAAGTACGGATAAATTTTTAAATCTTTTTTATAATGGTAATAACCTACATTTACAGAAATGCTCTATTTGTCAACTTATAATACTCTGTGCCTTTGCTGGATTTAATAAAAAACCTTGGCAAGTTTCTGATGTCGAAGGAACCGATTACATATTTATAAATTTACCTACACTTGAGGAAACTTTTAAAATAAATAACAGCTTTCAGGGTTTATTAAAAAATTATCAAATAGGAACGATAACTGACAATCTCTATTATAAAGGCGTAGAACTGGTAATTTCCACACTTGCAAAGAAGTCAAGGTGGCTAATTGATAATATCTTGTTTATTGAGATAAATCCTACACCTACAAAGCAAAGCCAGAAACCTAAATTTACATACTTTAACATAGACAGATCTTGTGCAGAGGTTTTCTCGAATAAAGAAGTTCAAATTGATAAACTACTGCAATCTTTAGCATTCAGATATAAGATTAATGAAAAAGAAGCTTACCTATCAACAGAGGTAATCAAAAGAGTTTTAAATAAAAAGCCGATAAAAACTATAACTTTTAAATACTTGAAAGATTATCTAAATAAGGAACAGCAAAGACTGTCAGCCTTATGGGCTTTGATAAGCCTTGAACATCTAATAAATAAACAAAGAAAGCAGCTTAAAGGAGGAAGCAAAATGAACCTTAAAAGCACTTATGGGATACTAAGCTCTATTAGAAAGGCTGGAGAAGAAAGCTTTCAAGCTGAAATTGATCAAGAAAAACGTTACCACATCGCTCAAAGGTTTCTCTCCCTTATACGAGGGGGAAGAAAAGAGGATTTTTATAACGAACTTCTTAGACTGTACATTGTATATGAAAAACAAGTACCCAATCAGGTTTTCTCATTATTATCTGAAGATGATTTATTAACTTTCCAGGAGAAGGCCCTTGCATTTTTAACAGGATTTATAGGTTCTTCAAAACAAAAACCTGAATATACGTCAAATCAGGAGGTAGAAGATGAATAAAAAAGGTTTAACAATAACCTACATAGTAAAAGCATTTCCTATGAACTATGATGAAGGTTATGGAAATGTTTCCGTTATGAAAAAGGTTCATAGAGGAGGAGGAGATACTTTACCCTTTACATCAAGGCAAGCTTTAAGGTATAGCCTCACAAAATGGTTGTTTGAGCATGGTTTTTGGCAAATAGGTAAATTAACAAAGGATCAAGAAGTGGTTCAGTTTGATCCAGATGAATTAGATAAATACTATTATGAAGAAGCTGATTTATTTGGATACATGATAACAAAGGGTAGAGGGGCAAATGCCGTTACGAGAAGTGCAGTAGCAAGATTGACACATCTAATAGGTATAGATAGCTATTTTGGTGATCAAGAGTTTTTAAGTAATAAAGGTTTTGCAGACAGGATTAAAGAAAACCCAAACATTGCAAATATAGAAACCTCTTATAACTACTATAAATATACGCTTAACATAGATCTTGATTTTGTAGGTGTTGATGAGAATTTTAAGGTAAATCTTCCACTTGAGGAAAAGATAAGAAGAGTACAATCTTTGCTAGAGGCTACTAAATATCTATATAGAGATATAAGAGGAAGAAGAGAAGATTTGAAACCACTTTTTGTAGTTGGCGGAGTTTATCCTATTAAAAATCCTTTTTTTCATAATGCAGTAAATATAATCTGGAAAGTGGGAAAACCAAATTTGAATATGCAAGCACTAGATCAGGTTCTCAATATACCCTTAAACAGCAAAAAGGTTGTAGACTACACCGCTACAGGTGTACAAAATGGGGAGTTTGAAAATTTAGATTTAGAAGTATCCCCTTATGAAGCTATTGATAAAATAAAGCAACAGGTTGAAGAAGCATATAAAGAATCCCATGAAAGTAATTAGATTACAAGTATTCCAAGAAAAAGCATCATATAGAGTAGCTTACTCTTTTGAAAATATAGAAACCTATCCTCTTCCTCCATATTCAACGGTTTTGGGGTTTCTACATAACATCCTACAAGCAAAAGAGACTATAAATGGAATAAATCTAAGTATTCAGGGCAGGTACGAAGGTCTGGTAAAAAACTATATAAGATTTCACAAATTTGAAAGTAAAAAAAACAAAGGCAAGCCTTATCCTATAGTAGTTGCAGAACTCTTTAATGTAGAACTTATAATACATATAAGAATGCCAAGCGAAAAACTACATATGGATTTACTTAACTCCCTTAAAAATCCACCTTTGTACCCATATTTAGGAAGGCCAGAAGACCTAATTGTAGAAATGCAAGCTGAAGAAGTTGAAGATATACAGAAGGAAATTGAAGATCTTCCCTACAATGCTTATATTCCCAAGGGGCTTGCTGATAAACTTAATCTTGAGCTAGATGGGATACTTTATAACATTGATACCTATTATAACAAAGTAAACAGTATAAGAGTATTTAAAAAAATTCCAGTTTTATATGTGCAAGAGCAATATACAGTTGCTGAAAAAGTAAATCATGATGGAAGTTACCCAATATGGTGGATGAGTTATTAGCAAAAAGCAACCCTGTTCAAACTTTAAAGGAGCATACAGACGAAGTTATAAAAAGGTTAGAAAGCTTTAGCACCTTAAATTTGATCCAATTTACTGATAAAGAATGGATACTTTTAAAAAAAGCATGTTTTATTCACGACTTGGGAAAAGCAAACACTCGATTTCAAAAAAAAATAAGAGGAAGCTTTGTTGTAGATGAATTCCCACATAATTATTTATCTGTTGCCTTTATTAAAGATTCTGAAGAAGAAAAGGAATTACTTGAAAAAATAGTTGCTTTTCACCACTGGAGGGAATTTCAAGATTTAACAGAGGATATCTATAACGATTTACACTCCCATATTGCAAAATTAAAAATAGAGTTCAATGAAGAATTTGAAATTATAAGCTTTGGAAAACTAAAGAAAAAACTTCAAAAATTGGAAAAGTACTATAATCGAAGAAAAGACATACCACCATCTATTCTTGAAGAAAAAAAATTTATTATTTTTCTTGGTCTTTTAAACAGGTTTGATCATAGCGCCTCTGCCGGTGTTGATGTAGAAGGTAATCCTACAGACAAACACTCAACAACTTACAATTTCTTAAAAACTATCACAAACACCCCCTGGCAGCTAAACACATTCAGAGATTATTACTCAAACTGTAACGGTTTGGTCATAGCTTCGACAGGCATGGGAAAAACAGAATTTGGTTTGCTCTGGTCCGGCTATGCCAAGACCTTTTATACCTTACCAATGAGAACATCCACAAATGCTATGTATAATAGACTCTCAAAACTGTTTGGAAACGATAATGTTGGACTTCTACACTCAGATGCACTCACAACCTTAGTATTAAAGGATGAGGATAAAACAGATGATAGTCTTTATATTTATGATCTTTCTAAAAATCTATCCCAAAACATAATCGTAAGCACAGCTGATCAGCTTTTCACAGCAACTTTAAAGTACTTCGGATTTGAAAAAATATATGCAACTTTAAGCTACTCAAAAGTGATAATCGATGAAATCCAATCTTATTCTCCCAAAACCCTAGCCGTTATTATTCAAGGATTAAAAGAAATTAAAGAAATGGGAGGCAAGTATCTGATAATGACCGCAACTTTTCCAACATTGCTAAATGACTATCTCGATGAATTTGAATTTATAGAAAGAAAAATCCCAAGCTTGAAAAAACATAAACTAAAGATAATCAATTCCGATATTTTAGATGAAATCAACTTCTTAGAAAAACTTAGAGAAAAGCATAGAAAGATTCTGGTTGTTTGCAATACTGTTAAGAAAGCCCAAGAGGTTTATAGAAGACTAAAGCAACCAAAAATGCTTTTACATTCAAGGCTTACTAGATTCGATAGAAATAAAAGAGAAAGCATTTTAAATAGCAATTTTGAAGGTATTTTAGTTGCAACCCAGGTTGTAGAAGTTTCTCTTGATATTGATTTTGACATTTTGCTAACAGAGCTTGCTCCCTTTGATGTTTTAGTCCAAAGGATGGGACGTATTCTTAGAAGGTATAAAACCGACGGAAATTTTCTACCGGATGAAGCCAATATATATGTATATTCAAATAACGTTTCAGGAAGAGGAAATATTTATGAAAACTATTTGGTTGAAAAAACTTTTGATTTACTAAAAGACGGAGAACTCTCTGAGAAAGATAAGATACAATTATGCGAGGATTTCTATAGCAAAGAAAATCTGAAAGGAACCTCTTACTTGAGGGATTTCGAAAACGCTATAAACAATATAAAAAATATTATTCTGACGAAAAAGAGCCAAGCTCAAGATATATTCAGAGATATAGATAGTTTAAACATCTTGCCATTATCCTTGTTAAACGAAAAAATTCCAAATGAGCAAGTATTAACAAAACTTGGGATAACAGGGGAAGAAATTACACTAGAACAGTTTTTAAATAAGATAGACGAGAGTTTTTGGAAAAATAGATACAAAAGAATACTTGTATACGAAATAATTAAAGATTTTTTTGTTCCAGTCCCAATTTATTTCTTGAAAGACAAGAATTTTTTCCCTTTAAGTACGTATATAGACAGCAAGAGCAGATTTCTAAAAGGAGTTATTGTAGTTGATATAACTTATGATAAAGAGACAGGCATTATGCAAGAAGAACAACAAGATAATTGGAATATAGTATGATACTTGAGCAACAATTAAAGCATACAGGAACTCTTGTAAACTATTATTTTGTTTGCAAACGGAAACTCTGGCTTTTTGCACATCAAATAAATTTTGAAACCGAATCCGATCTTGTTTCACTTGGAAAGTTACTATCAGAAACCTCTTATGAACGTAAAAAGAAAGAGATTAAAATAGATGAGACTATTTCCATAGATTGGATCGATTTTAGAAATAAAATAATTCATGAAGTTAAAAAATCGGACATCCTTGAAGAGGCACATATATGGCAGGTTAAGTACTATCTTTATTTTCTTGAATCAAAAGGTGTAAGTGGATTCAGGGCAGAGATAAACTATCCCAAATTCCATAAACGTGAACTCATCGAGCTTAGTAACCCGGACAGAGAAAAGTTAAAAGAAGTTACAAAGGAGATTGAGCAAATAATAGCCTCTAACATAAGTCCCCAAAAGGTAAGGATTCCTGCCTGCAGAAGCTGTAGTTATTTTGAGTTTTGCTGGGTATAGGTAGAGATGGAAAAGCCATTTTATATCTTTAGCAGTGGTCGAATAAGAAGAAAGGATAATACGATTTTTTTTGAATACAAGGACCCTTCTACAGATAAAGACGGAAGTAAGGAAACAGCTATATCAAGACGTGTAATACCTGTTGAGTCAATAGATTCCATATATATATTTGGAGAGGTTGATTTAAACACAAAAGTTATAAACTTCCTTGGACAAAACCATATACCTGTTCACTTTTTCAATTACTATGGTTACTATACTGGAACCCTTTATCCAAGAGAGTACGCAGTTTCAGGACACCTGCTTGTAAAACAGGTAGAACACTACATTGATCAAAAACTGAGATTTAATATAGCTTTGGAGATTATACAATCCTCTAACCATAACATACTTAAAAATCTAAAATACTATGAAAGAAGATATGGTGACCTTGAAAAATTTATTTCAGATATTGAGAGTAAGAACAAAGAGCTTTTAACTTCACGTTCTATTGAAGAGCTTATGGGTTTTGAAGGACAAATTCATAGACGTTATTTTGAGGCCTGGAACAATATATTAAAATCTGAATCTTTTCTATTTGATAAACGTACAAGAATGCCTCCCGAGAATCCAATAAACGCTCTTATTTCATTTGGTAACTCCATAATGTATGCAACAGTTCTTAGCGAGATATATAAAACTCAACTAAACCCTGCTATAAGCTATCTACATCAACCAAGTACAAGACGGTTTTCCCTGAGCCTTGATTTAGCTGAGATCTTCAAACCCCTTATAGTAGACAGGTTAATTTTTAGCATGATAAATCATAATCAGATTCGAGAAGACCACTTTGAAGATAACCTAGAGTTCTGCTATCTAAATGAGAAAGGAAGAAAAACCTTTATTAGTCAATTTGATGAAAAATTAAAAACAACAGTAAAACACCCAACACTAAAGCGCAATGTAAGTTACCGTCAGCTTATAAAGCTTGAGTGTTATAAACTCATAAAACATATACTGGGTGAAGAACAATACAAAGGTTTTAAGATGTGGTGGTAGATAAATGTATTATATCCTTGTTTACGATGTAAACCAGAAACGCGTTAACAAAATGCTTAAATTGCTTAGAAAGTATATGAACTGGGTGCAAAACTCAGTTTTTGAAGGGGAACTAAGCGATTCTCAAATAGAGAAACTAAAACACGAAATAAAGAAGTTAATAAACCCCAATGAGGATTCCGTTATAATTTATGCAATGGAAGAAAAATGGCTTGGACGTGATATCATAGGTTTAGAGAAAAAAGAGATAGGAAATATAATTTAAGGAGCTAGTCGTGGATCGGGAATTTTTGCATTTTGACGAGCGACTGAAAAATTGGCAAAATTTTTCACAATTTCTAAAGCATTTTCAAGAGGTTACGGCTAGGACTAGAATTGAACCATGGTGGAATTTAAACTACCCAAATGGGTATGGGCTTTAGTTATTACTTAGACTAGAATTGAACCATGGTGGAATTTAAACTTATAAGCCTAGCACACCCTAGCCAAAAAGTCAAGTACTAGAATTGAACCATGGTGGAATTTAAACGAAAAGAAATTTTAGGGATAAGAAAAAAACTACTTGACTAGAATTGAACCATGGTGGAATTTAAACTTGGCTAAGCGGTTGGCTAAAGTTAGAAGGGATCTCACTAGAATTGAACCATGGTGGAATTTAAACCTGGTCGCGAACAAAATTCACACCCAGCAGGTTTTAACTAGAATTGAACCATGGTGGAATTTAAACGTGGATCACTTTGCCTCTTTTCACGCTTTTTGCCAAACTAGAATTGAACCATGGTGGAATTTAAACAACCTATGGCGAAATAGCCTGCTTCAATGCACTTATACTAGAATTGAACCATGGTGGAATTTAAACTTTTACGCTATACCTAATCCGTGACGTTGGATTAGGACTAGAATTGAACCATGGTGGAATTTAAACACACACAATAAAAGTGTGGGCTAAAGAGGGAAAAAAACTAGAATTGAACCATGGTGGAATTTAAACTTGTAGAAGAGAACAATGGAGATGCCCTTTTGCGAGACTAGAATTGAACCATGGTGGAATTTAAACTGGTTAAAGACCTCTTGTTTTTTCCCTCTTTAGCCCAACTAGAATTGAACCATGGTGGAATTTAAACATTACCTTCCACAATCATTGCAAGAAGCTCTCCAAACTAGAATTGAACCATGGTGGAATTTAAACTCAGTATTCACCCTGACTCTACCACCACCTGAGGTCACTAGAATTGAACCATGGTGGAATTTAAACCAGGTCGTAAGAAAAGAGATAACCCCTGAAGAGGCAACTAGAATTGAACCATGGTGGAATTTAAACTACCTTGCGGGCTATTATCTGGGTTATTTACTCAGACTAGAATTGAACCATGGTGGAATTTAAACGTTGAAAAACTGCTAAGCTTAGCGGGTTTTCCATACTGACTAGAATTGAACCATGGTGGAATTTAAACTATACCCATTACGACGGGTATATGGGTTTTTATTTAACTAGAATTGAACCATGGTGGAATTTAAACGTATTCAACAATGTCTTCATTAGTTAGAAGGTCTTCACTAGAATTGAACCATGGTGGAATTTAAACAGTGTTCGTAAGCAAAATAACTGATAGTTATAATCAACTAGAATTGAACCATGGTGGAATTTAAACACATATCATCAGATTTTCTTTGTGCTAACTCTTTTAACTAGAATTGAACCATGGTGGAATTTAAACTGAGATAAGAAGGCAAATACGAATCAATAAGAAAAAACTAGAATTGAACCATGGTGGAATTTAAACATTATATGGGATATTTTACGGCTTTGGTTAACAAACACTAGAATTGAACCATGGTGGAATTTAAACTGCTCTGTTGTAAATTGTGTGTCTGTACAGTAAATAACTAGAATTGAACCATGGTGGAATTTAAACTGCTCTGTTGTAAATTGTGTGTCTGTACAGTAGATAACTAGAATTGAACCATGGTGGAATTTAAACTAATAATTGATGATGTATGCATTGATATAAGCATTTACTAGAATTGAACCATGGTGGAATTTAAACAACTCAGAAAGCTCACTTACAATCATTTACGATTTAAACTAGAATTGAACCATGGTGGAATTTAAACGTGGTGTGATGTAGGGGGTATACAGCAAGCTAACTACTGACTAGAATTGAACCATGGTGGAATTTAAACCCTTCCTTTACTGCATAGAACCCAAACAATTCTTGAACTAGAATTGAACCATGGTGGAATTTAAACGTGAAAGGATTTCTTATTTCTCCTGTCGACAGAAGCACTAGAATTGAACCATGGTGGAATTTAAACATTTCTCTTACCTGAGAAATGAGTTCAGGAAGAAACACTAGAATTGAACCATGGTGGAATTTAAACTCCCCCGGCTGAAGAGAAGCTAAAAAGAAGAGCTCAGACTAGAATTGAACCATGGTGGAATTTAAACGAAAACATTGCTGATGTGTTTTTGCAGCTTTTAAACCACTAGAATTGAACCATGGTGGAATTTAAACGAAAATCTTCCGATAGCGAAAAAGTGAGTAATTTCAACTAGAATTGAACCATGGTGGAATTTAAACAGGAACGAAGACGTTTCCGTCTTCGTCCAGCTCAAGACTAGAATTGAACCATGGTGGAATTTAAACTGGGAGGGCGTGTTACGTGTCCTCTCGGGAAGAATCTACTAGAATTGAACCATGGTGGAATTTAAACAGGATGTAAAGTTCTTTACTTTCACTTACTTTAATGAACTAGAATTGAACCATGGTGGAATTTAAACCCAGAAGTAAAAACACTTGAAGGTATTGAGGAGGATGTAACTAGAATTGAACCATGGTGGAATTTAAACCCTTGAAGGGTCAATTAACGGCTCGGACTGGTTTCAACTAGAATTGAACCATGGTGGAATTTAAACCACAGTTGTCTAAATCCCAATCCGGGCTGTAGCTAGACTAGAATTGAACCATGGTGGAATTTAAACGCAATCAACAGGAGGAAAGGGAACTTCTTTTATGGCACTAGAATTGAACCATGGTGGAATTTAAACTTTTTTGGTAGTAAAACACATAGGAGAGGTAAAGGGACTAGAATTGAACCATGGTGGAATTTAAACTTTGCTTTGCTTTCAATGTATGCCTCTTCATACTGAACTAGAATTGAACCATGGTGGAATTTAAACGTTGGAAAGATGTCTCCTAACACTCCAGCTTCAAAGTTACTAGAATTGAACCATGGTGGAATTTAAACTAAAGCTTTCTTTAATTGGTGCTGACTACAAAAAGAACTAGAATTGAACCATGGTGGAATTTAAACCAAGGATGGTGGGTGAAAACTCGTGAAAAAGCTATTTACTAGAATTGAACCATGGTGGAATTTAAACGAGAATGTGGAAATTCTCATTTATGCGTCCGGCAGAACTAGAATTGAACCATGGTGGAATTTAAACAAGAGAATCTCCCCTGTAGCACGATAAACAGCCCTAACTAGAATTGAACCATGGTGGAATTTAAACTTTTTTTTCTAATTCCCGCAGGGATTGAAATCATAAAACTAGAATTGAACCATGGTGGAATTTAAACTCATTTCCAATTTGAGTGTGTAAACAGTGTTATCAGCACTAGAATTGAACCATGGTGGAATTTAAACCGAAGCCCGTTTCATTGGCGTCCCGTGGGATAATGGACTAGAATTGAACCATGGTGGAATTTAAACTGAAATTCTTGAAACTGGCTCTATGGATTTGTAAAGACTAGAATTGAACCATGGTGGAATTTAAACTGGTTCAATTCTAGTCATAATGTTTTTTCCGGCCAAACTAGAATTGAACCATGGTGGAATTTAAACGCTGTACCTCAACTGTTTGTGTTACGTGCTCACAGGACTAGAATTGAACCATGGTGGAATTTAAACTAGTTAATGGTCCAGGCTATTTCATGGGCCCTTTCAGACTAGAATTGAACCATGGTGGAATTTAAACTGGTTCAATTCTAGTGCAGAATTTGACTTTATCGAGACTAGAATTGAACCATGGTGGAATTTAAACAGATAAAAACTGCAAAGGAAATTCTTGAGGAAATAAACTAGAATTGAACCATGGTGGAATTTAAACGAGACTTCTTGCAAGCTGAAGAGAAGCTTTATCAAAACTAGAATTGAACCATGGTGGAATTTAAACGCGAAATTCCTAAAAGCAAACCGCAGAGCAGTTTCCACTAGAATTGAACCATGGTGGAATTTAAACCAACATGAACCTTACTGAATGGGCAAATAAACACGGACTAGAATTGAACCATGGTGGAATTTAAACGAGAGCATCTCCTGGGTGACAATCTCCTTTATGGCAACTAGAATTGAACCATGGTGGAATTTAAACCTCACTTATACTTATATCGCACTTTCCATCAAGCGTACTAGAATTGAACCATGGTGGAATTTAAACAGTAAAAAAATACTTTCCCGCTACGCAAACCTCCACACTAGAATTGAACCATGGTGGAATTTAAACTTCCTTATCTCAAGCAGGAAGGGGCAATGGCTTTAAACTAGAATTGAACCATGGTGGAATTTAAACGACAGTTGAGGTACAGCAGGTTGAGGTCGTAAAGTGACTAGAATTGAACCATGGTGGAATTTAAACCTTCAAGGACAGCTTCTAGTAGCTTATCAACGGATAACTAGAATTGAACCATGGTGGAATTTAAACAGCTACTCTACCACAAGAATAGTAGGGCTTTGTGATACTAGAATTGAACCATGGTGGAATTTAAACGAGAGCATCTCCTGGGTGACAATCTCCTTTATGGCAACTAGAATTGAACCATGGTGGAATTTAAACCCTTCTACTAACTTCTTATAAAATTCCAAATCCCTACTGACTAGAATTGAACCATGGTGGAATTTAAACACTACACAAACAACATTCTTCTATTATACTGTTAACACTAGAATTGAACCATGGTGGAATTTAAACAATACCTACTCTTCAATTTTACCTTCACCAGAACATACTAGAATTGAACCATGGTGGAATTTAAACTCTGCATGAATTCCCACAATGCCGTTTGCGACAGTATCAAAACTAGAATTGAACCATGGTGGAATTTAAACGAGGCGGGATATTTGTGGGTGGAGGAGGTGGATGGGACTAGAATTGAACCATGGTGGAATTTAAACTGTTGTGTGCGTGATGTTCCTGATGCAGGAAGAAAGACTAGAATTGAACCATGGTGGAATTTAAACAGTCATGCTGTAAATACTCAAACTGGTAAGGCATCCACTAGAATTGAACCATGGTGGAATTTAAACAAATAGTATAGTCCTGCATCAACTAGCTGAATCTACACTAGAATTGAACCATGGTGGAATTTAAACACCTGTGTTGGGCATTTTCCTAAATGGACACTGTGGGACTAGAATTGAACCATGGTGGAATTTAAACGAAGAAGAAGTATACAAGTGGCTTTCCTCCCCTGATGCACTAGAATTGAACCATGGTGGAATTTAAACGATGATCCGGCCCGGCACTGTGATGAATGAGAATGTACTAGAATTGAACCATGGTGGAATTTAAACAAAACTGGTATGGGCTTTTTTTGTTGCAAAAAGGAGGCGACTAGAATTGAACCATGGTGGAATTTAAACTAGTTTTCAACCCTGTATTCGGTTGATGAGCTTACAACTAGAATTGAACCATGGTGGAATTTAAACCTAAACGTCTTTACCTCCTCAAACTTACTAACAGATAACTAGAATTGAACCATGGTGGAATTTAAACGGCAATGGTAAGATACATAAGAAACAATCCAAAAGACTAGAATTGAACCATGGTGGAATTTAAACTTCTCTGAATGTATTTTGGATCAACAAACTTGCTTTACTAGAATTGAACCATGGTGGAATTTAAACCAGGATTTAACCGAGCAGGAATCAATTGAAGTGATTAACTAGAATTGAACCATGGTGGAATTTAAACGAGCATACATTGAGTCTCTTGCAAGAGCGACAAAAAAACTAGAATTGAACCATGGTGGAATTTAAACCAAGGTTATTTGCAAGCCTTTCAAGCTTTGCGTTTGACTAGAATTGAACCATGGTGGAATTTAAACGGCAATGGTAAGATACATAAGAAACAATCCAAAAGACTAGAATTGAACCATGGTGGAATTTAAACTAACTTTAAACTTTCTATACACTTCTTTAGCTATCCACTAGAATTGAACCATGGTGGAATTTAAACCTACCTAACTGATTATCCAAAGCATCCATCTTTACAAACTAGAATTGAACCATGGTGGAATTTAAACTCTCATTTGAAAGTGACTTTTACTTACAAACAATTCACTAGAATTGAACCATGGTGGAATTTAAACACTGGATTTACAGAGGAAGAGTGGGATATAGCTCAGACTAGAATTGAACCATGGTGGAATTTAAACTCTCATTCTGCAATCTCTCAATCTCAGCAAGAATTTACTAGAATTGAACCATGGTGGAATTTAAACTTGTCCGCATGCACAGTGTATCCTTCTCTAACCTTTACTAGAATTGAACCATGGTGGAATTTAAATACAATAAGCGATGGTTCTATTGTACTTATTGATCCTACTCAAAAGAAACTTGTTGATGGAAAGGTATATGCCATAGAGATCCCCTATATTAGAGCAAGTATAGAAAGGTTTTTTATAAAATATCCCAACATGGTTATAAAGAGCGATAACCCATCAATTTTCTAAAGTCCTTGCAAAATAGCTTCTTTTTGCAATAATTGGGGTGAAAGGAGGTAAAGAGATGGGTGTGTTTAAAAGGTGGATAAAGAGTAAGGATGGGAAAAAGACTGCCTATTGGTATATAAGATATATGGTTAATGGTGAAGATAAGTGGGAATCTGTGGGAAAAGTAGGATTGGTTACAAAGGCAATGGCACAGGCAAAGCTTGAGGAAAGGAAAAGGCAGGTAAGGCTTGGGCAACTTGATATAATAGGGACTGAGATTCCCACTGTAGCTGAGTTTGTAAACGATTATCTTAGCTATATCGGTGAAATAAAACAAAACTGTTCAACGAGAAGATCAAAACAAGCCTTAAACCACTTTATCAGATTCTTTGGAGATAAAAGGCTAAGTGAAATTAGTTCTAAAGATATTGATACTTATAAGAGTAGGAGGATTGCGGTAATAAAACACCTATTTAACTTAGCCCGCAGGTGGCATAAGTTTTTTGGAGATAATCCAATATATCAATCAGGGATGTTAGAAGTTAACAACCCTGTAGAAAGAATTCTTACTCCTGAAGAAGAGAAAAGGCTACTATCTGTATCTCCCCCTTACCTAAGAAACATCATTACTATTGCTTTAAATACCGGTATGCGTTAGGGTGAGATAGTTTCTCTTAGATGGGAATGGATAGACCTTGAATGTTATTACCATTCCGCAAACAAATACCAAGTCTAGGAAAACAAGACGAGTGGCTATAAATTCAGTTGTTCGTAAAGTTCTTCTCGAGCAAAAGTTGACAAGTGGTGGAAGTGAGTTTGTATTTCCAAGTTCTAAGAGATTAGACAGTCATTTGACTTAGCTTAAGCACTCATTTAAAACTGCTTGTAAGTTAGCTGGCATTCAAGGATTAAGGTTCCATGACCTACGGCATACCTGTGCTACCCGGATGATTGAGGCCGGAGCTAGCATTGTAGCAGTATCAAGGATACTTGGGCACAGTGATATTAAAATGACCATGCGTTATTCTCACCCGGATAGCTCCCTTAAGGAAGCAGTAGAACTACTTTCCAAAAAAATTTTTGAACGAGCTACTGACAATTTCACTGACAATGGGTAACTGCTGTAATCATGGGGGTGTTGTAAGTCCTTGAAATCATTAAGCCGATGAGGGGATTCGAACCCCTGACCTGCGCATTACGAGTGCGCTGCTCTACCGCTGAGCTACATCGGCCTATATATGCTTATACAACCTGCAAAAAGTTTAACAAAGGTTTTAAAGTATAGTCAAGATAAGGAAGCTAAAAATACACCATTGCTTGTTTTAGTGCTCAATATATGATAAATATAAATATCTGTATGGCTTAAAACCGGAGAGAATACCTTACATGGCAATTGTTATTAAGGGTATTACAGTTCCATCCTTACTCATAAAGCTTGATAAAACAAAAACAGTAGATGAGAACATCACCGAACTTGAAGAAAAGCTCTCCTCAACCTTTTTTAAGGGCTCTTTAGTGGTTGTGGATACAAATGATATCTATCTGTCCGAAGAAGATAAAAGAAGGATCGAAGGGACCCTCGAAAAGCACAATACAAAGTTCTTGGGCTATCGTGTATCCAACAACACAAAAAGTAAAGAAGTAAAAAGAAGTGTGGATGAGATAGATGAGAGAAAATCCCTTAAGGTAGTTAACAAAACACTTAGAAGTGGTCAGAGGATAGAGCACGACGGGGACGTTCTTATAATAGGAGATGTAAACCCCGATGCCTATGTTATTGCATCTGGCAATATCATCGTTATGGGGACCCTTAGAGGAATTGCGCATGCCGGAGCAAGAGGAGATGAAACAGCGGTTGTTATGGCTTTAAAGTTAAGACCCCAGCAACTGCGAATAGGAAGCTTCTTTACGAGATCTCCCGATGAAAACATCGAAATCCCGGAGTATCCGGAAAAGGCCTTTGTAAGGGAAAACCAAATTTACATAGAAAAAATTCAAACATAAGGGGAAAAGACTATGGCCAGGGTTATAGTAGTTACCTCAGGAAAGGGAGGAGTTGGAAAAACAACCATAACAGCAAACATAGGAGCAGCCCTATCCTCAATGGGAAAGCGGGTGTTAACGATAGATGCAGACATAGGTTTAAGAAATCTGGATATGATCTTGGGATTGGAAAACAGAATCGTATACGACATAGTAGATGTCGTTGAAGGGGTTGTGGCACCGGAAAAGGCGTTTGTAAAGGATAAACGAGGTCTTCCGCTCTATCTTCTTCCTGCGGCACAGACAAAAAACAAGGACTCGGTAAAGCCAGAGCAGATGGTAAGCATAGTAGAAAGGATAAAATGGAACTTTGACTATATAATAATAGACTCTCCAGCAGGCATTGAGGGAGGATTTAGAACAGCAGCTGCTCCTGCCAGTGAGGTTCTTGTGGTGGTAAATCCTGAGGTCTCATCTGTAAGGGATGCCGATAGGGTAATCGGTCTTCTTGAATCCATGGAGAAAGAAAACATTAAACTCATAGTAAATAGAATCAAACTCCACCAGGTTAAAAAGGGAGAGATGCTATCTGTAGAAGATATAGAAGAGATATTGCACATTCCCAAGATCGGTATCGTTCCGGATGAAGAAAAGATGGTTGACTTTACAAACAAGGGAGAACCTATTGTCCTTTCAGCAAACTCAAGATCAGGAAAAGCCCTTATGAACATAGCCAGAAGGCTAGAAGGACAAGACGTTCCATTCACAGAACTTGAAGAGAAAAAGAGCTTCTTAAGTCGAATATTAGGGGGATGATCATGTCTATACTTGGGTTCCTTAGCTTTTGGAAAAGAGATAAATCCGCTAACGTTGCAAAGGAAAGGCTTATGCTGGTTCTTTCATATGAAAGAAAAGACTTACCCTCAGATTTTACCGAGAGAGTAAGAAAAGACCTCATAAAGATCTTTGAGAAATACCCTCAGTTTAATCTAAAGGATATAGAGGTTAACCTAAAAACAGGGCTTTCAAGAGATGAGCTTTCCATATGCATTCCCTTCAGAAAGGACAGAAGATGAGTGCACAACTTGAAGGGCTAATTAAATATCTCTTTCCCTAATAAGGTAAAACACAAGAACAAGCATGTGTTTACATACCTCACCCCTCTCTAGATAGTCCCTACATTTACAGAAATCCCCACCCTTGGATAACATCACAGAAAACCCTATTCCCTCACCTGTATAAACATAAGCTTTTATTAGTTCCTCTCTTTCTTCAACCACCTCCACCCTGGGAGGCTGGTCATAAAACTCCTTGATTGCCCTTACGATATTTGGTCGGCTTGCCCTTAAAATATAGTTTATAAGGTCAAGTTTAACCCTGCCAGGATTATCTTTAAATCGTTTGAAACCGTCCTTATTATGAGCAGTATCCTTTTCTTTTCTCTGCACCGACTCTGAGACACACCTTACCTCTTCAACGAGCTTAACTACAGAAAATGGTTTTTGTAGGAACCTGTTACCACTTGAGAGGATAAAATCGTTTACAGATGAGGTAACAAAGATTATTCTCCCTGCAAGCTCCCTATCCAGTCTCTGCACTTCTTGGTAGAACCTATCCCCTCCCATATCTGGCATTGAAAAATCTGAAATAATAACATCGTATTTAGCCTTTTTCAGCTTTTGGAGTCCCTGAATACCATCACCTACAACCTCCACATTAAAACCCTTTGCCTCTAGAATCCTTTTTTCCAGATCTGCTATAGAACTGTCATCTTCCACAATAAGGATGCTTTGTTTTCTCACTTCTCTTTCTCTACTATTAACTACGGCAGAATACGGTAAAACTATCTTATAACAGAGAAAATATCTTATAACAGAGAAAAACCACTTCAAATAAAACCTTAGTAGTTATTTTCCTTAAATCTTTAGCAATAACTTTTTATATTTTATTATATCCAGTAGGGAAGCTACAAGGAGCGAATTTGAAGGGAGAGAGAACAAAACCAGGGCAAATACTTGAGCTAAAGCTATCTGATCTAGTAAACAAGGAGATTGCCATAAAAATACACTCTGATGTTCTTAACTGTGATATATGGTTTTGTGGAACCGAGAAAATGGCATCCCTTGTAAAAGAAGAAGATCCACAAGCAGTAATCTACAGCATAAAAGAACTTATAAAGCTTGTAGAGCTGGAACCAGACGTTGAGGAAATTAGAGCAATTCACAATATAAAAGCAATCTTTCCATCTTCAAAGATAATTTTAGGTGATTAGAGATATCTGGTTACCATGGCACCGTTTCCCCACGCCAGTTTAGGAAACACCCGCTTTGCTCTGGTTTTATAGCATCAATAACGCGGATCATTCCTTCCACAGATTGCTTAGGAGTTAGTGGAGCCCTTGGACCACCCATATCAGTTTGAACCCAGCCCGGATCAAGGAGTACAGTTGTAATACCCCATTTTTTTACCTCTACAGACAGAGAACGCATAAACATATTCATGGCAGCCTTACTTGCACTGTAGTAATACGGGAAACCTTTAGTGTTTAACGAAAGCGATGCATAACCGGTTGATATACCTACAATCTTTGCACCTGAGGAAGCTACCAGAAGATCAAGATACTCCTGAACAATTATAACCGGAGCAACTGCATTTATACGAAACACCTTAAGTGCATCTTCGAATCTAAGTGTTCCAAGGTGCTCTGAAGGCTCCTTGCTGCCGTAAATAGAGTAAACACCCGCATTGTTGATAAGAATATCGATAACCCCCGTATGGGTTTTAACCACCTCGTGTGATCTACGTATGGACTCAAAATCTGAAACATCCATCTCAACTATCTCTAGCTGTTTTCGATATACACTTTTAAGTTCCCCTAACCTGAAGGCAGCCTCCGGGTTACGACAGCATGCAAACACACACTCTCCTCTTTCCAGAAACTGACGTGTAAACTCCAATCCCAAACCACGATTTGCCCCCGTAATTAGTACACGTTGCAAAACATTTCTCCTTTAATCGAATCCATTATCTGATTCATGTCTCTTAAGATACCTTGCTTCCAGCTCATAGAGTTTCTTTAATCTTCGACTATGTCTTTCTTCATTGGTAAACCTAGCATCTAGAAAAACCCTTACAACCTCTTTGGCAAGTTCAGAACCAATAACACGTGCCCCAAGAACTAGAACATTCATGTTGTCATGTTCTACCCCCTGTCTTGCAGAATAGGTATCATGGCAAAGACCAGCTCGTATACCGGGAATCTTGTTTGCAGCTACCGAAGCTCCAACACCACTACCACAAATGAGTATCCCACGGTCAGCTCTACCCTGATTTATAACCTCTCCAACAGCCTTTGCAAAATCTGGATAATCCACAGGTTCAGTACTGTTCGTTCCTACATCCAGAACATCATGTCCCATACGTCTAAGGTATTCAACCAAACTCTTTTTAAGATCAAACCCTGCATGGTCGGACCCAATAACAACCCGCATCTAACGCACTCCTTTGGAACCACCTGCCAAACCGGTGCTAAAACCTTCGCCCCTTTTTCTTAGCTTTCCATACACAAACCGTATAGAGAGGAAAACACTTATAATCAATGTGGATATAGAAACTATGAAAAAACCAATAGCTAAAAACACCCCCGAAAAGAGGATAAGAAAGGGAAGATAAAAAGGAAGTCTTTTCCCCTCTATATGCTCTTGTGTTTCTATTTCCCCAAAACCATCATTTTTCATGATTTCCTTCTCTGGCTTAATTTATCACTTTTACAAATCTTATTCAACCAGATAGTAATCCCGCAAAACTCCAAATAAAGCCAACCCCAAAACAGAAGGATAAAACAACTTAAGAATCCCACTTTGAGGCAAAGGGCAGATAAGAGAGAAGGGTTCTTAGCAGAACCAGAAAGAAAGGAGCCGCAAACACCTTTATTAGATAAAAAATATCACCCAAGCCAAAGTAAAGCTTAGAACTCCAAACACCCATCTGAACCTCTAAGACTAAAAACCTCCCCTCCACCCTTATATCCCTCATCAGGATACCTAACTCACCTGAAGGGGTTAGAACTCTTATACTTCGTGGCCTCATTTTTCACTTCCTCTGAATAGAGATTTACGATTACGTACAAGCAATATACATACCTCTAATTTAAATGCCCAGATATCTGGGGATAAAGCTATTTTAAGACACACAAGCTGTCAGAAAATAAGACACCCTACAGAAACGAAATAGATTTTTTTTAATTTTACACCTGTCAATATGGAAAAAGAAACAATTGTTGGTAAAATACATTTGGTTATTCGAACCCACTAAGGACAATTAAGATTTTACAGGTGGAGAGACAATGGCAAAAAGGGAGCATGTAGAGATCCTAACAAAGGGAGTAGACACATGGAACAAATGGAGAGAGAGTAACCCAGAGGAGAAACCGGATCTAATAGGAGCAAACCTTAGCTGGACAAACCTGATAAATGCAAACCTTAGGGAAGCAAACCTTCAAAGGGCAAACTTAAGAGGTGCAAACCTAAGTCTCGCTGATCTAAGCAAATCAAACCTAAGCAATACAGATCTAAACAGCGCAAAACTCAACAAGACAAACCTTAGCGAAGCAGACCTAAGCTGGGCTGATCTTACCTACGGGATGGTAAACGATGCCAATCTGGTAAATGCCTGCTTAAGGGGGACAAATTTCACAGAGGCAGATTTAAGAGCAGCGGATCTAAGAGGAGCAGACCTAAGCTGGGCAAACCTGAACATGGCAAATCTGGGAAAGGCAAATCTAAGCAGGGCAAACCTTAAAGGAGCAAATCTAACAGGAGCAAACCTGAACTGGGCAAACCTGAACAAAGCGGACCTAAGCTGGGCTGATCTGAGCTGGACACAGCTAAACGGAACAACTCTCATAGAAGCAAGGCTTATTGGAACCTTCTTTACGTATGCACATATGGTAAATACCAATCTTGAGAGGGCTTTTCTGGAAAACTGTTCTATATACGGAGCCTCCACCTGGGGTCTTAACTTAAATGGAGCTACACAGTCAGGATACATTGTAACCCCACCGGGAGAACCAGCAGTTGTGGTTGATGATTTTGAGATTGGACAGCTTATCTACCTACTACTTAAAAGCGAAAAACTTGGTAGCTTTATCGAGAGCATAGCCACAAAACTCGTCCTGGTAATAGGTAATAGAGCCGAGCGGGAAAGTGTACTGGATGAGATATGTAAGGGGATTTCCAAGCATAACCACCTTCCAGTGGTATTTGACGTTAATAGGGGGTTAGCCAACTCCCAAACCGTAGAGACAGCATTCATACTGGCTCAGATTGCAAGATTTACCATCTCGGATCTAAGCGATACAAAAAGCAATCCCCCGGAGGTTGAGCTTCTAGTTACAAATGCCTTAAGAAGCAAGGAGTATATACCCGATAACTGGACGGATAAAATCATTAATGACATAAGCAATTTGGGATGGAGTCTTAAAGTACTTCGCTGTGAAGGAAAGGATTTCCTTCTCTCCTACCTCCAGGAAAAGATACTTGGTGCCCAAACTTCACATAAATCTACAACGCAGGGCTCTTAGAACCAGAGCTGTTTGACGGCAAAAAGATATTTAAACATACTTTTACTTAAAGATGCTAAAAGAGAGGTTTTGGGCATCCCTTGTACTTAGCTCAATTACGATCCTTGTATCTATCTTTTTAATATGGGAACTTATAGAGAAGAACTTCTTTAAAAACCTTGACTACAAAACCCTTCATTTTCTCTATATTACCCGTGGCATAGCAGCCTCCTCTTTACTTGCTGCTTGGGCTGTGTGGTTTATATGGAAAGAGAAACTAAGGTATCAGGAGCTCTTTAACAGGATAATCAATAACTCACTTGATGCCATCTTGATTTACGACAAACTCGGAAATGTAATTACAATGAACAAAACCGCAAGGGAGTTGTTTTGTTCTGCAGGGAAAGAGCTAAGAACCGTCTGGGAAACCATTCCACCAGAAAGTAAAGTTACCTTCCCTGCACTGCTAGAAGAGGTAAAGAAAGGGAAGAAACTAGTAGACCTCGAGACCGAGAAGATACTTCACGATGGAAAAAAGATACCGGTAAGTATAGGGCTTATATACTTAAATGGCAAAGAGGGAAAGTTTATAGAGACGGTAAGAGATATAAGGGAAAAAATTGCCCTTCAGAACAAGATAATCGAGATTGAAAAAGACCAGCTAATAGGAAAAATGGCAGAGGGGATTGCACATCATATGGGAACCCCCCTTGCTTCCATGCTTCTTCGCATTCAGATGCTAAAAGAAGACCTACCCGAACACACAGAGTGTGTAACGTGTATGCAGAAACTAAACCTTATTGAACAGCAGATCTTCTATACCCAGAAGGTGATTCAAAGGCTCCTTAGATTTGCAAGACGACCTACAAACGAAAGGCATTCGGAGAAGGTTTCCTTAATCCTTAAAGAGGGCATAGAGATAATAAAACCCCTTATTAACAAAAGGAAGATAGAGCTTGAGCTACATACAGAAGACGATATAAACATTCAGGCCGATAGCAACCTACTGGGGTTGGTTTTCTCTGATATAATGATGAATGCAATTGATGCAATGCCTGAGGGAGGAAAACTCTCTGTACACTTACACAGAGTGGATAAAGACACAGCAGAAGTGTTAATATCAGATACTGGAACGGGGATACCGGCAGATGTACTTCCCTTTGTTTTTGAGCCCTTCTTCTCCACAAAACCTTCGGGCAAGGGAACAGGGCTTGGACTCTTTATAGCAAAGAGAGTAATAAGTGAACACGGAGGCACAATACACATAGAGAGTGTAGAAGGCAAAGGAACAAGTGTTTTTATAAGACTTCCAATTATTGAATAGCTAAAGACTTTCTATTTTTGACCTTTACCGTGTAAAAAAAAGTACCCAACGTACTAATAAAAAAAATTAGTATGCAAATAACATTTAAAAATCCTCCCCAAGACCGAAGTGGAACCAGGCTTATAAGGTCTCCAAGAACGCGAAATAAAAGAGACAAATGGAGAAGACCAAGAGGCAGGTAAAAAGCCCTGGAAAAAGGAAGTGTTTTTCCAACCACGGAAGAGAAAGCGATTGGAGCGTGACCAAAAACCATCGAAAACACAAACCCCAAGAAGAAAGAATGTAAGAGGGCATCGTATTGGAAACCAGAACTAAATCTTCCATAAAACAATGCCAGCAAACCACTTACCCCAAGCCAGATACAGCCTGATAAAACACAGGTGGCTATATAGCGAGATAGTCCTGTAAAACGAATAGCAACTCTGGAGATATCATACCTAAAAAGCCATACTGAAAACCCTACCATACCTATTCCAGCAATGTGTAAACCCAAAAGAAAGTTAAAAACCGATACGAAAAGACCGGTAAGGAACAAAACGGTTAAAGCAAGAAACACCCAAACAGAAAGCCACGGTATAGCTCTAAGACGGCTTAGCTCAATCCTTTCACCAACAACGGTAAGCATCAAAAATCCCAACCACCAAAGAACCACTTTAGGCATACTGCCTACAGCAACCCAGATGATATTACCCAAAAACCAGACCACCGCCCCGATAAGCACAATAAGGATAAAGAGGCTCTTTTGACGGATGGATAAAAGGAGTAATTCTATAGAAAGCCCAAGACTTCCCACTAAAATCAGAATGGGGCCAAAAAGGCTAAAAGGGAAAACAACAAGAAGCAAAGCCCCTACCCCTGTTAAGAACGGTATGGTGTAGGTTAAGCTATGACCCAATGCCACAGCCCGTTCAAGTCCTATAAGTGTCCCCAAAAAACCAGATACCATAAGTGGGCCGTGAATCAAAGGAAAATCTGGACCAAGGGATGGCAGACTCCACCCAAGTCTTAAGAGACCTGTCCACAGTGCAAGGAGCAGGGAGCAGATACCAAGGAACAGAAAAAACACACGCAACAAGGGCCTTGGATTACCCGTAGGATCCATTACGGAATCAGGGAGTGTAAAACTTTACCTCAGCACCAACAAAGTTTACCTTTCTGTGGGTTCCATCACAAAAGGGTTTATTCTGAGAACCTCCACAGCGACAGAGCGCAATCCAATCCCTCTCAATAAGCTGCTCTTTTCCAGTGCTGTCTACAAATTTAAGAGGCCCCTTAACCAAAATCGGACCGTTTTCAAGCAACTTGATTTCCATTTCATACCCCTCCTTGTTGGCTAGAAAAAATTAAAAAATGCACATCTATGATAAACTTTCATGCTATAAGAAACATGGTTTAAAGTCAAGACAGATAAACCTGCAAAAAACAGAGCTTTGAAAACAGCAATACTCATGCTAATATTAAAAGTTAGAGTTTAGCAAACTGAGATAACTTCAGGGGTTCTGTTAGATAGCGGAGGGCTGGCAGAATTGGCAATGCACCGGACTTGAAATCCGGCGTCCCTCGGGGACTTGGGGGTTCGAGTCCCTCGCCCTCCGCCAGTTTAAATCTATATGAAAGGAAAACTCTATATTGTTGCCACCCCAATAGGTAACCTTGAGGATATAACCCTAAGAGCACTGAAAACACTAAAGGAAGTCGATATTATTGCCTGTGAGGACACAAGGGTTACAAGAAAACTCCTTTCTAAATACGATATAGAGAAGCCACTTGTAAGCTACCACGAGTACAACGAACAACAAAAAGCAAGAGAGCTAATATCCCTTCTGGAATCTGGGAAAAACATAGCACTTGTATCCGATTCTGGAACCCCAGGAATATCAGACCCGGGGTACAGGATTGTAACTCTTGCCTCTCAAAAAGGCATAGAGGTAATCCCCGTACCGGGGCCATGTGCTGCAATAGCAGCCCTAAGTGTGTCAGGGCTACCTACCACAAGGTTTGCCTTCTTTGGTTTCCTTCCAAAATCTCCTAAGAGGAGAAAAGAGTTTCTGGAATCTATAATGGAATATCCCGAAACACTTGTGTTTTATGAATCCCCAAACAGGATTCTCGAAACCTTAAAAGACATAATAGAGATCCTGGGAGATAGGAACGTATCCATAAGCAGGGAGCTTACAAAGGTATTTGAAGAAAGCCTAAAAGGAAAGGCATCGAGTGTTCTAGAAACACTCAGTCAGAGACAGAGTATAAAAGGGGAGATTACGGTTGTTGTAGAGGGAAAACGTTATGAGGAAACTGAGTTAGGTCAAGAGATAGAAAGGGAACTAAAAGAATTGAGGGAAAAAGGGCTTAGCTTAAAAGAAGCGGTTAAGACGGTTTCAAAAGAGCCTGGAATTTCTAAAAACTTGGTATACAAGAAAGCACTCACGATATGGCAAAAGCAAACATAGGCATAAAGGAACTCATGTTTTCTTTTTCCTTTCTTTTTCCAGCTCTTGGGCTATCTTAACTTCTTTTTCCATCTTTTGCTTCTTCTCTATTGCCTCACCCTGAATCTGAGCTTTACAGGGATCACAGATCGAGGCATCAGAGGGTTTTCCGCATATCATACAAACCCTTTTTTTCTCGGGCATATCTCCTCCTTGCTGTAGTGTTTCCCTAGGCAAAAGGGGGCTTTTTACGAGTCCAGCCTGTATGAATCTCGTAATTATGTCCTACGCGCAGTATGGTTTCCTCATCAAAAGGCTTACCAAGTATCTGCAAACCAATTGGAAGCCCTTCGGAGTTAAATCCACATGGAACCGAGACACCGGTGAGACCTGCAAGGTTACAGGGAATCGTAAAGATATCCGATAGGTACATCTTAAGCGGGTCATCTACCTTCTCCCCGATCTTAAATGCAACCTCTGGCGAGGTAGGAGTTATAATTACATCCACTCTTTCAAAGGCCTTTTCAAAGTCCCTTTTAATAAGTGTTCTTACCCGCTGAGCCTTAAGATAATAAGCATCGTAGTAACCTGCAGAAAGTGCATATGTCCCTATCATGATCCTTCTCTTAACCTCTGCTCCAAAACCCTGAGCACGGGTTTTTGTGTACATATCCTTTAGGGACTCACAGTGAGGGGATCTAAAGCCGTATCTTACCCCATCGTATCTTGCAAGATTAGAGCTTGCCTCAGAAGGGGCAATTATATAGTATGTAGAAACCGCGTATTCAGTATGAGGAAGTGAGATCTCCTCCAGATGCGCACCTAAATCCCCAAAAAAAGCTATGGCCTTTTTTACCGCTCCTTCAACCTCAGGGTCTATCCCCTTTATAAAGTACTCTTTTGGAATTCCTATCCTTAAACCCTTTACCCCCTCATTTATATGCTCTGTGTAATCCGGAACGGGCAATCTAACGGACGTTGAATCCTTAGGATCAAAACCTGCTATCACATTTAAAACCAAAGCAGCATCTTCAACCGTTTTTGCAATAGGACCTGCCTGGTCAAGGGATGAGGCAAACGCTATCATACCAAACCTGCTTACCCTTCCATAAGTGGGTTTAAGCCCAACGACACCGCATAGAGAAGCCGGCTGCCTTATGGAACCTCCTGTATCCGTTCCAATGGAAGCAAAACAAAGCGATGCCGAGACAGCAGCAGCAGACCCGCCACTTGAGCCTCCAGGAACCCTATCCAGATCCCAGGGATTCCTTGTAGGTCCGAAGTAAGAATTCTCTGTGGAGGAACCCATTGCAAACTCATCCATGTTGTTCTTACCAACCACTATAGCCCCTGCTTCTCTTAACTTCTTAACAACAGTAGAGTCATAAGGAGAGATAAAGTTCTCAAGTATCTTTGAGCCGCAGGTAGTTCTTACTCCCCTCATCACGAATATATCCTTAACACTTAGTGGAATACCGTGAAGAGGTCCCTTGTAGTTCCCAGAAACAATAAGTTTTTCCTCCTCTTTTGCCTGGTTAATAGCCTCATCCCAAAGAACAGTTATATAGGAGTTGATCCTTGGGTCTTTCTCCTCAATTCGCTTTAGAACCGCACGTGTGAGTTCCACTGGTGATATTTCTTTTTTCCTGATGAGTTCAGAAGCCTCCTTTATGGTTAAAGAAGATAAATCCATAGCATACCCTCTCCTTAATCCTCTATAAACTTGGGGACCGCAAAGAAACCCTCTTCACTATAAGGAGCGTTCTCGAGAGCCTCATCTTGGGTAAGCCAAGATTCCACAACATCTTCCCTTAAAGGGGTTGAAAGATCAAGCACATGAAAGGTGGGCTCAATATCGCTTGTATCAAGCTCATTTAACTTCTCCACATACTGAAGTATTCTCCCAAGCTGTTCTGTAAACTTCTCAAGCTCCTCCTGGTTAAATTCTAGTCTGCTGAGCTCAGCAACATGTAAAACGGTTTCCTTTGTTATCTTCATTGCGTCTCTCTAACCCCCTTTAGTCCAAGTTACACAGATAAATATCTTACATGCTTACCACGACTTTTCCATATCTACAGAATTCCCCTCTGGAAAAAACCCTCAACAAAATCTATAACCAGGGACTCAAGCCTTGTTCCGCAAAGCCTGTTAATCTCCTGAATCCCAGTCGGGCTTGTGGTGTTTATCTCGGTAAGATAACCTCCTATAATATCTATTCCTACAAAGTAGAGCCCATCACTTACAAGTCGTGGGGCAATTTCTCTGCATATCTCTAGATCCCTGCTTTCAAGCTCCGCTTTAACAGGGCTTCCGCCAGAGTGGAAATTGCACCTAAACTCCCCGGGTTTAGCAACCCTTAGTACAGCACCTATGGGTTCTCCATTTAAGAGGATAACACGCTTGTCTCCTTCAGACACCTTTTCTATGAATTTCTGAGCAAGAACGTACCTGCTCCCTTTTTCGGTTATTGTCTCAAGTATGACATTAACGTTTTTATCCCCTTCCCTAACATAGAAAACACCCTCACCCCCACAACTATCCAGTGGTTTTACAACTATTTCCCCACCCATTTCCGCAAGGAAACCCCTGAGTTTACCCATATCTTTTGTTACCAGTGTTGGGGGAATCAGATGAGGAAAATTAAGGGTATAGAGCTTTTCATTTGACTCCCTTATACCCCTAGGGTTGTTTATGACCAGGGTCTTTTTAGGATCAATTAGGCTAAGGATGTAGGTTGCATAAATATAGTCCATATTAAAAGGAGGGTCTTTTCTCATCCATACCACATCAAACTCATTCAGAGGCATCTCAACCCTCATACCCAGCGTGTAAAACTCCTCTGCTCTCTTTAAGCTTAGCTCAGATACACTTCCCCAAGCTCTCCCATCCTTTACAAAAAGGTCTTTTAGCTCCAGATACCAGACTTCATGTCCCCTTTGCTGCGATTCAAGCATGAGCACAAAAGTGGTATCTTTATCTATGTTTATTGACCATATAGGATCCATTACAAATGCCATCTTAAGTCTCATAGGAGTTAATCTATACAAAATGGGTATGGAGTTCAAGAAAAGTTTTATATAAACTTTAAACTATGGGTGAGAAAAAAATAACCTTACAGGATGTAGTAGAAGAGAACAGAAAGATAAGAATGCTCAGACTTATGGTTGATCTCAGTTTATCCCTTATTATGCAGAAACAACTAACAAGGGAAGAAGCTCTTGAGCAATTTGCCAGAGTTAAAAGGTTTGCCTTAAAGCTTTTCCCAGGAAAGGAAGAAGCTTTCGAATTAATATATGCACCTAAATTCAAAAGAGCTATAGCTGAAACATATGGTTTTCACTGATAAGGAGAATCTATTAAACCTGCTTCAGAGTACACCACTTTCCCGCAGAGAAGCTGAGGCAATACAGCGAGAACTTCAAAAGAAGGTAATAGCCAGAAACGATTTTGATGAGATAAGGACTGTAGCTGGCGTTGACCTTGCCCCTGTTAAGAACAAGGGAAAACTGGTATGCGGAATTATAGTTTTTTCCTATCCCGAGCTTAGAGAGTTTGAGAGAGTCTGTGCCACTGTAGAGGATAAGTTTCCATATATACCAGGGCTTCTTGCCTTTAGAGAAGGGCCTGCAATCATTGAAGCCTTTAAGAAACTAAGGAACAAGCCGGATTTGCTCATGATAGACGGACAAGGGATAGCTCATCCGCGTGGCCTTGGGATTGCAAGTCATGTAGGGGTTATACTTGATATCCCTTCAATCGGGGTGGCAAAGGAAAAACTCTATGGCAGGTACAGAGAGCCTCCTGATACACAGGGAGCATGGACCCCACTTGTTGATACACGTAGGGGGAATACAATTGGTGCTGTAGTGCGAACAAAAAAAGGGGTAAGGCCTGTTTTTGTATCAATTGGGCATAAGGTGGATCTGGTAACCGCTGTAAAGATTACCCTTAACTGCACAAGAGGATACAGGATTCCAGAGCCAACAAGGCTTGCAGATATATTCGTAAACCAACTCAAAAATACAGAGAGGTAACTTATGCCAAAGAGGTTCTCCTGGGTAATCGAAGAAAAACTTGCCGGAATGGAAAGACCCGGTTTGTTCTTCCCTCTTGAAGAAGACCTAGAGTTTCTTAGAGAGTCAGGTATAGACGTGATTGTAAACCTAGAGGAAGTCCCAAGAGAGTACAGCGGATTCGAGGTAAAACACATACCGATTAAGGACTTTGGGGCTCCCAGATTAGAGGACTTTGAGGAATTTGTAAGGTTTGTAGACTGTAAGATAAAAGAGGGGAAAAAGGTTGTTGTTCACTGCTATGCAGGCATGGGAAGAACAAATCTTATGATTGCAAGCTATCTGGTTTCCCTGGGAACGGAGCCATCTAGGGCACTTCAAACCGTTGAAGAAAAACGCCCCTGTTTCCTGGTGGTGGAAGAGCAGGAAGAAGCTCTTTGGGAGTATTTTTACACAATACGTCCTAAAGAGAACAACCAATAATTAAGCCATTTTTCTGTTTGGTATCGGCTACCTTTTTCTGGTAGAGTTAAAGGAAACTAAAAAGTAACTGGCAGGAGGAAAGATGGGTTCTACTTACTCAAAGGAAGCAATAGAAGGACTAAAGTATGGAGAAGGAAAAATCCTATATGGGGATACACCTCTTATAATGCTTAAAGGGTTTCTTCAATCGGGAGTCAGCTATCTCGGGGGATATCCTGGTTCACCAACAGCTGGACTTATAGATGCCATATCAGATGCATACGAGCCGGTCCTAAAGGAGATGGGTATATACTTTGACTGCTCTGGGAATGAGGCCTCTGCTGCTGCACTCCTTTCAGCATCCATTAACCACCCCATAAGAGGTGCAGTAAACTGGAAAATCGTTGGAACAAACGTAGCCTCAGATGCCCTCTCCCACATTTCCTCCTCAGGGGTTACCGGTGGAGCTATGATTGTGGTGGGTGAAGACTACGGCTGTGATAGCACATGCGTTGCAGAAAGGGCGCTTCCGTTTGCACTAAAATCTACCATGGCTGTTATAGACCCAAGGGGAGACCTACAACACATTGTAAGGATGGTTGAAGAAGGTTTTGAGCTTTCTGAATACACAAATATGCCGGTTATGTTCCTTCTCTCAACGAGAATAGCTCATATAAAGGGAAAGATAGTGTGTAAGAATAATGTGAAACCAAAGATAAGCATGTTAAACCCCCTAAATGAGCTGGTTAACGACCTAAGTAAGATCCCCCTTCCCCCTTTTACATTTGAACAGGAAAGAAAGAAGTTTGCAGAGAGAATACCCGCTGCAAGGAGATTTATACTCGAACGGAGGTTAAATGAGGTAATAAAGGGAGATGATAGCTCTCTTGGCATAATAACCCACGGTATGATCTTTAACTCTTTAATGAGGTGTCTGTATAACCTAGGCGAGGCAAACCTGTATGGAGAGAGCAGGATACCAATACTTAACCTGAATATAACCCACCCACTTGTTCCTGAGGAGATTGAGGGTTTTCTGCGGGACAAGAAAGCAGTTCTTATCGTTGAAGAAGGAATGCCAAACCTAATAGAAGAGCAAATAAGGGCCATTGCCCAGAGGGCAAAGCTTGGTGTTGAGCTATTTGGCAAAGATATTCTTCCAGCCGCAGGTGAGTACACCCCCGACCATATCATAAAAGGTATAGGAACCTTCCTTCTTATGAACACAAGCTCCGATTACGAAAAAGAAAAGATTAAGGAAAAAAGCGAATACATCGAGAAGCACAAAGAAAAGGCAGCTAAATTCCTTAAAGAGCCTGTAACAAAGAGGAATCCTGTATTTTGTACAGGATGCCCCGAAAGACCGATCTTTACAGCTATAAAGATTCTGGAAGAAAACTACGGGAGGTCCTACTACGCCTCAGATATAGGGTGTTACTCCATGAGCGGACTTCCCCCCTTTGATCTAAGCAACTCCATTACAGGAATGGGAATAGGACTTGCATCGGCAAACGCACTTTCGAGAATGACAAAGAAAAGGGTGATATCGTTTATGGGAGATGGAACCTTCTGGCACAGCGGCCTTACCACAAGTATAACCAATGCGGTATATAACAACCAGGATGCAATCCTTATAATCCTTGAAAACTTCTGGACCTCCATGACAGGACATCATGAAAACCCAGCCTCCGGTAAAAACATGAGGCAGGAAGGGGTAAAAATGGACATTGAGAAGGCTCTTAAAGGAGCTGGTGTCAGGTGGATTAAGAAGGTAAATCCATACGATTTGAAAGAGTCAATGAATGTTTTAAAACAGGCATATAAAACCGAAAAAGGGCTTAAGGTTATAATCTCCCGGGGAGAGTGCCAGCTTGAGAAAACCAGAAGGGAAAGGGTAGTTCTAAAACGAAAATTGGAGGGTGGAAGGCGAGTAGTACAGCAGAGGCTGGGAGTGGACCCGGAGGTATGTACAGGAGACCACTCCTGCATGAGGTTAAACGGCTGTCCATCTCTTACTCTAAAAGAGAGCCCCACCGTTCTTAGAGAAGATCCAATTGCCTATATTGAACACTCGTGCGTGGGATGCGGGCTATGTGGAGAGATAGCCCACGCTGCTGTACTTTGTCCCTCATTCTACAGGGTTGAGGTTATAAGTAATCCCTCAATTCTGGATAGATTAAGGGACAGGGTAAACCGTTTCTTCCTGCACTTGCTAACCAGAAACGGGTGGGCAAACTAGTCATAACTAACTAGATTGAGTTATGAAAGCAAAAGGTGAGCTTATAAAGATCTTAATTCCGGCAGTGGGAGGACAGGGAGGAGGGGTTCTTACAGAGTGGCTTGTCCAGGCCTTTACCCTAGAAGGGTTTGATGTCCAAGGTATAGGGCTTCCAGGGCTTTCTCAACGTGGTGGCTCTACCGTTTACTACATTGAAGCCCATCCAAAATCAAACCCTCACAAAAAACAGGTAATCTTTTCCCAGTATCCGGTTCCCGGAGACGTAGATGTTATCCTTGCTCAAGAGTTTCTTGAACTGGGAAGGGTACTTGAGCAGGGGTATGGTTCTGGGAAAACAACGATAATATCAAGTACCCACAGAGTTTTTTCAACACTCGAGAAGATGCCCCTTGGAAGTGGTATCTACTCAAATGAAAACCTTATAAAACTTGCAATCAATTTTTCCTCAAGATTTATAGGATTCAACGCGCTGGAGCTTGCAAAGGAAAACGGTATGGATGAGCTTGCAGTAAACGCAATACTTCTTGGAGCGCTTGCAGCCTCAGATACCCTCCCGATAAGCGAAGCCAGCTACCTAAAGGCCATAGAAGGTGTAGGGGTTGCTGTTGGAAGCAACCTAAGGGCCTTTAGAATCGGATGGGAATATGTAAGGTCAGGGAAATACAAACACACTACGGGTACTGATGTTCAGAGAAGATGGGAAGATTTTGTAACGGAGAGGCTTGAGAAGTTAAAGCCTGCAAAAAGGGAAAGATACAGGGAGATTATCTCTCATATAGAGGAACACTACCCACCGCGCCTTAGGGAAATCCTTGCAGAAGCCACCTTCAGGCTTATAGACTATCAAGATGTATGGTATGCAGAGAAATACCTGGATTACGTACAAGAGATACACAAGATAGACAGAGATAAGAAAAAAGACTTTAAGCTTACAGAGTTTTTCTCAAAAAACCTTGCACTTATGATGAGCTATGAGGATGGGATACGCGTGGCTGAGCTTAAAATCAAACCCCAAAGGTTTAAGAGGATAAAGGAGGAGATACGTCTTAGAGAGAACCAGATATTTCGCGTTATAGACTACCTAAAACCGGATGCAGAAGAGATCTACGGACTCTTCCCTCACTTTCTTGTAGCCCCTTTGGTCCGAATTGGAAATACCAGACCAATTAAAAGACTCCTCTCAAAGAAAATGCTAACCCTTGAGCAAAAACCTACCACAACATCTTTTACCGGCTTCTTAAGACTCTGGTTACTCACAAAACTTAAGCCTCTAAGGCCATATTCATACAGGTACCATATGGAACAGAAACTTATAAAAAAATACAGGAGAAAGGTAGAGGAATTCTCTAGAATGGACTATGAACTTGGATGCATAGTTGCAAAGAGCGGACAGATAATAAAGGGATACGGCAAGGTAAGGCGAAGGACCGTGGATGCCTTTAACCGGTTTATAGATAACATACTAACTCCTGTCTTAGAATTCGAAAAAAGCCGGAGAAAGGGTTTTAACTTGACCCAGGAGATAGGGGAAGAGGCGCTAAAGTTAATACTTGCAACAAACGATGGCATAGATAGAGCAGAGGAGTTAGCCCGAAGGATAATTTCCTCCAAAGAGGCTTCCTAGCTTTCCATCCAAGCTTGCTACCCAGATGGTTTAGAAATAGACTTTAATTGAATTTACACCCACAATGAAGAAGAAGGCACTCGAAACACGCTTTATAGCTGACTCCATGCTTGGTAAGCTAGCAAAGTGGCTCAGACTTGCAGGGGTTGATGTTGAATACGAAAAGGACATAGATGATAAGGAACTCGTACAAAGAGCCATTTTTGAGGATAGAGTAATTCTTACTAGGGATAGATCAGTTACACAAAGAAAACTTGTAAAGGAGTGTCTGCTTATTAACAGCGAGCACCTATCCGAGCAGATTCGTGAGTTCAAAAGGGCATTTGAACTAAACACACTAAAAAATGCCTTTACCAGGTGTATCCTGTGTAACAACCCGCTTGAGGAAATTCCCAAAGAGCTGTTAAAAGGAAAAGTTCCTCCCTATATCTGGAACACACATGAAAGGTTTAAGCACTGCAACCGCTGTAAAAGAGTATACTGGGCTGGCACACACAGAAGAAATGCAGAAAAACTACTAAAGGAACTAATAGAAGAGAGTGATTTAAAAGGAGAGAAAGGGCTTACATTAAAAACAGACTATGAGGGTTAATACCTCTCTTTCTTCATTAACTCTATAAAGCTATTAAAGAGGTACATTGAATCATGGGGCCCAGGAGAAGCTTCAGGATGGTACTGAACTGCAAAAACGGGATACTCCTTATGCCTTAATCCCTCAACCGTACCATCGTTTAGATTTATATGGGTTATCTCAACATTGTCCTTAAGAGAATCCGGGTCCAGTGCAAAGCCGTGATTCTGTGAGGTGATTTCGACTTCCCCGGTAGAGATATTCTTTACCGGATGATTCGCTCCCCTGTGTCCAAACTTTAACTTATATGTCTTTCCACCAAGAGCCAGACCAAGGATCTGATGTCCAAGGCAGATACCAAATATTGGCTTCTTGCCAATAAGAGCCCTTACTGTCTCAATTGCATAAGAGACAGCGGAGGGGTCTCCAGGCCCATTTGATAAAACTATGCCATCTGGATCAAAGGAGAGAACCTCTGAAGGGGGTGTTCTAGAGGGAAAGACCCAAACATCACATCCGCAATCTACAAGCCTTCTAAGTATACTGTGTTTTACTCCAAAGTCGTAAACCGCAACCTTAAAAGGTCTTTCCTGATCCGCCAAACTCTTTGGTCTCCATACACCACTCCCAACACCCCATCTGTAAGGCTCACTACAGCTTACCTCCGTTACAAGATCCACCCCGATTATGGATAAAGAGGCTCGGACTTTTTTGAGCAAGCTCTGTGGATCAAGATCTACTGTGGATATTACACCTCTCTGTGCTCCTTGATTACGTATCCTCTTTGTAAGCTCTCTGGTATCCACACCTTCAATGCCAACAATTCCGTGCTCTGCAAGATAAGCATCAAGGCTACACTCAGACCTCCAATTACTTGGATAAGACCAGTACTCCTTAACAACAAATCCCCTTACAAAAGGTTTTACCGACTCAACATCCTCTCTGTTAACCCCGTAATTTCCTATTTCGGGATATGTCATAACCACAATCTGACCATTGTAAGAGGGATCGGTAAGAATCTCCTGGTAACCCGTAATGGAGGTGTTAAATACAACCTCTCCATAAACCTCCCCACCTGCTCCAAACGCCCTACCCTCAAATACCGCTCCGTCTTCTAAAACGAGCAAAGCCTTCATGGTTTACAGTTCTTTGAAGATACCCTCTAACCTTAGAGCTGTCAAACCCAAAAGTCTTAATTGACCAAATCTGTAAAAGCAATACCAAATTTGTCACTCCTTAAACTCCAATTTATACAAAACACTAAAGATTTCTTTAGAAAACCCATGGCATAGAACTTGCAATATTGATAAAAAGACTTCCAGGGTATATTATTAGAGGTTGTAATGAGCAGCACACCAAGTATATACCAACAACTATTAAAAAGTACTCCCTATATAATCCCACAGGGAAGAATACTTGTAGTTGACGATGAAGAACACATAAGGACACTACTTAAGGATGCCCTTGAAGAGCTTGGTTATGAGTGCGATACCGCAGAAAACGGTCTTAGGGGTCTAGAAAAGGTAGAAGAAAATAAGGGTAAATATGAGGCTATCCTTCTGGATATTCACATGCCAGAGCTAAACGGTATAGAAACCCTAAAGAGACTAAAGCTCTCTTATCCTGATATATCAGTGGTTGTGCTCTCAGCATCAAGGGACGTAGAGAATGTAAGGGATGCTCTAAAGGAAGGCGCTTATGATTACGTATTTAAACCCTTCGACCTCAATGAGCTAAAAAACACCATAAAACGAGCCTGTGAGAGGACAAAACTTATAAGGGAGAACAGAGATTACCAGAAAAACCTTGAGATAAAGGTAGCTGAGCAAACAGAGACCCTTATAAACCTTTACGCAGATACCCTAGAAGCCCTTGTCCTTGCCCTTGACCTAAGAGAACATGAAACCGGTTTCCACTCATACAGGGTAACAGAATACAGCCTTACCCTGGCAAGGAAATTAGGCTTGCCAGATAAAGCTCTCTCCATCCTGGCAAAGGGTGCTCTCCTTCACGACATAGGAAAGATAGGTATACCTGATAGCATTCTTCTTAAACCTGGAAAGCTTACAGATGAAGAGTGGAAGATAATGAAGATGCATCCTACTATGGGTTATGAACTTCTAAAGAAGATAGACTTCCTTGAAGAAGCTGCAGAAATAGTGCTAAGCCACCACGAGCACTACAATGGAAAGGGCTATCCTCGCGGTCTTAAGGGAGAACAGATACCCCTTGGGGCAAGGATTTTTTCCGTTGTAGATGCGCTGGATGCCATGACCAGTAATCGCCCCTACAGACAGGCTCTTTCCTTTGAAGAGGCTATAGAGAGGATAGCAAAAAGCTCAGGTTCGCAATTTGATCCCTCTATAGTTAGGGTGTTTCTTTCCATACCAAAGGAAGAATGGATGGAGATTAGAAACCGTATTGAGAAAGCTGAAGAACCCTATTTAAAGAAGCTCCTTCACAACCTTAGCAAACCCTAATTCCTCACTGAGAGAGTCGTTTTCTCAGGATTTCATTTACCAGCCTTGGGTTTGCCTTTCCCTTTGTGGCTTTCATAACCTCACCGACGAAAAAACCAAGTAGCTTCTCCTGTCCTGCCTTGTATCTGGCTACCTCATTTGGGTTATTCTCTATAACTTGGGAAATTATCCTCTCGATCTCAGCCTCATCACTTATCTGCCTTATACCCTTTTCCTCAACTATATCTATAGCCCTTTTTCCGGTTACAACCATTTCGGAGAAAACATCCTTTGCTATCTTCCCACTTATGGTACCGTTATCTACCAGCTTTAAGAGCTCTGCAAGCTTCTCCGGGGTAACCGGAAAGCTTGTGATATCCTCCTCTCCCTTAAGTTCCCTTAAAACCTCTGTCATTATCCAATTGCTTACGGTTTTTGGTTTACCGTAGTGTCTAACACACTCTTCAAAGTAATCAGCAATCTCTCTTGAAGAGGTTAAAATCTCTGCATCGTATGAAGGAATACCGTACTGGTTTATAAACCTCTCCTTACGTGCATCTGGCAGCTCAGGAAGGGTGTTTTTTATCTCCTTAATCCATTCCTCATCAATCACAACAGGGAGAAGATCAGGATCAGGAAAGTACCTGTAGTCATGGGCCTCTTCCTTTGAACGCATGGAAAAAGTAACCCCACGATTGGAATCAAACAAACGGGTCTCCTGTGTAACCTTCTCCCCACTCTCAAGAACAGCAATCTGCCTTCGGATCTCGTACTCAAGTGCCTTTTGAACAAATTTGAAGGAATTTACGTTCTTTATCTCGGTTTTTGTTCCAAGCTCTTTACTACCCTTGGGACGTACTGAAACATTTGCATCACACCTTAGGCTCCCCTCCTCCATGTTCCCATCACAAACCCCTATATACATCAGTATTGAGCGAAGCTTCTTTAGATAAGAAACAGCTTCCTCAGGACTCGATATGTCAGGTTCACTTACAATCTCTATTAAGGGAACCCCTGCACGGTTTAAATCCACATAGCTCCAGTCCTTAGAGTACTCGTGAATTAGCTTTCCGGCATCTTCTTCGAGGTGAATCCTCCTTATCCTGACTCTCTTTCTTGTTCCGTTGGTCTCGATCTCCAACCATCCATTTTTTGATAACGGCTCCTCGTACTGTGAGATCTGATACCCCTTTGGAAGATCAGGGTAGAAATAGTTCTTCCTGGCAAACCTTGACCTCGGTGAGATCTCACAGTTCATGGCAACAGCAGCCCTAATAGCATACTCAAGGGCCTTCCTATTCAATACGGGTAAAACACCAGGCATCCCTAGGCACACAGGACAAACTTGTGAATTTGGTCTTGCTCCGAATTTTGTCGAACAGGAACAGAATATCTTTGACTCAGTTAAAAGCTGTGCATGCACCTCAAGACCGATTATGGCCTCATATTCCATATCGACTCCCTCTCTGTTATGTTAAATTAATGGTGATAAATAGAAAAAGGGTTGTCAAGAAAAGGTAGAGGAATGGATAAAAAAAACGTACTTATAGTATCTCCTCACCCAGACGATATGGAAATCGGTATGGGAGGAACCGTTGCTAAGCTCTTAAAAGATGGAGTCAATGTTGTATCCTTAGTAGTTACTGATGGAAGACGAAGTACAAACATAGCAAATATAAGCCAAGAGGAAATGGCAAAGAGAAGAGAGCATGAAGCAAAAAGAGCAGCCCGTATTCTGGGTATAGACAACCTGATCCTTCTTGGGTTTCCTGATATAAGAACCCATGATAACAGGGAAAAGCTAAAAGAGAGGTTAGAAGAGATCCTTATTTGTCTAAATCCCCTAGAGGTATTTACAACACACCCTACAATAGATAAACACCCAACTCACAGAGCCACTTCAAGAGTCGTTTTGAAAACCCTAAGAAGGATTAAAGGCAAGTTATCCACACACACAGTATGGTTCTACGAGGTCTGGACACCCTTTGAAAAATATAACCGGATAGAGGATATATCAAACGAAATTGCAAAGAAAAAGGCAGCCATAAGAGCCCATAGAAGCCAGATTGAATACAAAGACTATATAGAGGGGATAATAGGGTTAAACAGATACAGGGCAACGTTTCATAATTTAAATGGGGTCGACACCATGAAATACGCAGAGGTATTTATAGGGCTAAGTATTTAAGAAACAGTTATCTGGGAATATGACCCGTTTTTTCACTCCAGAGCAGCAGATCCAGTTCATCAGGGCTTATTCCCACCTCCAGTGCAAACTCCTTAAACCTCCTCTCAACCTCAAGATACCTCTTTCTTGTACTAGGAGGTCTTGGACTCTCAATAACCCCAAACTCATAAAGAGACCTGACTATGTGCTTATCTAAAATGGCATAACCAAAAAAACCTATGTTCCTTAGAAAATGGCTTGCTTCCTTATACCCTATTCCCTTTATGTTTTTATTCAGGGCAAAAAAATCTCTCCTTTCCAGAGGATCCCGAAATGAAGAAATAAGCTCCCTTAACCTAAAACCAAACTCCCTCCTAAAATACTCCCTAGTGGTAACTATGTAGCTTGCTCTAGCATTGGGAAATCGGTGTACGTGTCTGAGTCTAGAGGCAAGCTCTTCTGAACTTGCTTCCATCAATATATCCCTTATGCACTCAAGAGATCTAAGTCCCATTCTTGCACTTGCACCTGCAGTAAACACACAGAAAACAAACTCTTCAAATATCCTTCTATCATCCCCACTCCTCCAAACCTCCCTAAACTCGTTTAGACGTGCCTTTATCAGGTGCTTTTTACGGACATAGCTTTGCATTAGATCCTCATAGATCTTTTCATTCATGAAAAACCCCAGAGGTTAAACGGATTGTATAGCCAGATTACAGACTTTATTTAGGATATATGGTAAGCTCGTCACCCGCAATCAGCTTACTTGACTTAAGCCTATTCCATCTTTTGATATCTGATACAGATACATCATACCTAGAGGCAATATCCCAGAGCGTATCCCCTTTTCTAACACGGTAGCTTATAGCCCTTCTAGTTGTCCTCCCACTAGTACCAGCGGGTATCTTAAGCACCTGACCCACTCTTATAAGAGAACCCCTAAGACCGTTTGCCCTCTTTATAGAGGAAACACTTACCCTGTAGCGTGAAGCAATCTCTGAGAGAGAATCACCGGGCTTTACCCTGTATTTTATAGTTCCCCTTGCTATTGTAAACTTGGGAAGCTTTGAGAGCTCTATGTATCTGGAGGCTACAACACCTGCATACCCTACCGGAACCTTTATCTCATAATCTCCATAAGGGGGAGTAGCTCCCCTTATCAAACTGGGATTTAAATCCCTTAGCACCCTGTAGTTTAGACCTATAACCCTTGCTATGTCTTTTAGGCTTTTTTGAGGTGGAACCTTTACCCTCTCAAAAGATCTAGGTTCCTGATAGTCTATACCGTAAAAACCGTATTTTTCAGGGTTTTTTGCAATTATCAAAGCTGCCATTAGCTTTGGAACATAATCCCTTGTCTCTCTTGGAAGTGCATACTCAGAAATCTCCCAGAAATCAGCCACCTTGTACCTCTCTATTGCTTCAAGAACCCTCTCCTCACCTGCATTGTATCCAGCAGCAGCCAGTTCCCATGACTGAAACATGTTGTAGAGATCACTTAGATAATTTGCTGCTGCTACGGTAGACTTCTCCGGATCCATTCTCTCATCAACCCACGAATCAACCCTCAATCCGTATCTTAGAGCGGTAGACTTTATAAACTGCCAAGGACCAACAGCTCCCTTATTTGACTTCGCTCTAACATTAAAACCACTCTCTATCATCGCAAGATAAACAAGGTCAGCAGGCAACCCCTTTTCCTCAAGAATCCTTTTCATCATAGGAAGGTATCTTCCAGAACGTGAAAGCCAGTTACTAAAAAAACCCCGGCCGGTAGTCTGAAAATAGTTAATAAATCTCTGAACTTTGCTATTTAAAACCACAGGAATATCGTACTCGGTTTCAGGAACAAAATGTGGTAAATCCTCAATAATCATCTTTCTTAGAAGGAAAAAGTCATCGTACATCTTCCAGACCTGGGAGCTGGGATGAAGGATAAAGAAATTTGGCCTCGTCATCTCTGAAGAAAAGCTGCTGTCTTTCCTTAAGAGAACCGACTCCTGATGTGGAGAAGCCTCCTTCCTAGATTCCTCCACAGGTTTATCCAGACCCCTTATCTCTTTGCTAGGCAAACTGTTGTTGCTATAAGAGGGGTATTTAGCGCATCCACTTAGAAGCAAAACAACAAGGGGAAGGGTTAGGAACAACTTAGAAAACATCGGCTTTCTTTTTTATCACAAATGAACTCCAAAGTCAACTACAGTCAAGTTAACTTTTTGTGGGAAAAAAGTTCTTGAATATTTGGTATAAGCTCAGCATAATTAAGAATTCCTGGTAGCTTTCATGAAGCTAAGACTTTATCTTATACGTACAATTACGCTTTTTACCGTTTTAATATCTCTTACTGTATACAGCAGTGCGAATCAAAGGGTTGTACGAATCTCAAAGATCAGGATAAAAGGTGCAAAGGCTGTATCTTTAAAAGAGATAAAAGAGAATATGGCAACTGAGTTTCCCTCCATAAAACCATGGATAACCCGACCTGAATTTGATGAAGAGGTTCTTAAAGACGATATGGTTAGAATCGAGAGGCTTTACTCAAAATACGGCTACTATGACGCCCATGCAACCTACAAATTAAAATACAATAAAGAGAGAGACAGGGTAGAAATAACCATAAACATAAAGGAGGGAAAGCCCATTATACTTGAGGAGCTAAATCTGGATATAAGAGGGGAGATAGAAGATAGACTTAAAAAGGAGATCTTAGAGAGTATACCCATAAAGGTAGGAAAGCCCTTTTCTGCTGTATCCTATCAGGCAACAAAGGGCACCATATTAGATATCCTGTCTGCAAACGGTTATCCAAAAGCAACAATAGAGGGAGAGGCACTGATAAACAGAAAACACAAGTGGGCACACGCAACCCTTATTATAGATCCAGGTCCGCTTTACAGGTTTGGTGAAATAACAATAACAGGAAACAAGGAAGTGGAGGAAGAGGTAATAAGAAGAGAAATTACCTTTAAAGAAGGAGACATCTATTCCACAAAGCATCTAAGTGATACACAGGCAAGGATATTTCAACTTGGTTTGTTTAGCTCTGTTGTAATAGATACAAAATTTAACGAGAAACAACACAGAGCAAATATAAACATAAGGGTAAAAGAAAGAAAACTCGGTACCCTAAAGATAGGTGTTGGATATGGAACAGAAGACCTCCTTAGAGGGCAACTGGTATGGACACAAAGGAATCTATTTGGAGGAGGCAGAAAGCTTGAGGCATCAGCAAAGCTTTCATTTATCACACAGAGATTTGAAACACAGTTTAGCCAGCCCTACATAGCAGGAAAAAGGTCTGAGTTTACAGGTAGTTTCAACCTGCAACGTGATATCCTCCCAAGCTTTTCATCCGATAGCATAACAGGTAGCGCCGGCATAAAGAAAGGCTTTTTAGATGTTTACAGTGCATTTGGCACCTTTAACGTTCAAATATCCAAACTATCTGATATCTCGAGTGCAACCGAGGAATTTATAAGGGAAAATAACTTTTTTTTAACCTTCTTTAACTTTGGGCTGGAAAGAAACACAACAGACAGCATACTAAACCCGACACGTGGAACACTGCTAACCACCAACCTTGAAACATCCTTTAAAACACTTGGCTCGGATGTTAACTACCTAAAGGGCTTTGCAGAAGCCAGAGGTTATAAAAAGATATCAAAGCTAGTTCTTGCAAAGAGACTTGGGATTGGGTTTATAGAGCCATTTGGAACGACAAGAAGGTTTGATATCCCTTTATTTAAGAGGTTTTTTGCTGGAGGAAGCACAAGCATGAGGGGTTTTCCCTTTCAAAAGCTTGGGCCCCTTGATGAGAACAACGAACCGGTAGGGGGAAACTCAATTCTGCTGGGAAGTTTTGAGCTCAGGTTTCCCATTTACCGAAACTTTGGGGGAGTAGCCTTTCTTGACTACGGAAACGTCTTCCCGAAAGAGTTTGATATCAGGCTGGATGAGTTAAAGTACGCTGTAGGAACAGGGCTAAGATACAACACCCTTATAGGTCCCTTGAGGATAGATATAGGATATGCACTTAATCCAGAACCCGGTATCGGCAGATTCCAGTTTTTCCTAAGCATAGGTCAGGCATTTTAACCTAAATAGGTTATACTTAAGCACGTAATGAGCTTTTTTAGAGCCTTAACAAAGACCCTGGGTGTTGTTTTACTGTGTTTAATTCTTATACTGCTTTCACTCTATGTTTTTGCAAAAACCCAGTTTTTTAGAGACACCGTTAAAACCCTTATAGAAAAAACCGTATCCAGTTCAACAAACCAAACCCTAAGAATCGAAAGTGTAGAGATTGACATCTTTCGCAAAATAACGTTAAAGAACGCCTCGTTTACGATAGATGATAAACCCTTTATACATGCCCAGGAAGTATCCCTAAAGTACTCACTTCCCCTGCTTCTGGATAGCTCAACACTGCTTAGCAAAACACTTCTGCTAAAAGAGATCTCGATTAAAAGTGCAGAAGCAAACCTGATTCGCTATGAAGACGGCTCATGGAATCTGGAAAGAATAGGGAAAGAGAGAAAAAAAGAAAAAGATTCTTTGGAAAAGAAAGAACCGTCCAAATGGAGTATAGTGCTTCAAAGTGCTCTGTTAAAGGATATAAGGGTAAAAATAGAAGATAAGGGTAAAAATAAAACCACAGAGATTAACATCCCGGAGATGCTGGCTTCCCTTAAGCTGTTTAACATAACAAACAGGATAGAGGCAGAGATAAAAAGGGCAACTCTTGATGTAACATCTCCCACAAGAATCAATATAACCGGGCTCTCAACAAAAACCATATATACGAAAGATGGGATAAAGATAACCAGACTGGAAAGCAAGGTAAACGACGCAAATATTCAGGTAAAGGCAGAGCTTAAAAATTTAAAGAACCCTGTCTTTGCATTTGATATATCCTTACAAGGATACAGATTTAAACACGGCCTCCTAAATGCAGAATTACTTGGGGAAGGGAAATACGGAGACAACGGTAACCTAACAGGTTACGTAAAGGTAAGGATCCCAGAGTCCGAGATAATGGGGAAGAGGTTTGAGGGTTCACTAGAAGAGATAAAGCTTATGGGTCACCTAATAGAACTACAAAACGGTTTTATAAAGACCGATTTCGGACAGGTCCTATTTAAGGCTCAACTGGAACCAACCAGGATACTTACAAAGAAAGGGGTAAATACACTCAAATCAAGTTTAACAATTAAAGGCCTTGACATATCAAAGCTTCCCCATTTTGCCAGAAACCAACCCAGCACCGGAATCATAAACGGTAAGCTTGTTTTAGCCGGAAGGTGGAAAGATACAGAAGACATACAGATTAACGCAAATATAGCCAATCTAACGCTAGAAGGTAAGAAACTCGGAAAGATAGGGGTAAGTGGGGATCTAAAGACGACAAGAGAAAAGGTAGATTTTAATCTTACCCCTGTTTTAGATAAACTCAACCTAGCCCTTATACTTAGCAACGAGACACTTACAACCCAGATTGATTCGAAGCTAAACATAAGGGGTTCTTTTCCGTTAAAGAGAGATCCGCTGGGGGGTCTTGTTGCTTATGCCGATATAGTCTCTCTCAGACAGAGAAACCCTGAGCTGGGTAATATAGATATTCAAGGGAAGGTAGAGATTAAAGAGTTAAATTTAGAACTAGATATAAGCTCCAAACTGGAAAACCTAAACCTATCCGGGGTTTTAAAAAACAACCGATATAAAAGCAGCCTGAACTCCGACATGGAAATAAAAGCCTTTTTACCGCTAAAAAAGAAACCCCTTATATCCAGTACCTCGTTTTCCGTAAGGGGGAAAATACATCCATCCAGTATATCGGGGATAGAGATAAGGGAAGGAATTGTAGAGGCCGAATACAGAGAAGATATACTTAACCTAAAAAAACTTACCCTTCTATCTGATCAATTTACCATAGAGGCACATGGAACCGGACAAAGGGAAAAGAAGATCAACCTTACGTATGAAATGGAGATTAAAGACCCATCCCTGGTCTCAACTCTCTTTCCCCAGACAGGGGTAAAGGGTGTATTAAAATCCTCAGGAACAATACAGGGAAGCATTCTAAACCCTGAGGCTACATTTACAGCCAAGGTTTCAAACCTAAGGTACAGAAAGAGCATAAGGACAGAGCTTATCGAGGTTAGTGGAAACGTGCTTTTTAACCCCGAGAAGCTAAAGCTACGTATAGAAGGAACCCTAAAAGAGATAGCTGTAAATAACATCCCACTAAAACAGGCAAGAATTAGCCTAGAAACGCGGGATAAACTCCTAGTTGGAAAACTGATTGTGCTACAGGATGAGCTAAGAAGCTATACGGTTGAGCTAGAAGCAGAAGACCTTTACGAAAAAGAAAAAAACATAGAGATAAAAAAAGCACTTTATAGGTTTGGGGACAAGGTGGTTGAAAACAGGGAACCAGTACAAATAAAGCTCTATAAAGGGAAAATAACCATTAAAGCGCTTAATCTTTTTTACGAAAACAACTCTATAACTGGCAACGCTGAGATAGACTCTGGTGGCAGCACAGAGATAGCCCTATATTTGAATCTTGGAAACCTGATGGGTGTATCAGAGGTCCTAGACCTCAAAGAGCCCATAAAGGGAAGTATAGTTGGTAACCTTGGACTTAGAGGAACTTTATCTAATCCATATATGGAAGCCAATATAAACCTTTTAAACATAGCATTTAGGGACTTTAATGCTGACAAAGCACAGATTGAAATCTCATACTCAAAGAGGAATTTCCTTGCCAGAGCCCATGCAATTAAAAACTCCAAAGATATCCTCACCTTGGATGCAAGAGCAAACTTAAACCTTAACCTTATGAGCATAAAAGAGAGTGTAAACACAGCAGTATTTGATATAAAGTTAAGCTCACAGGGCTTTGAGCTAAGTCCACTTGCAAGCTTAAGCGCTGAGCTAGAAAAAATGCAGGGAGAAGCTGTTTTCAATCTAGAAATAGGAGGAAGCACCGCAAATCCAGAGGTAAATGGCTCCATGAGAATTCAAGAAGCAATGTTAAAACCCAAATCCCTTAAGAACGAGATATATGTAACAGATGCCCTACTTGAATTCCAAGGACAAACAGCAACTCTAAAAACACTTAAAATACTGACAAATAAGGAAGGTTACGGCCAATTTAACGGAGAGGTTAATCTTAAAAGCTTAACCTACAGAGTAGAGGGAAAACTTAATAGATTTCTTATCAGATCAAAGAGTGTTACAGGTAGCCTGGAAGGAGATATAAAACTCGAAGGAGAAAGGAAAAGGCTCTTTGCAACAGGTGATGTTAGCGTATTAAAAGCTGTGGTAAGGATACCAGAGCTACCTTCAAAGGAATTGGAAGATATAAAGTTTGTGGATGAAGAAGAGGAAGAAATAGTTATTGAGGTGGCAAAGGAAAAGAGCTACTTTAAAGAAAACGTAGGCATGAGAATAAACATCTCAATCCCTGGAAACTCATGGGTAAAAGGACAGGGTGCCAATATCGAAATAAGAGGGCAGGTTCAACTAACCAAGGAGTACGGTGAGTCAGTCATCCTAACCGGAAACATAGATACCGTAAGAGGAACGTACGAATTCATGGGAAAACTCTTCAGAATAGAGGAAGGGAAAATAAGTTTCAGGGGGACACCTCAGATTAACCCTTTTCTGGACTTAAAGGCAAGCTACAGGGTTTCAAACGTTATTGTTTTTGTAAACATAAGCGGAACCATGAAAAAGCCCGTCCTAAACCTCTCAAGCGACCCACAGATGCAGGAAACAGATATACTCTCGTATCTGGTTTTTGGAACCTCTTCTGACAAACTCGGCCCTGGACAGAGGACATCTCTTCAAGAGAAAGCTGCAGAGGTCTTTGCATTCATGGCCGCAGGTGAGCTTAAAGATATTATAGGAGATAAGTTTGGACTAGATATAATAAGCATAAAGGGAGGAGGAGCCGGATTCGAAAGCACCCAGATTGAAATTGGTAAATACCTGACAGAAGACCTCTATGTAGCATACGAAAGGGGCCTTACTTCAAGTTCAACCCTTCACTCTGCAACCCCTGAAATCGCAAATCAGGTAAGGGTTGAATACAGGATCTTTGACTTTTTAACCCTTGAAAGTAACCTCGGAGGTGTAGAAAGCGGAATTGATGTTTTCTTTAACTTTAATTACTGAATAACCACTAACTTCTTAAAACCCTTTTAATGCCCCTTACAGCCTGCATTATTCTCTTTTCATTCTCAACAAGGGCAAACCTGACGTAGCCTTCCCCTTCGCTGCCAAAACCTATTCCGGGAGAGACTGCAACCTTTGCCTTTTCTATAAGCAGTTTGGAAAACTCAAGAGAACCCATTTGTTTAAATCTATCGGGTATCTCAGCCCAGACAAACATGGTACCCTTTGGCTTTGGTATTTTCCAGCCTATTCGTGAAAGTCCCTCTATGAGTTTATCCCTTCTTGACCTGTACGTTTCTCTTATCTGTTCCAAGCAATCCTGGGGGCCATTTAAGGCCAGTATAGCTGCTATCTGAATCGGCTGAAAAATACCGTAGTCTAGGTAACTCTTTATTCTTCTTAACGCTGCAACTATCTTTGGGTTACCCACCATAAAACCCACACGCCATCCCGGCATGTTATAGCTTTTAGAGAGAGAAAAAAACTCAACCCCCACCTCCTTTGCCCCTGGCACTTGAAGGAAACTTGGAGCCCTGTACCCATCAAAACAAAGATCAGCATAAGAAAAATCGTGTACCACTATAAGCCCTGCCTCTCTTGCAAGTTCATATATTCCCCGAAAAAACTCTATGTCCACAACGGTTGTCGTAGGATTGTGGGGAAAGGAGATAATCAATGCCTTCGGCTTCGGCCATATATCCCTTATAGCCCTGTCAACAGCCTCTATAAAGTTGAGATCACCCCTAAGCGGTACCCCCCTTGCATCAGCCCTTGCTATAATCACAGAATAACTGTGGATTGGATAGGTTGGGTTTGGAACCAACACCACATCCCCTGGTGATAGTATCGAGAGCATAAGATGGGAGATCCCTTCCTTTGAGCCTATGGTTACTATGGCCTCACTTTCAAAGTCCAGCTCAACCCCAAAGTTTCTCTTATACCAGTTACAGATTGCAAGCCTTAACTTTGGAATACCTGCTGAGGCTGAATACCTGTGGTTCCTCGGGTTTCTGGATGCTTCAATCAGTTTCTCTATTATGTGCTTTGGGGGGGGTTGATCAGGGTTTCCCATTCCCATATCAACTATATCCTCGCCCCTGGCCCTTGCCTTTGTCTTTAGCTCATTAACTATGCTAAACACATAGGGGGGAAGTCTTTTAATAAGCGAGAAATCATCTAAAAAATCCTGCATCTTTTATCCTCTAGCTTGTTGTTTTAATAATTTTATTATAATACCGCTTAATCTCAAGGATTCTGGAAAAAAAACACACCCTTATGGTAGAATGAGTGTGAAATGAAGAGAAGAAATCTCCAAATCCTTATGGTTCTTCCTTTCCTCTTTTCCTGTGCACTGCTTCCCAAAAAAAGCATTCAAAAAGATAGTCTCTATAAAAAAGAGGGCTACATTACAGAAGGATATTCCCAGGTTGGCATTGCCTCTTGGTACGGAATAGAGGAGCACAACAGGCAAGCAGCAAGCGGTGAACGCTTCAGCATGCACGCTTACACCGCTGCTCACAAAACCCTGCCCCTTGGAACAATGGTAAGGGTTACCAATCTGGAAAATGGTAAAGACGTTATAGTAAAAATAAACGATAGAGGTCCATTCGTTGAAGGACGTATAATTGATCTTTCCTATGCAGCAGCAAAAGCTATCGACATGATAAGGGATGGAACTGTAAAGGTAAAGATAGAGGTAATCTCGTCCCCACAAAGGGAAGGCAACTACTTTGAGCCCCTCTACACAGTTCAGGCCGGTTCGTTTGTACACAGACAAAACGCAATAAACCTGAGGGAAAGACTTGCAAATCTCTGGAATGACGTCAGGGTAGAACCAATCGAGATAGGGGGTGACATACACTATCGGGTAAGGATAGGTCGCTTTAAGAAAAGAGAAGATGCAGAAAAGGTATCTTCAAAATTAAAAGAAGAAATCGGATACAGGGGAAAAGTTATACTTGAGTAGGAATAATGAAACTAGCCAGTACAGATGAACAGCTCAAAAAACAGGATTTTTTCAGGATAACGCAGAGAAAGGTAGGTATAGAGAGTGTTCTAAAAAGGGTTATAGAACCCGAATCCGGAGCAACCGTGGTTTTTATAGGAAGTGTAAGAAAGCACTCACGTGAGAGAGAGGTTCTGTACCTAGAATACGAAGTGTATAAGAAAATGGCCTTAAAAGAGTTCAAAAAAATAGCTCAAACCACAAGAAAGAAGTGGAATGTAAATCAGATAGCCATAGTACATCGCATAGGCAAGGTAGAGCCTGGGGAGGTAAGCGTTATAATCGCTGTTTCCTCTCCTCACAGAGCAGAAGCATATGAAGCATCCAGATTTATAATAGAGATGCTAAAAAAAAGCGTTCCGATATGGAAGAAAGAAGTGTGGGAAGGTGGCCAAGAATGGATTCACGGCTCCTAACAAGAGGTGGAAAACCCTGTACAGAAGAGAAGTTTGGGACAATTTGACATTTTAATTCTGCTTCTTTATCTTTATCTTGGCTGTTTTTGGTTAAACCGCTTGGATCCTCAAAAGGAGGACCGAGACGGAGGTTATTTTTGGTGCACACAATAAAAATAGTAGGACGGAACGGGTGCCGTACCGAATCAGTTTAAGCAAAGGAAAGCCAGCAAGGGGTAGAAACTCCAGCTGGTTTTTTTGTTATTAAGCACCTATTAAGATGAAGAAAGTCACAGTTCCCTCACTCTACAGCATGAAAAAAAGGGGAGAGAAAATAGTAATGGTTACCGCCTACGATGCTACAACTGCAAACATAGTTGATGAAGCTGGCGTTGATGTGATACTTGTAGGAGATTCACTTGGAAACGTAATCCAGGGGTTACCAAATACTCTCTCTGTAACAATGGATGAGATGATATACCATGTAAAGATTGTATCTCGCGGGGTAAAACGTGCACACCTTTGCGGAGATATGCCGTTTATGTCGTATCAAGTTTCCAAAGAAAGGGCAATAGAGAACGCCGGAAGATTCGTAAAGGAAGCAGGGGCAGAATCGGTAAAAATAGAGATAAACGAGAACTACCTTGAAACGGTAAATGCAATATCTAGGGCCGGAATCCCGGTTATGGGACACATAGGGTTGTGCCCTCAATCCATACACCTTACTGGAGGATATAAGGTGCAGGGCAGAGAAGAAGGTGAGGCCAGAAGGCTACTTGAACTGGCAATTGCAGCAAAGGAAGCTGGTGCTTTTTCTCTCGTGCTAGAGAGCATTCCCAAAGAACTTGCAAAGAAAATAACCGAATCCATTGATATCCCAACCATAGGAATAGGAGCTGGACCTTTCTGTGATGGACAGGTACTGGTTATAAACGACCTGCTTGGTATCTCTCCGGAACCGGTACCACGATTTGTAAAAAAATACGCAAACCTAAGAGAGATAATGTTAAGGGCAATAAGGGAATTTGCTCACGAAGTAAAGGAAGGAACCTTTCCAGATGAAGAGCACTCCTATAACTGAGGGGAACAGTGAAGGTAGTAAATAGCATAAAAGAGATGCAAAACCTGGCAAATGAAGCAAAAAAAGCGGGGAAAAAGATCTCTTTTGTCCCAACAATGGGTGCCCTCCACAAAGGCCACCTGGAGCTAATATCGGAGGGAAGGAAAAGAGGTGATCTCCTCGTTGTAAGCATCTTTGTCAACCCCACCCAGTTTGGACCAAATGAAGACTTTAACAGATACCCTAGAGATATAGAAGGGGATTTAAAAAAGGCCAGGGAAACGGGTGTGGATGTTGTCTTTACCCCAACTATCGAGGAGATGTACCCAGAAGGCTTTCAAACCTATGTTGAGGTAAGCAAGCTTCAGAATCACCTCTGCGGTATTTTTCGACACGGGCACTTCAGAGGTGTAGCAACAGTGGTGCTAAAGCTGTTTAATATAGTAAAACCCGACGTTGCCATATTTGGAGAAAAAGACTATCAGCAGCTAAAAATCATCCAGAGAATGGTAAAAGACCTGAACCTGGAGATAGAGATCGTCGGTTTCCCTGTTGTAAGGGAGGAAGGTGGCCTGGCCTGTAGCTCCAGAAATTCCTATCTATCCCATGAGGATAAAGAGTGTGCAAGCACAATCTATAGAGCACTTCAAGAAATGAAAATTGAGTTTGAAAGAGGGCAACTCAGCGCAAGGGAAATTACGGAGAAGGGAAAGAGGATTCTAAAAAGAGCAGGGATTGAAGAAATAGATTATATAGAGGTATGCGATCCTGAAACCCTTGAAAGCAAGCAAAGGGCTACCAAGGGAGATATTGTAGCCGTAGCGGTAAGAATAAAGGGGGTAAGGCTTATTGATAATATAAAACTCTAAAGGAGGGTACAATGGAGAGGCTCCTGCTTAAATCAAAGATTCATAGAGCAACCGTAACGGAGGCAAATGTTGACTACGAAGGCAGTATAACAATTGATAAGGAGCTTATGGAAGCTGCGAACCTGTTTCCCTACGAACAGGTACATGTATTTAACGTTACAAACGGCCACCGATTCATCACCTATGTTATAGAGGGAAAACATAGCTCAGGTGAAATCTGCGTAAACGGAGCAGCTGCTCACCTTGCAAGGAAAGGAGATATACTGATTATCGCAAGCTTTGCCTCTTACAATGAAGAAGAATGTAAAAGCCATGAGCCCACCCTAGTCTATGTAGATGGTATAAACAGGATAACGAAGTTATTAAAACCCACTTCTAACCCTAAGAAGCTAAAGGTTGCAAAAAATTCAGGCAGGAATCTATAGAAGTATCTAATACAACCCAAAATGACTCACAAATAACATTATTATTGACAGAAGCAATTTGTGAGGTTATAAATGTTAGCAATGTTAAAGAAAAAGTGATAATAAAACCAGTAAAAGATATGATAATATGTAGGTTATCATAGGTGTTTTTCACCATATTGGAGTCCAAAGCAATTAATTCATCAGATGGAGTATTGGTGATATGAAAGCAGTGATACTTGCAGCAGGTAGAGGCAAAAGGCTCTATCCGTATACTAAGTATATACCCAAATGCCTGCTCGACATAGGTGGGGAAACCATACTTGAACACCAGCTTAACAACCTAAGGGACTGTGGTATAAACGAGGTGGTTATCGTAGTGGGATTTGGATTTGAAAAAGTAGAGCACTTTTTGAGAAACTATGACAATCTTGGAATCAGGATAAAGACACTTTACAATCCCTTCTACCAGACAACAAACAGCCTTATTTCCTTATGGATTGCAAGAAGTGAGATGAACGATGATATAGTCGTTATAAACGGAGACGACATATTCGAGATTGAGGTACTAGAGCAGGCCATAAGCGTAAAAGACGCAAAGATATGTCTACCCATTAAAAGAAAGCCAAGTTACGAAGAAGAGGATATGAAGGTGGTTATACGAGGTGATAAGATAGTGGAGATAGGAAAGACACTAAATGCCCTCCCCTCGGCTGAGTCAGTGGGGATCAGGGTGTTTAAAGACACTGGAGTTGAGCTCATAAAAAGGGCTCTTGAGGAGGAAACAAGAACCGCAGGAGCTGAGAAGAAGTGGTATGTATCTGCGATCCAGAGGCTTATTAAAAACGGATACAAGATAAAGTACCTCGACATAAAAGACCTCTTTTGGATGGATGTTGACTATCCTAGCGACCTCTTTAAGGCCAGGCTTAACTCAAGTAAACTGCTGAGGAAGGCATACGAAGAAAGGATGCTCCAGGTAGTTGAAACAGGCCAGTAATATGGATCATGCAATACTTGTAGCAGCCGGTACCGGTATAGATAAGGAGAAGCTGAGTTTCTTTCCCCCAAAAATTCTTTGTGGAGTTCCCCAACTTCTCAGGTTAATTATCACGGCTGAGAGGATAGGAATAAGAAAATTCACCATAATAGTTGAGGAGGAGGACTCCTCTCTAAAGGAACTTGTAAGAAAAGATAAACGTATAAAAAGTGAGATTGTGTGGCATAAACTTGGCTCTTCTGTAAAGCTAGAGGAAAAGCCCTGTCTTATACTGCAGTCAAATCTTGTTATAAACACCCTTGCCTTATCCAGCCTGTTAAATTGCAGTGTAAAAAGCAACGAAATAGCCATGCTTGTAGAAGAAAGCAAAGATGCATGGGTAAAGACACGAGGAAACATAGTGGAGGAGGTATTTCTAGAGGGGGGAAAAGCAGTTGGAGCCTTTGTAGCTTACGGAAACCTCCTGGAAAAATCCATTCTAAACTCCCTTTCCCTAAAAAGCTGGGTGGAAGAACTTGCTGGCAGAGAGGGAGTAAAGGCTGTAAAGGTATCGGATGGATACTGGATGAGGCTTTCTTCCAGCGAAAACTCGGTAAAGAAAGCCGAAAAACTGCTATTCTCTTACGTTGGGAAGACAGAGACGGGATGGATATCCAGAAACATTAACAGCAAGATATCCATTCCAACAAGCAAGCTTCTTGTACGTACCCCACTTACCCCAAATATGATAAGCGTTACGATAAACCTGATAGGGATGCTTTGTGGTCTCTTTTACGCTCTGGGCCATCCGGTAATCGGTGCACTTTTTCTGCAGATAGCAACCATACTTGATAGGTGTGATGGTGAAGTAGCAAGGGTTAAGCTAATGGAAACAAAACGCGGGCAGTGGATAGATACGATCTGTGATCAGCTAACGATACTTTCCTTTATAATAGGAGTTCCACTTGGTTACTACCGAATCTCTGGAAATCCCTGGGTTCTAGCACTGGGAGGTCTAAACCTGACGATATTTTTGTTCTTTGTTATATGGTCTTTTTACTTTCTCATCAAATACACAAACTCTGGAAGCCTGGTTGCCTATTTTAACGTAGATAAAATAATAGGGGAGGAAAACAAAAGCCTTATACGAAGATTAATAGTCCTTATAAGACCAATGGCAAGAAGGAATTTTTACTCATTGAGCTTTCTGATTCTGGCAATTATTGGAGGATACCCCCTAGTGCTGGGAACCACATCAATAGCTTTAATCCTCTTTCTGGTTCACCAGATTGAAGACATAATAAAACTAAGAAGGTTAAAACCAGCAAACGCCATGTAAAGGGGAGGAAGATATGAAGAGTCTGGATAGAGGTTTAAAGCACCTGGAAGAAAACAAATCATATAAGTTCAGCCTACAGGAACCACCTCCAAAGGAGTACGTTTCAAAGCCCATATCCGCTTTTATTAACTGGGTGGAAAAGCTAAACATCAGGTACTCTGTATTTGGCAACCCACCGTTTTACGACAAATCCCTATTTCCCTGGGTTGCAGAGGTAGAGAAAGAGTGGAAAACAATCAGAAAAGAGCTAGAACAGGTCCTAAAACGCAAGGAGGAGTTACCAAGCTTCCATGAGATAGTAAGTGAGGTAAGAACCATAACACAGGATCAGAACTGGAAAACATTCTTTCTTATAGGCTATGGATTAAAAAGTGAAGAAAACTGCAGAATGTGTCCAGAAACAACAAGAATACTAAAGAAGATCCCGGGTCTTAAAACTGCATTCTTCTCAATCCTATCACCCAACAAATACATACCTCCACACAGGGGACCATACAACGGAGTGCTACGCTATCACCTAGGACTTATAGTTCCAAAGCCAGAGGAGAAATGCCGTATACGTGTTGGAGATGAGGTAAGACACTGGAGAGAAGGCGATAGCCTTATCTTTGACGATACCTATGAGCATGAGGTCTGGAATGAAACCTCAGGAGATAGGGTTGTTCTCTTTGTTGATTTTGTAAGACCTGTTAAATTTCCCTTTAACCTTCTAAACCACTTTGTCCTTAACGCAGCAATATTTACCCCTGCCATAAGAGAAGCTCATGATTCACACCACAAATGGGAAAAGAGGTTCTACAGCAAAGCATAGGTTTTTTACTTTCTGTCCCGAATTGTGCGGTGGTAAAGTGGGTCTTGACAATTTCTTCTATAAGCTTATCTTAAATAATCTCTTGAGGTCTAAAGAATATAAGGATAAAAAACGTGAAAAAAGCAAAAGATAAAACAAAAGCCTCCAAAAAAGAGTTAGAAGAAAAAAAGGGAAAGGGGAAAATAGCACAGCCATCACGTAAAATAAAACCCTCTTCTGAAAAAGATAAGAAGCAGACAAAAAAAAGCAAAGGAGGTGCCCTCTTGGAATCTACAGAGAAAAAGCCGGAAGGTGAAACAAAATCGGCATCCGAGCTGGATTGGAAAGAAGAGATAAAGAAGATGCTTCTTCAGATGAGAAAAGAGCTTCTGCAAGAGGTGTCTAAATCTATAAAGACCGAATCGGATTATCTTAGGTTTGATGTAGGTGATTTCTATGATCACGCATCCAGTGATAGGGACAGAGAGCTATCACTTATGCTAACCGATAGGGAGAGAAACAAGCTTATACAAATTGAGGAAGCTCTACGAAGAATAGAAGAGGGAAGCTACGGAATCTGTGAGAGCTGTGGGGATGAGATAGGCGAAGACAGATTAAAAGCTATGCCGTTTGCAAAGCTATGCCTCTCCTGTAAGATAGATCTTGAAAGACAGGGAGGCCCTGAGTCCTGAATCAGATAAATGCCTTTAGTGTTTCAGCAAACGGGGCCTGAGCAATTCCCTTTTCCGTTATTATAGAAGTTATAAGGTCACAGGGTGTAACATCAAAGGCCGGATTTATAACATCGACTTCAGGGGCTATTCTGCAACCCATAATGTGAGTTACCTCACCTGGATCACGTCCCTCTATCGGGATTGACTCTCCCGAAGGACAGTTAAAATCTATGGTAGATACCGGTGCTGCAACGTAAAATGGAATCCTGTGGAATCTTGCAAGTATGGATAAGGAGTAAGTACCTATCTTATTTGCAACATCACCGTTTGAAGCGATTCTATCAGCCCCTACTATAACAGCATCCACCATTCCCTTTCCCATTACGTATCCCGCCATATTATCTGTTATCAGGGTAACAGGTATACCGTCTTTTTTCAGTTCCCAGGCTGTAAGCCTTGCTCCCTGAAGAAAAGGCCTTGTTTCGGTAGCAAAAACCCTTATCTTTTTACCTTCTTCAAAAGCCGCTCTTATAACACCCAGCGCTGTACCGTAGCCTGCTGTAGCCAGTGCACCTGCATTGCAATGGGTAAGAATCGTCATACCATCCCTTACTAGGGAAGCCCCTACTTTGCCTATCCTTTTGCAGGTCTCTAGGTCTTCTTCGTATATCCTCTTTGCTTCCCGAACCAACTCCTCCTTAATCCAATCCATATCCCTATCCACATTTCTCTCCAGAACACCCATCATCCTCCTTATTGCCCAGAACAGATTAACCGCTGTTGGTCTTGTATTTGACATTATGGTTGCAATCTCTTTAAGTTCGGCAAGAAACTCCGCCTTATCCCTTCTTTTACTGTTTACTGCTCCAAGAGCTATACCCATCGCAGCAGCAATTCCTATAGCAGGAGCACCCCTTATCACCATATCTTTTATAGCACGTGCAACATCCTCAGATGTTCTACATTCAATATAAACTTCTTGATTTGGTAGCTTCCTCTGATCAAGCATTATAACCCTATCATCCTTCCACTCAATCGTTTTAAAAGACTCCATACTCTACCCCCTTTAATCAACTTAACTTTGATTTACTTTTTATCAACACCAAAAACAAAAGCCATCCACTCTCCCTCTTGAAGCTCCCTTTCAAGGACAAAACCTGCTTTCTCAAGACCCACCACCACCTCTTCCCTCCTGGGAAATGGAATACCCGAAACTATTGCTTTCCCTCCCTCTTCTATAAGTCTTGCCCTTAGTTCCTGTCTAATAAGTATTATTACCTCAGCATATATGTTAGCAACCACCAAATCAAATTTTTCCCTTACACTCTCTATGTATCCACAAAAAAACCTTATCTTATCCTGAACCAAATTCCTCCGTGCATTCTTTATTGCCTCACATACGGCAACAAAATCAGGGTCCAAGCCAAAGGCTTCCTCAGCCCCAAGCTTTACAGCAGAAATAGCAAGCACCCCGCTTCCACAACCAACATCAAGCATCCTTTTAATTCCCCTGTCCCTGGCTATATCCTCTATAGCCTGAATACATAACCTGGTGGTTTCGTGATGCCCTGTACCAAATGCCATTGACGGATTGATCTCTATAACTATGTCGTCACCTCTGGGTATATACTCCTCCCATGGAGGGACGATAACAATACGACTACCAGCCCTTACAGTTTTAAGTTGCTGCTTCCAAACCTCCCAGCTAGAGCTATCTATCTGCTCTACCCCAATACTGCCTACATATACCCCCGATAGAGTGTCTCTTAAAAAGCCCGTATAGTTTCTTAAACCCTCTACCACAGGCTCTAAATCGGTATCCACTGGAAAATAGGCTGAGATAACCTCCTTTGATTTATCATCCTCTGCAGTATCTCTGGCAACCCCTACGGTATCGAATCCAAGCAAAAAATCAGAAACAAGTGGGGAAACATTCTCAGATACAACCAGTGTTAGCTTCCAACACTTAAACATATACGCTCCCAAATACCCAGATTCTTTTAAAACTCTTACCTAATAAATCCATTAATATCAATTCCATAGCCCTCATCCATCTATCATTTACACGGTATTTTTTGGATGATATAATTTTTTAATCATGGATCCACAGAAACTCAAGTACTTTAGAGAGATACTCATAGAGAAGATGAACCAGATTCTTGGCACAGCGGAGAAAACCATGAACCAGTTGAGCCAGGAAGGGACTTCCTTCCCTGATCCTTTGGATCGGGCTTTAACGGAATCAAGCAGAAGCATAGAACTTAGGACAAGAGACAGGGAAAGGAAGCTCCTTCAGAAAATCATAAAGGCCATGAAGAAGATAGAGGACGGAAGCTATGGTATATGCGAAGAATGCGGAGAAGAGATCTCTGAGGAAAGACTCAGGGTAAGACCGGAAGCAACCCTATGTATTAAGTGCAAAGAAGAACAGGAAAAGATTGAAAAGCAGTTTGGACTTTAAAAATACCTGATTCTTACTGTTTTACATCACCAAAAACAAAACCTCTTAAAAAATCTATCTCAGAGTCTTTTACTATCTTCCAATTATTCCCTATCTTTTTAAGTTCCAGTTTTTCAGGAACAACAAACTGGCTTGTTTTATCCTCCATACGGAGCTCAATCTTTGTTCTCTGAAACACCTGAGCACTTCCATCATTAACGTGGATGGATCTATTAAAATGGGTCATCTTTATACTGTCAAAGAGGGAAACGTTTGAAGTAAATTCCTTCTTTGCTTCTTCAATTCCTATAACCTTACCATCCTTTTCTACCCTGTAATTGGGATCAAGACACGATAGATAGAGCTCAATGTCTTTTGATTCAAATGCACTTTCCCTCTGCATAAGAACCTGCTCTATACCTTCCCTGTCGGAGTTACCACAGGAAGCAAGAAAAACAGCAGAAAGAAAAAACATTAACCAAAGAAACCTTTTTACTACCATTCCACCAAAGCCTTTTTATCACCTTTCTCCCTGTATCCCCTTCCCTCTTTCTTCTCAATCTCAGCAAGGAGTTTAGCCGCTTTATCATGATACTTAGCATGTGGAAACTCTCTAACAACCCTGTCTAAAGCTTCCTTTGCAAGGTCAAACTGGTTTTCCTCATAGTATACCTTTCCAAGAAGAAAAAGGGCCTCCTCAAGACTCTTTGTGTCACCGTAATTATCTACCACCACCCTGAACCTGTTTATAGCAGCCCTGTGGTTTCCCCGCTTTTCATAAAACTTCCCAATGTATATCTCCCTCTTTGCAAGCTCACTTCGGCACCTCTTTATTCTCTCTCTGGCTTCTGAAATCAGAGGAGAATCAGGATACCTTTCAACAAACACTTCAAACCACTTAAGGGCCTCTCTCGTGTAGGTTGGATCTCTATCGTAGCTTCGCCTCTGCTTGTAGTAAGAAACGGCAAGACGGTAGATTGCATAAGGAATCTCACTGTGGCCTGGATGGTTCTTTACAAACCTCTCGTACTCTATAGCAGCCTGCTCATACTCACCCTTCTTAAAATAGGCATCTGCTGTACGCAACTCGGCAAGAACAGCATAGGAACTGTAGGTGTACCTAAGCTGAATATCCTTTAAAAGCTTAAATACCTTATCGTAGTTAGTACCTGTAAGAATCCAGGGAAACCCACCTTTTTTATTAAGTTCTCTTAAAGCCTCCTCATACATAGCCTCAGCACTCTCGTAGTTGTAAACCCTTTTCCCACCACAGCTAAAAAAGAGAGGAATCAGAACAAGAATAAGTATAAACAGGTGCCTTAACATTGGCATTATATTATTTACATAACTAGAGAGTGTCAAGAAAGCACCGCTAATCTAGTTTTAGAAGTACCTCTCCCCTATCCACATTTATTCCCTTCTTAATGGACTCATCGTTTTCATAGTCACCACTGGCTATCTTTAACACATAAGGAAGAATCGCATTTGATAGGGCATGGGTTGCAGTTCTTGGGACAAGAGAGGGAATGTTTGTTACACAGTAGTGAATTACCCCATCCACAACAAAAACAGGAGAATCAAGCGTTGTAGGATGGCTTGTTTCCGAACATCCCCCCTGGTCAATTGCCACATCCACAAACACACTTCCAGGTTCCATCCCGGAGACCATATTCCTTGTAATAACCTTTGGAGCTCTAGCACCGGTTACAAGAACAGCCCCAATAACAAGGTCCGAGCCCTTAACCTCTCCTTCTACAAACTCAGGATATGATGGAAGGGTTTTTACACTTCCAGAGAATCTTTCGTGAAAAAACTCCAGTTTCTTTGGGTTCTTATCTATAACAGTGACCTCAGCACCCAAACCAAGAGCTGTAATAACGGCATTATAGCCCACAGTACCTCCACCTATAACGGTAACCTTCCCTGGTTTTACCCCGGGAGCACCCCCTAGCAGTACACCTTTCCCTCCCTGTGGTTTTTCAAGATAGTGCATTCCAACCTGCACAGATAGCCTTCCCGCAATACGGCTCATGGGAGCAAGAAGCGGAAGAGAACCATCTGGTAGTTCAATTGTCTCAAAGGCTATAGCCCTTACCCTGCTTTTCCTTAGTACCTCAAGTAAATCTCTATTTGCTGCAAGGTGAAGATAAGAGAATATAATGTGATTGCTTCTTATGAGAGGGAATTCCTCCGAAATGGGCTCTTTTACCTTGACTATAAGCTCCGCACCATCAAACAGGCTCTCTTCGTTATCCACAAGCCTTGCACCAGCCCTGGAAAACTCTTCATCCCTTATCCCGCTTCCACTTCCAGCACCCCTTTCCACAAGAACCTGATGCCCCCTCTCAACCAGAACCCTTACTGCCTGTGGGGTAAGAGAAACCCTATACTCATGAACCTTCCTTTCCCTTGGAATACCTATAATCATCGGAAATTAGCTTATCATTACCCACGTAAAGTGGCAAACCTCTTTTTTAGAAATAACCACTGTGCCAGGTAAAATTAAATAGTAGGGAAATGGTTAGGTTTATAGATGAGGCAAAGATATACGTAAGGTCAGGTCGCGGTGGAAGAGGATGTGTTAGCTTCCGAAGGGAGAAGTTTGTCCCAAGAGGAGGCCCTGATGGTGGAGATGGAGGTAACGGGGGAGATGTTATACTCGTAGCCCAAAGAAACGTATCCTCTCTTCTGGATCACAGATACAGACAGCACTATATAGCTCAGAACGGAGAACACGGAAAGGGTAAAAACCAGCACGGGAAAAATGCTCCCCCACTTATAGTCCCGGTACCTGTTGGAACGGTTGTAAAGGACTTCTACACAGGAGAAATTCTTGGAGACATGGTAGAGGAAGGTCAAACCCTTGTTGTAGCCAGAGGAGGACGAGGGGGCAGGGGAAACGCAAGGTTTGCTACCTCCACCAATCAGGCTCCAAGATATGCAGAACCTGGGGAGGAAGGAGAAGAACGGACGCTTCTTCTTGAGCTAAAGCTCCTAGCTGATGTGGGAATAGTAGGGTTTCCAAATGCCGGGAAATCAACCCTTATCTCAAGGATTTCAGCCGCACGTCCAAAGATTGCTGACTACCCCTTCACAACCATAGTTCCTAACCTAGGTGTTGTAAGATACAATGAGGGAAAAACCTTCGTTGTAGCAGATATCCCCGGTCTGATTAAAGGAGCGCATGAAGGGGCTGGGCTCGGTATAAGGTTCTTAAAACACATAGAGAGAACGAGGCTTTTAATCCACCTTCTAGACCTATCCCCTCTTACGGGAAGAAACCCCATAGAGGATTACCACGTTTTAAACGAGGAGCTTATGAGATACAACCCAAGCCTTCTCAATGAAAAACTACAGATTATAGTGCCAAACAAGATTGACATAACAGAAGCAAGGGAAAGGCTAAAGGAAGTACAGGAGTACTTTGAAAGCAAAAACATAGAGGTATTCCCCATCTCTGCAGCAACCGGAGAGGGAATAAAGGAGCTTATCAGAGAAGTTGGAGTAAGGCTTGAGAAACTCTCATCTGAAGCTTAATTACGTTGCTTCCATGTTTATTCTATCTGCCGTTCTCTTTGCATCCAAAGCAGCGTAAACAAGTATTACGGTTCCTGCCAGGGTGTATCCTGCCACAATAATCAATGTAGCTCTATCAACGGATGCCCCGTTTAAAGACTGAATCAGCCTTTCTAAAGGCCCTATCAAGAGAAGGTTTATAGAAACGTTTACAACAGCAATGACAACACCTTTTAAGACCTGACCGTTATATATCTGTCCCAGACCCGGGAAAATCACAGATAGTATCAAGGCCAGTAAGGGGTTTTTCTTCTTCGAGCCCTGTTTTGCATCCATACCAAGAACAGGATTTTATCAGCTTAACACTCCCAATTCAATAGAATTTGTAAAAGCAAAACAAACACGTAGAATAAAACTATGAAGAAAGCAATAACCCTCACAGTGGATCCAATCATAGTAACGGATGAGGGGAAGGTAGTACTGATTAAAAGGGCATTTGATCCCTACAAAGACTGCTGGGCTCTTCCGGGAGGAATGGTAGAATACGGTGAGACAGTTGAAGAAGCCGTCAGGAGGGAGGCAAAGGAAGAGACTGGCCTGGATGTAGAAATAGAGAGGTTAGTAGGGGTTTACTCTGATCCGGGACGTGACCCAAGAGGACACTTTGTTTCCGTAAGTTTTCTTTGCAGACCGGTTGGAGGGGAATTTAGAAGGAGCGGGGAAACAAAAGAGGTAAAGGCGTTTTCAAAAGAAGAGCTAAAATCCATTAAGCTTGCATTTGACCACGAAAGGATTCTAAAGGATGCAGGTTTTATAGAGTAGTGCCTATTCTACCTAAACTCAAGCAACATTTTCCTTAGCATTTCTCCAGGGTCAGAAGCCCTCATAAAGGCTTCCCCGATAAGAAACACATAGATTCCCTCATCGATTAACCTTCTTAAATCTCTGGTAGAGCTAATTCCACTCTCAGCCACAACTACCTTTCCCTGAGGAACAAGCTTTGAAATCCTTATAGATACATCAAGGCTGACATCAAACGTTTTTAAATTCCTGTTATTTATACCTATTATGTCACCTCCAGCAGCCAAAGCCTTCTCAAGCTCCCATTCATCATGTACCTCAACAAGAGCACTCATTCCCAGAGAGCGCACAAGACCCAAAAGCTCCTCCATCTTCTTCCTGTCCAGAATAGCAGCAATTAGTAAGACAGCATCCGCTCCGTAAAGCCTTGCCTCATAAACCTGATAAGGGTCTATAATAAAATCCTTTCTCAAAACAGGGATTCGAACACTTTCCTTAACCCTTCGAAGGTGTACCAGATCCCCTTTAAAGAACTCTCTATCCGTAAGAACAGAAACCGCAGAGGCTCCCGCCCTTTCGTAACCCCGGGCAATCTCTTCAGGACTAAAGTTGTTTCTGAGAATACCTTTTGATGGGGAAGCCCGCTTTACCTCTGCTATAATCTTTGGTGTTCCGTTTGGTTTTACCGCACCGTAAAAATCAAGGGGTGAACTCATCCGCTCCAATCTGGAGGAGATAAGCTCTAAGGGGTTTTCTCTCTTTGCCCTCTCAAGCTCAACCACCTTGTGTTTAACTATCTTATCGAGTATCATTCAGGGTAATTCCTCTAAATAAAGGCTAACTACCAAAGCTTCTGCTGAATCTAATTAACTCATTTAGCTTCTCAAGTGCCTTTCCTGAATCTATAGAATCTTCTGCCTTTGCAATGGCCTCCTTCATATCGGAAGCCCCCTCACCAATCAAAATAGCTGCTGCTGCATTGAGTACCGCAATATCCCTTTTTGCCTCTCTTTCTTCTCCTTTCAAAATAGAAACGAGTATACGTGCGTTTTCCCTTACATCTCCTCCTTTGAGCTCATCGAGTTTTCTTCTCTTAAATCCCAGCTCCATGGGATCTATTTGATATGTTTTTACCATACCACACTTAAGCTCTGCAACCTGCGTTTTACCGGTTACGGTTATCTCATCAAGACAATCAATCCCGTGAACAACCATTGCTCTGAGATAACCGAGGTTTCTTAAAACCTTGGCAATTGGCTCTAGGAGAACCTCAGAGTAAACACCCATTAGCTGGTGCTTAACCCCAGCCGGATTTGTAATAGGACCAAGCAGGTTAAAGATAGTTCTTATCCCTATATCCCTTCTCGATTGGGATACGTTTTTCATTGCAGGATGATAAATAGGGGCAAAAAGGAAGGTAATACCTATCTCATTTAAGCATCTCTCCGCAGCCTCGGGCGTAAGGTTTATATTAACCCCAAGTTCTTCAAGCACATCAGCACTTCCAACCTGACTTGATACCGAGCGATTCCCATGCTTTGCAACAGGGATCCCCGCACCTGCCACTATAAACGAAGCTACGGTTGATACATTAAATGTACCCTTTTGATCCCCACCGGTTCCGCAAAGATCAACCACCACTGGATAAACTGGTTGTATCCTGATTGCCTTATCCCTCATTACCTTGGCAGCACCTGTAATCTCAGAAATTGACTCTCCCTTCATTCTCAATCCCACAAGAAACGCTGCCATCTGACTCGGAGACGCCACCCCATCCATCATCCTCTCCATAACCTTTGCCATCTCTTCCTCTTCAAGGTCTATACGTTCTACAACCTTTGATATGGCTTCCTTAATCATATCAGATTTCCCCTTTTTCAAGAGCTATACGTATCCTATCTAGGATACCGTTTACAAAAGCCCCAGACTCTTCTGTTCCATATTTCTTTGCAAGCTCCACTGCCTCGTTTATAGTAACAGCAGGGGGTATGTTTCTCAAGTACACCATTTCATATGTTGCCATACGCAGTATGTTCCTGTCTATCTTTGACATACGAGAGAGCTTCCAGTGTTTGGAGTACCTGGAAATTATGTTATCTATACCTTCCATGTTTTCGCAGGTTCCGGTTATGAGAACGGTTGCAAATCTTCTTGCCTCATCGTCTGAGGGGATTCCCCTTGTATTCCAGAATAGATCAAAGACCTCACTAAAGTTAACATCTTCTGGAGAGGATTCTTTAAGGATCTCATACTGGTACAAGAACTGAAGAGTAAGTTCTCTTGCGCGTCTCCTCTTACCCATAACAAAGCTTACTTTTTGCGAGGAAGCGCTTTAACGAGGTTAGCCATTTCAATAGCGGAAAAAGCCGCTTCACCGCCTCTGTTTCCTGCCTTTACCCCTGCTCTCTCAATAGCCTGCTCAAGGGTTTCTGTGGTTATAACCCCGCAGGCAACCGGAATGTCGAACTCCAAACTGATCCAGTTCAGAGCCCTTGTAACTTCGGAGGCTAAAAAACTAAAATGGGGGGTCTCTCCTCTTATGATTGCTCCTATCGCTATTATAGCATCATATTTCCCTGATTGAGCCGCCTTTTTAACACCGAAGGGAATTTCAAAAGATCCTGGCACTTTTATAATATCTATATCGGAATCCGAAGCGTTATGTCTTAGCAAAACATCCAGTGCTCCTTCAACCATTCTATCGGTTATAAGGCTATTAAAACGACTGACCACAATTGCAAACTTAAAACCAGTTGCATCGAGCTTACCTTCATAGATATGGGGCATCTCTCCTCCTTAGAATCGTTTAGTCCACCATAGAGAGCAAATGACCAAGCTTATCTTTCTTAACCTTCAGGTACTTTGAGTTTCTCTCATTTGGTGGCACCTCAATTGGAACTCTTTCAACTATCTGAAGCCCAAATCCTTCAAGTCCCTTTACCTTCCTTGGGTTGTTTGTAAGAAGCCTCATCTTTCTTACCCCAAGGTCAAGGAGGATCTGTGCACCTATTCCATAGTCCCTGAGGTCAGGTTTAAAGCCCAGTGCCTCGTTTGCCTCTACGGTGTCAAAACCGTTGTCCTGGAGCGCGTAAGCCTTTATCTTATTTACCAACCCTATACCCCTTCCCTCCTGACGCATATAGAGGATAACACCTTTCCCTTCCTTCTCAATCATACGCATTGCCTCACGTATCTGGGGGCCACAATCACACCTTAGAGAACCAAACACATCACTTGTCAGGCACTCAGAGTGAACCCTCACAAGAACACCCTCATCAGGTGAGATATCCCCTTTTACAAGGGCTACATGGTGCTGTGGATCGATCTCACTTTCGTATACTATAACCCTAAACTCACCGTACTGGGTTGGAAGAAGAGCTGAAGCTGCCCTCTTTACAAGGCACTCAGCCCTAAGACGGTAACTTATAAGGTCTGCAATTGTTGCAATCTTTATTCCGTGTTGTTCGGAAAACTTCTCAAGGTCCGGCAACCTTGCCATATCACCATCATCTTTCATGATCTCACATATAACAGAGGCTGGCTTAAGTCCCGCAAGCCTTGCAAGGTCAACGGAACCCTCTGTATGGCCTGCCCTTACAAGAACCCCCCCCTTCCTTGAAATAAGCGGGAAGACATGACCGGGACGGATAAAGTCCTCCGGCTTTGCATCATCCGAGATAGCAAGACGTATTGTTGAGGCACGATCATAGGCTGAGATTCCCGTTGTTATGCCCCGTCTTGCATCTATAGGGATTGTAAACGCTGTATACTGGGGAACAGGGCTGTTTTCCGGCTTTATGGGCTGAAGCCCAAGCTGATCAGCCTTTTCCTGGGTTATGGCAATACATATAAGCCCTCTTCCATGTTTTGCCATAAAGTTTATTACCTCTGGGGTTGCAAACTCGGCAGCTACTACAAGGTCGCCTTCATTTTCCCTATCCTCGTCATCAACGAGGATTATCATCCTTCCATTTTTTATCTCTTCTATGGCTTCTTCAATTGAGCAAATTGGCATTGCTGTAAACCCTTTAAGAACAGGTTTTTAGGATTGTGATTTGTAATCTTAATAATAAGCAACGTAGTGATTTTGTCAAATATACAGAGCCCAGCACGGTATTAACATACTTTTAGCTCCGCTTAATCCAAAGCTTGACTTTTTAATACCAGTATGTAAGGTTTCAAGTGATTACATCCAAAGTAGGAGAGGTGTACATGGAACTTGAGCTAAACATACTTACAAGAGATGACGACTGGGAAGACGAGGACGAAGAGTGGGAAGAAGACGAGGAGCTATGGGAAGAAGATGAAGAAGAGTGGGAAGATGAAGAGGATATATTTGATGAGGAAGAATGGGAAGATGAAGAAGAAGATGAGGACTTTTGATCTTAGCGGGAAACTTCCTACTTTACACGGTTCCTCATCTTTATAATCCCGATTTTCAAAGCTCCTGTTCTCATAAAGAGAGTGTGATTTGCACTTTAGCCTGTACTAAAAGGGGTTGGGTTCTTTCATGAAGAAAAGATTTGGCAGGTTGTCTTTTGTCTTAGCTGTTTTTATGCTGCTGACGGGAGCCAGTAAAAACCTTACGGTTGAGAATCCAGAGCTTTATATAAAGATCACAGACTGGTCAGTATATGCAACATGGAGTGCAGTAGCCATAATACACCACCTTACAATAGAAAACACGGCCGATATAGCGTACAAAAACATTAAGGTAAGAGTGTACTACACATCCACTTCCACATCCAAAGAGGGAACGATAGTAAGCCAGGAAACCGGTGTTCTGCCGATTACCCTACCTCCAAGAAGCAAAAACACATACCTAAAAGAGGGATTTCCCCTGGGAGCAGGTTCCCAGTTTATGAACCCTGTTCGTATAGAGGTTCTGGATGCAACCCCAGTGGTAAAATAATATCTGGGTTTGCAGATTGGGTCTAAAACCATGTTTAGGTGTGGGGTTAACCGTATCCTTCAAGCAACCTTTATTTTAACCGCGTGTATCCTATCTGAACACGCATCTGCAATCACGGATAACACCTCTCTCCTTGACTTATACGGTGGTACACCAGTTGTGCTACCCAGTAACAATACAGTAGACCTAACACTTAAAAAAGAGGCCCTTTATATTAAACTTGGTAAAGAGAAAACTCTTGGTTCAGACACCGATGATTTTATAAGAAGCAGCTTGCTTGCATACTCGTTTATATGGATGGAAAGGGTCTACATATCTCCAAGCAACTTTAGAAAACTTATAACCACTTCCTTTCCTGAGTATCTCTACAACATAACAGGGTGGCAGGGATGTAGAGGGGCAAAGGCAAGAAGAGGGCTTTGCTCCCCGAAAAGGAAATCCTTCCTTAACCCTCCCGTAGATGATGGAGACCCTTTTTTAACAAACTACATAGAACACCCGCTTGTAGGTATGACATACTACCTTTACTACAGGGCAAGAGGCTATGACAGGAGAAGCTCAATCTTTGGCTCTTTTATGCTAAGCACACTTTTTGAATACACTGTAGAGGGATGGCAACAACCACCTTCTTTTAACGACCTTATTCTAACCCCAGGAATCGGAGTTCCACTAGGCATTATACTTGAGGAGAGCTCAAACTGGCTTGCAAAAAGGGACAGCCAGTTCTTAAGAGCACTAAGCTATATAGTAAACCCAACAAAGATTCTAATGCGAGAGGGGGAGATTGCCTGGGGAAACGCACTCGGTATATCGTTTAGATTTAATGCATGGTAAGAGGTAGCTCCTATATTGGTTTTCTAACTTGCCAACCCGGTCCTAAACTTGATAGAAATTTCTTGACTTACATATAAACCCACTTTATTTTTATAAGTCAGTTCAATGAATACTAGCAAAGTGTTATTTAAACCAATCTGGCAAGTGATATGCATCTATCTTCTTATCAGTCAGCTATCTATACCAAGAGTAACGCTCTGCATAGGTGCGGATGGTCACTTTGGATTGGAAAGTGCCCCTACAGAACTGCGTTGTGGCTCTCTATTTCCTACAAACACACTGAAAAAGATAAAAACACCCTTATTAAACCTAAGTACATATTCAGATAAAGGTCACTGTGGTCCATGTATTGATATCTCCCTTTCAACCGAGAACTTTAAAGAAAAATTAAATTCATTTAAAAACTTAGAGACACTGCAAATTAAGCTATCAGCTATATTTACCTTCTTAAATTCCCATTATTTTCTTCCAGAGAGCTATGCCATACAAAATCACACTCAACTAAATCATGATGCGTTTAACCTTAACCTTGTCCTTATACAAAGCGTCACCCTTCTCTGTTAAATCCTTAGTAATCCGTTCTTATTATCTGCTAAGGCTACCTTACTAAGGTAAGCCACATCCACAACAAAAACCCATTAGATTCGGAGGTTGTATATGTATTTAAGTGGATCAATCTGCTTGTTTGTTATAATCACCGCACTTGGATTTACAGGTTGCACGACCCTAAATCAGGATAGATTCTGGCCTGAAGTACGTCCCCTAGGAAAAAGATTTAACACCTATAAACCTCCCTTGTCACCAAGCCCAAGTTCACCAGAGCCAGAGTTTGAAGAACCAACCGGTGTCCTTACACTAACTCAGGTTCTTTCCCTAGCACTTATTAGAAATCCAAAACTTAAGACCTTTGCATTTGAGATTCGGGCTCAGGAGGCAAAAACACTTCAAGCAACGCTTCCACCCAACCCAGTACTCGAAGTAGATATAGAAAACTTTAGCGGTTCAGGAACAGCAAAGGACTTTAACATAGCAGAAACAACCATACAACTAAATCAACCTATACTACTTGGAGGAAAGATTTCAAAGCGTAAGAAGGTTGCTGCTTTAAGTGCGGAGCTTGCAGGATGGGATTATGAAGCTACAAGGCTTGATGTCTTTATCCAAGCAAAAAAAGCCTTTTTCGACGTACTTGGGGCACAAGAACGCCTCAAGTTAGCAAAAAAACTGGTTCAACTGGCAAGTAAAGTACATAAAGCCATTAAGGTACTGGCTGAGTCAGGAGAGGTATCTCCCATAGAAGAGAAAAGAGCAGCCATTGCTCTTTTTCAAACACAGATACAGATGGAACGCATAAAGCACGAACTTGAAGCCGCACGAAAGAGACTTGCTTCTACATGGGGAAGCACAGAAGCTTTATTTGATGAGGTAAGGGGTGAACTCGAAATAGTCTGGCCAGTTCCATCTTTTGAGAAGCTAGTAAGAGTATCTCAACTTAACCCGGATATAGCCCGCTGGACTAAAGAAAAAGAACGCAGAAGAGCTCAGCTTGTACTGGAAAAAGCTAATGCACTTCCTGATATAACTGTAGGTGGAGGGATACGCCGGCTAAGTGAAACAGACGATAATGCTTTTGTTATAGGTATAACCATTCCACTTCCTATCCTAAATCGTAATCAGGGTGGAATACTTGAAGCCCAATACAGATTAATAAAAGCAGAAGAGGAGAGAAAGAATGCAGAAGTTAGAGTTCTAACAGAACTGGCCGAAGCATATCAAAACCTAATGTCCACATACACAGAGGTAAACTCATTAAAGGACAATATAATACCTAAGGCTCAAAGTACCTATGATTCGATCCTAGAGGGATACAGACAGGGCAAGTTCTCTTTCTTAGACGTTTTAGATACCCAAAGAACCCTCTTTGATACCCGCCTTCAATACTTAAAAGCACTGGTAGAGTACCACAAGGCAGTAGCAGATATAGAGAGATTAACAGGAGTGCCCTTTGAATCTCTAAACCCTTTTGAAGAAAAGGGAGAAGAAAAATGAAAAAGATACTAATTTCTAGTCTTGTCATAGCGTCTTTTTTAATCCTTACAGTGATAGCACTTAGGCAACCCAACCAGAAAAAAACTCTTGAGACAGAAAAAGCAATGGAACACACCTACAAAGAAGACACAGTTGAGCTATCCAGAGAAGCCCTGCAGACACTGCCTTTAAAGATAGCTGTAGTAAAGAGAAGAGATACAAAAAAAGAGATACAAACAACCGCTGTAATTGAATTCAATAAAGACAGAATTGCCCACGTAACTCCTCGTATTCCCGGTCGGGTAATTAAGGTAAATGCTTTACTAGGGGATAATGTTAAGAAAGGCCAGATTCTAGCAGAACTCGATAGCATTGAGCTTGGAAAAGCAAAAGCTGAATACCTTAAAGCCAAAGCAGATTACGCAATAGCTTTAGCAAACTATAAAAGAGAAAAACGCCTCTTCAACCAGAAGATATCATCTGAAAAAGAATACCTGGAGGCAAAAGGTGAGTACATGCGTTCAAAAGCCAGACTCAAGAGTGCTTATGAAACCCTGCGTCTTTTAGGTTTAAACGGTAAAGAAATAAAAGAACTAAGCTGGGAAGAAAAGAACCATCCCCTATCCCACTTTCCACTGCTAGCCCCATTTACCGGCAAGGTAGTAGAAAAACACATTGTTCTAGGCGAATTTATTACGCCAGAAGATAAACCCTATACGATTGCTGATCTATCAAGACTCTGGATACAGCTTGATATCTACGAGAAAGACCTAAGATGGGTAAGACCTGGTACCGAAGTACATATAAGAGTTGATGCTTATCCAGATGAGAGATTTCAGGGAATAGTAACCTACATAAGCGACACACTTGATAAAGCTACACGTACTGCAAAGGCACGGGTGGAAATTGAGAATCATGATGAAAAATTAAAACCGGGAATGTTTGCTAAAGCCTCCATTTTTATACCGATACTAGATACAACAAGAGCGATCACCATACCTAATTCAGCCATCTACAATGTGTATGGGAAACCAGTTGTATTTGTACAAGAAGGAGACAGGACTTTTAAAGTTAGAGAAATAAAACTCGGACAAAACTCAGGACCCTATATCGAGGTACTAGATGGATTAAAAGAAGGAGAGAAAATCGTAATAGAAGGTGGATTCCATCTTAAATCTGCACTTTTAAAAGAAGAATTGGGAGAGGAACACGCCCACTAAAAACGGGAGGAAGTGACGATGTTAAACGGTGTTCTTGAATTCTCACTCCGTAATCGCTTTCTCATAATTGTTCTAACGCTGCTTGTTATAGGGATTGGTATTCGTTCTATACTGCATCTTCCAATTGATGCCGTTCCAGATGTTACCCCCAACCAAGTTCAAATTCTTACCAATGCACCGGGACTGGGTCCAGTAGAGGTAGAACGCTTTATTACCTTTCCAGTTGAGACAGCTCTGTCGGGACTACCTGGGGTAAAGAGCATACGTTCAGTCTCCAGATTTGGCCTATCTGCCGTTACCGTGTATTTCGATGAAGATATGGATATATACTTCTGTCGCCGACTGGTTATGGAAAGACTGCCACAGGCACGAGAGATGATCCCAGAGGGTTTTGGCACCCCCGAGATGGGTCCAATCTCTACAGGATTAGGGGAAATATACCAATTTGAAGTTAAAGGCGAAGGATACTCTTTGATGGAGCTTCGCTCTATTCTTGAGTGGGATATTGCTTTCAAACTCAAATCCGTACCAGGCGTTGTAGAGGTAAACACCTATGGAGGAGAACTAAAAACCTACGAGGTAGAACTTGATGCCGAGAAACTAGCCGCATATGACCTATCAATAGAACAGGTCTTTGAAGCACTTAAGCAAAACAACTCAAACTCTGGTGGAGCATACATTGAACACAATCAGGAACAATACCTTATCCGGGGAGAGGGACTGGTAAAGAACCTAAGAGACATCGAAAACATAGTGGTAGCCTCACATGATGGAACACCCGTTTACATACGTGATATTGCACATGTTAAGTATGCACCTATGGTAAGACAGGGGGCCGCTACCCGTGATGGGAAAGGAGAGATAGTAACCGGTGTAGTAATGATGCTTATTGGTGAGAACTCCAGAGAGGTAGTAAACCGCGTTAAGGAAAAGATTGAAGAAATAAAAAAATCCCTTCCTCCTGGCGTAACAATAGATACCTACTACGACCGTACAGAACTGGTGCGTAAGACAATAAAAACCGTTACTAAAAACCTAACTGAGGGAGCACTGCTTGTAATTATCATTTTATTCCTACTGCTTGGCAACTTTAGAGCTGGTCTTATAGTTGCCTCAGCCATTCCGCTTTCCATGCTTATTGCCTTTACCGGCATGAACTATCTCCGTATATCGGGAAACCTCATGAGTCTTGGAGCAATAGACTTTGGTCTTATAGTTGATGGTTCGGTAGTAATGATTGAAAACATCGTACGTCACCTTTCGGAGAAGCTAAAGATACAAAAAGCTAAAGAGGAACTAAACATCACAAGCTCTATATTTGAAGCAGGTAAAGAGGTAATACGCCCTATATTCTTTGCCGTGGGCATCATTATCATTGTCTATATTCCCATTCTTACCCTTGAAGGAGTAGAAGGAAAGATGTTTAAGCCCATGGCACTAACCGTAATCCTTGCCTTAATTGGCTCTCTGATTATATCCTTTACTTTGATGCCTGTCTTGGCTTCACTATTCCTGCACAAGGTAAGAAATGAGAAAGAGACCCTTATAATAAGGTATATAAAAAAAGTCTATCTTCCACTTGTACGCAGAACGCTAACCCATCCCAAAACCACAGTAGCAATAGCATTTGCAATTTTTATTTCAAGTCTTCTTTTCATACCTTTTATGGGGGCAGAATTTATACCTCGCCTTGATGAAGGCTCTATAGCCATTCAAGCATGGAGATTGCCAAGTGTTTCTCTTGAAGAATCAATCCGCAATACCACAATGATAGAGAATATACTCAAAAGATTTCCTGAGGTAAAAACCGTAGTTTCCCGAACAGGACGAGCAGAGATAGCCACGGACCCCATGGGAGTAGAAGTAAGCGACATATATGTGATACTGGAACCACACGATAAATGGAAAACAGCAAAGACAAAGGAAGAGCTAATAGATAAAATAAATGAGGCACTAACAAAGGCCCTTCCGGGAACAAAGTTTAGCTATTCTCAACCAATTGAACTCAGAGTACAGGAGCTTATAGCTGGAGTTCGCTCTGATGTGGCTATAAATATCTTTGGTGACGACCTTGAGACACTAAAAAGGATAGGAGATCAAGTGGTAAAAGTCGTATCAAAGATACCAGGAGCAGCAGATACAAAGGCTGAACAGGTTGCAGGGCTTCCCTATCTAAGGGTAATAATAGACCGGGATGCCATAGCTCGATACGGTATAAATGCCAGCCAGATTCTAGACACCGTAGAAGCAATTGGAGGTAAAGTGGTAGGACAGGTGCTTGAAGGGCAAAAACGTTTTTTCGTTCAGGTACGATTCAGTAAAAAAGATAGAAGCGATTTTGAGCATATAAGAAATATTAGGGTCTCAGATAATAACGGGAGACTCATTCCAATTAGCCAGCTTGCTGATATACGAATTGAAGAAGGTCCCGCTCAGATCAGTCGAGAGAATCTTCATAGACGTCTTGCCGTTGAAACAAATGTTAGAGGTAGAGATCTTGCAAGCTTTGTGGCTGAAGCACAAAGGGCAGTTGAGAAAGAAGTTAATCTACCTCCAGGATACTGGATCGAATGGGGTGGACAATTTGAAAATCTAAAGCGGGCAAGTTCCAAGTTAGCCATTGTTGTTCCTACAGCACTTTTTTTAATATTTGTACTCCTCTATACAACCTTTGGTTCTGTACGCCCGGCCCTTATAATCTATTTAAATGTACCAATGGCCGCAACCGGTGGAATTCTAGCACTTTTTCTTCGTGGTATGCCGTTTAGTATATCTGCCGGTGTAGGCTTTATTGCCCTCTTTGGTATAGCAGTACTAAATGGTGTTGTGCTAATGTCATATATACTTCAGATGAGACGTGAGGGTATGAGTGCAGAGGACTCAGCTTATCGCGGAGCCGAGATACGCCTAAGACCTGTACTTATGACTGCACTTGTTGCAAGTTTTGGCTTTGTGCCAATGGCTTTATCAACAAGTGCTGGAGCTGAAGTTCAGCGCCCTCTGGCAACAGTAGTGATAGGTGGGCTTTTTACCTCTACCCTTCTTACACTGCTTGTCCTTCCAGCAATATATAGTTGGTTTGAGAAAGCTAGGAAGAGCTAATAAACTCTTTAGAAGCGGTTAAAGACAAAAGAAACAAGTTGTTCTGAAAAAGATGAGCTAAATTTTAACTTACAAGCTATCTACAACACCTCACTAACTCCAACTTGATATTTTCCTTAAATAACACCGAGATCCTTTAGCCACCAGATGGATTTTAGAAAAGACGATACATTTCCGTAAGGCAAAAGAAGGGAAACTGCCTCTAAAATCTCTTCTCTACTTGCACCCCAGTTCTGTGCTTCCTTTACATGAAACTTAAATCCACTTTCAAACTGCTGGGCTGCAAGCAAAGCCAGGATAATAAGCTCTTTATGCTTTTTATCAAGCTTTGGTTGACTCATTATTTTACCTATTAGCTCACCAAACTTTTCAGACAACTCAGGAAATGCTCTTATAAACTCTTTATACTCAGCAATTGGCTCCTGTTTCCATACGGTCATTAAAAAACCCTCCTTAACAATTTAAGTTCAAATAAAACCGCCAACTTAAAAACCCTTCTCCCAGATTATAGCCTGGCCTAACCACTAATCCAATTGAGAGAGAATCTTACAAAAATACAAGAACTGAAATTCCAAAAAGGTTCTTATTCTATTGACAAAAAAGCTCCATAAATAGGATAATTGAATTATGGAAATTAAGCCAGACTCTATCCTTCAAAGTCCATTTTGGCCTGAAAAAGTAAGGGTAATATCGGTTAAACCTATAGGAGATAACCAGGTTAGAATTGAAGCTGTGGGGGTTGAAACACAGAGGTTTTACAATCCGGTTCTTTCTTCTGAGGATCTGGAGAAAATAGCCGTATCCGAGGAAAGAGTGTTTAAATTCAGCGGTGATGGAGAATCTGTGTTTCTCTATCTTGAGTCCCACAGGATAAGAAACGCATTTCAATTTGATCCCCTATATGCAGTAAACGTCTCCCAGATTGACCCTCTCCCACACCAGATTGAGGCTATCTACCACCATGTGATGATGCGCTCAAGGATTCGTTTTCTCCTAGCAGACGACCCCGGGGCAGGGAAAACAATTATGGCTGGTCTTTTACTTAAAGAGCTTAAGTACCGAGGACTCGTTGAAAGAACCCTTATTGTAGTTCCGGGACATCTTAAAGAACAGTGGCTAAGGGAAATGAAGGAGAAATTCCAGGAGAGCTTTACCGTTGTAGATAGAGACGTAATGAATGCACACTGGGGGCAAAACGTTTTTACAGAGAGGAACCAGGTAATCGTATCAATGGACTTTGCAAAACAAGACGACGTTATGATGGCTTTAAAGGATTCAAGATGGGATTTATGCATAGTTGATGAAGCACACAAGATGTCTGCATACAGATACGGAGAGAAGATAAGCAAAACCCAGAGGTATACACTGGGAGAGCTTCTCTCACCCATAACAAACTACCTTCTTTTCCTTACAGCAACCCCTCACAGAGGAGACCCTGAAAACTTCAGGTTGCTCCTAGACCTTCTTGAGCCCGGATTCTTTGCAGACACCTCCATGCTCTCCGAATCAATTCGTAATAAAGACAACCCACTTTTTTTAAGAAGACTAAAGGAAGACCTAAGGGACTTTGAAGGAGCTCCCATCTTTCCCCCAAGGAAGGTTGAGACTATAAAGTTCTATCTCTCTTACGATGAAAAGAAGCTTTATAATGCGGTTACCGAATACGTGGAAAGGCACTTTAACAGAGCGCTTGAGAAGGAAAAAAGAAACGTTGCCTTTGCAATGACAATCCTTCAGCGCCGTCTTGCCTCAAGCGTTCGTGCAGTAAGGAAGTCTCTTGAAAGAAGGTATGAAAAGCTAAAAGAGCTTTACAGGAAAGGACAGCTCATTAGAGAGCTTGGATACGATGAGGAGTATATAGAGGACCTTGAAGAAAAAGAGAGGTGGAGTAAGGAGGAAGAGCTTTTAGAGAAGCTTACCTCTGCAGAAACCCTGGAGGAGCTAAAAGAAGAGATAGAGAAGCTTGAGGAGCTTGTAGCTCTTGCAAAGGAGGCTGAGAAAAAAGAGATTGAGACCAAGTTAAACGAGCTAAAGAGGGTTATGGATACAGAAAACCTTCAGAACTCAGAGATAAAACTCCTTATCTTTACAGAATCCAGAGATACCCTGGATTACCTTGTGGAGAAGCTAAGAAATTGGGGATACAGGGTTGCTTCCATCCACGGTGGAATGAACCTTGACCAGAGGATCAGGGCTGAGGGTGAGTTCAGGAATCAGGCTCAGGTTATGGTATCAACAGAAGCTGGTGGAGAAGGAATAAACCTACAGTTTTGCTGGATTATGGTTAACTACGATATTCCCTGGAACCCAAACCGCCTTGAACAGAGAATGGGAAGGGTTCACCGCTACGGCCAGAGGCACGAGGTTCACATCTACAACATGGTAGCGGTGGACACAAGGGAGGGTCGCATACTTGAGAAGCTCTTTGAGAAGCTCTCTCAGATTAAAGAGCATCTTGGCTCTGACAGGGTCTTTGATGTTATAGGAGATGTACTTGTTGGAAGGAGCTTAAAAGACCTGATTGTGGATGCTATATCTAACAGGAGAACTATAGATGACATTCTTAGAGATTTCGAGAAGATCCCAGATGAGGAAGCAATAAGGAAGGTAAAAGAGGCTAGTCTTGAAGCCCTTGCCACAAGACACATTGATTTAACGAGGATTCTTGGGGAGCAAAGGGTAGCAAAAGAAAACAGGCTTGTTCCAGAATACATAGAGGAGTTCTTTAAACGTGCCTCCAGGGTTCTAAACATCAGGATGGAAAAGAGACACGATGGTTTCTGGAACATACATGTACCGTATGAAATACGAAATAGGCCCTACAGTTTTAAGATAAGGTTTGGTGAGGTAGAGAGAGAGTACAACAGGGTTTCCTTTGACAAAGAGAGAGCATTTAAGGGTCAGGCTGAGTTTGTTTCAATGGGGCATCCGCTTTTAGAGGCGGTTATAGACACCATTCTATCGCGTTACGAATCCCTTTCAGGAGATGGAGCTAAATTTATTGACCCGGAAGGGAAAATGGATGGGGTTATATGGTTTTTTGAGGCGGAGATAAGAGATGGGAAAGGAGAGGTTGCGGGTAAAAGGTTGTTTAGCGTTTACCATGAACTAAGAAACGATGCTTTATCCTTCGTAAATCCTTCAATTCTCTGGGATCTAAAACCAACTGGCAAGGATTCAGACATGAAAACCAACGGGCAGACAAACCCTGAATCCCCAATCCCTAACCCTGACAACGTTTTATCATTTGTCATAGCTAATGGGCTTGAGAGCTACAGAAAAGAGCTGCTTGAGAGACGGAAAAGGGATGCCGAGATAAAGAGAAAATACGGAATTCGCTCCCTTGAGTCAATGGTACTTGATTCGGATGCAAAGATTTCAGATTATGAAACCAGAAAAATAAAGGGGGAAAACATACCCGAGGCTGTGATTCAAAGGGAGATTCAAAAGAAAGAAGACTTAATGAGAAAGAAGGAGCGTCTTCTTAGAGAGATTGAATCAGAAGTTCACCTCTATCCTACCGAACCCAAACTGATAGGTGCTATAAGGGTTATTCCTGTCAAGGCAGATGAAAGTATGGTTACCGATGAAGAAATTGAAAGAATCGGGATGAGAGTTGCAATGGAATACGAAAGAACTCAGGGAAGGGTTCCAGAGGATGTACACCTTGAGAACCTTGGCTATGATATTCGCTCAATGGATGGAACAAATTATCGATACATCGAGGTTAAGGCAAGGGCAAAGGAAGGTGCCATTGCCCTTACCCCAAACGAATGGCTTATGGCTCAAAGGCTTAAAGACGAATACTGGCTTTATATAGTTGTGAATGCCTCAACAAACCCCCAGCTCTATACGATTCAAAATCCTGCTCTGCATCTAAAACCCGAGGAAGAGGTAAGCATTGTTAGATACATCGTTAAGGATTGGAAAGAAAAAGCGGAGATAGCACAGTGAATCAAGCTGAACTTTTGGAACTCATTCAAAAGGAAGAATCTGAGACCATTGAATTCAAAGAGAACTTTGACAAGGAAACGATAGAAACTATATTAGCATTTGCCAATACAATACAATAGAAGGAAAAGGGGGAGATAATGAATAAGGAGTATCAAGAGCTAAATCGTGTATCAAAACCAATGGCTACTATAGAGTTGAAAAACCTTGTTGAGAAAAAGATTTTTGAGAAATCGGGAACTACTGGAAGAGGCACTGAATACATCCTGCTAAAGCAAAGAGCTAATAATGGGCTATATGAGGTGTTTATATGGCAAAAAAATCCTTCATCGAATTTGACTTTCCAATAAAGGAAGTAAGTGAGGAGTCGGCAAAGGAAAAGAACATAAGGCACGGCCACATTTCCACCCTTCACATCTGGTGGGCAAGAAGACCTCTTGCATCATCAAGGGCTTCTATTTACGCTTCCCTTACACCTGAGCCCAAAGACGAAGAAGAAAGGCTTAAGAAGTCACAGTTTATAGCAAACCTTTCAAAGTGGGAAAACTCGCTAAATAAATCCATAATAGAGAGGGCAAGGAAAGAGATACTTGAGGCAAATGGAGGGACTCCACCAAGGGTTCTTGACCCATTTGCAGGAGGTGGGGCAATTCCCCTTGAGGCTTTAAGATTAGGCTGTGAGACTTATGCAAGTGATTTAAATCCTGTTGCTGTGCTAATACTTAAATGCACGCTTGAGTATCCACAGAAGTACGGAAGGGCAAAGAGGAAAAAGAGAGATTCTCTGGGGAATGAGTATGAAGAGGAATATAACCCAATCTTTGAGGATGTAAAGAGGTGGGGAAGTTGGGTGCTTGAAGAAGCAAGGAAAGAGATTGGGAGATTCTATCCACCTGACCCGGACGGCTCAATTCCCGTTGGTTACATATGGGCAAGGACTATAAGGTGTAATAATCCATCGTGTGGTGCTGAGATTCCTCTTGTAAGACAGACATGGCTTGCAAAGAAGGCAAACAAAAAGGTTGCATACAAGTTAATTCCAAAGGGCAACAAAGTTGAATTTGAAATAAGAGAGGGAAAAGGAATAGACTTTAACCCTGAGACCGGCACAGTTTCAAGGGCAAAGGTAATCTGCCCATGCTGCAACTCCGGCTTGAGCGATAAAGAGGTAAGGAAGCAGTTTCAGGAAGGAAAAGCTGGTGAGAGGATGGTTGCAGTGGTTCTTCACAAAAAACGGGTTTCGGGGTCCAGAGTTCGGGATTCGGGAAAAAGATACAGGCTGGCAACGGAGAGGGATTTAGAGGTTTTCAGGGAAGCAGAAAGGTATCTTGAGAAAAAAAGACAGGAACTTTTTGACAGGTGGGGAATTGACCCAGTGCCGGATGAAAAGCTAGTAAGAACAGGTGGAAACCAAATGGCGGTTTTGCATTACGGCATATATAGATTTGGTGACCTTTTTAATTCCCGTCAGAAGCTGGCTTTGATTACTTTTGCAGAGAAAGTCAGGGAAGCGTACAGGGGGATTAGGGATTCGGTGTTAGGTGTTCGGGAAGGAAACAAAACAAACCACGAATCCCCAATCCCTAACCCCGAAGAATACGCAAAGGCGGTGGTGAGTTATTTGGGGTTGGGAGTTAATAGATTGGCCGATAAAAGTTCCTCTTTGTGCCGCTTAATTCCACAAACTGAAGCAATTGGATTCACATACGGTAGGCAGGCATTACCAATGCTTTGGGATTACATAGAAATGTGTCCTTTTGAGCATCCAAGTGGGTGGGATACTATACTAGATGAAACTCTAGAAAATCTCTCCCACCTCTCCCAGTTTCCACCCGTAGAATTAGAGGAGGAAGGATGAAAACCTTAGAGGAGATTAAAAAAATTCTTGAAAGACACAAGGATGAAATAAGGAAGAAATACGGTGTGGTTATCAAGGGAGTGTTCGGTTCTGTTGCAAGAGGAGAAGAGAAGGAAACGAGCGATGTAGATATCCTCATTGAGATTGAAAGACCAATTGGACTTAAGTTCTTTGAACTGTGGGACGAGATTGAAAAACTGCTCGGCTGTGAGGTTGACCTCGTGAGAGAGAAACTCCTCAGACAGGAGATTAAGGACGAAATATTGAAAGAGATGATAAAAGTATGAGAAGGAAATCCTCACTCTATATCAAAGACATACTTGAAGCCATCTCAAAAATTGAAGAATTTACAGAGGGAATGTCTTTTGAAGATTTCATAAAGGATGACAAAACATCAAGCGCGGTAATAAGAAAGCTTGAGATAATTGGTGAAGCGGTAAAGCAACTACCCCAAGAAGTAAGAGGTAGGTTCCGAGAAATCCCTTGGAGTGCGATGGCAAAGACAAGAGACAAGATCATCCATTTTTATCACGGTGTGGATCACGATATAATCTGGAAAATCATAAAGGAAGACCTCCCACCCCTGAAACCATCGTTTGAAACAATTTACAAAAAACTTCTGGAAGAGGAAGGATGAAAAGACTGGAAGAGATTAAAAGAAGGCTTGTGGAATTATGGGAAATCATAAGGAATAGATATAAAGCAGAGGTTATAGGGATTTTTGACTCCTATGTTCGCGGGGAGCAGAAGGAGGGAAGCGACCTTGATGTGCTTGTGAAGTTTTACAAAGGAGCTACGCTGTTTGAACTTGTGGGGCTTTCCATCTATCTTGAAGAAGAACTTGGCGTTAAGGTTGATGTAGTGCCTTATGATACAGTTAGGGAAGAAATCAGAGAAGAAGTTTTAAAGGGGGCGATTTATCTACCCGAACTAAAGGAAAATATTTAGAAGGTTCTAAAAAATATAGAGAAGGAAACATGAGAAAACTGGTAATTCCAGAAGTCATACAGGCATCAGCCACATCTTTACCCTATCCTGACAACTACTTTGATGCAGTAATAACAGACCCTCCGTATTATGATAATGTTTTTTACTCTAACTTATCTGACTTTTTCTATGTTTGGCTTAAACGAACAATTGGAGATTTGTATCCAGATCTATTTACTACCCCTCTTACACCAAAAACAGATGAAATAGTCCAAGATCCAATTAGACACAATACAAAACAAGATTCAAAACTTTTTTTTGAAAATATGATTACGAAAGCTTTCAGAGAGATTTATCGTGTTTTAAAGCCAGAAGGCATTGCCTGCATAGTTTTTGCCCATAAGTCCACTGAAGCTTGGGAAACCATTATTAATGCCATTTTAGATTCTGGTTTGTATCTTACAGCAAGCTGGCCTGTACACACAGAGATGAAAACTAGGCTTCAAGCAAAAGAAACTGCCTCTTTAGCCTCCTCCATCTACATGGTCTGCCGCAAAAGACAGAATAAAGAAGATAGTAGTCAGGAAACAGGGGAAAAGAAAATTGCTTATTACAATGAGATAAAACCATTAATAGAGCAACGGGTAAGAGAGAAGCTTGAGCAGTTCTGGAATGAGGGCATAGGAGGAAGTGATTTCTTTATCTCAGCAATCGGTCCTGCGATGGAGGTCTTTGGGAAATACGAAAGCGTTGAGAAGCTCTCTGGCGAGAAAGTCTCTGCAAAGGAACTGCTTGAGCTTGTTCGAAAAACCGTAAGCGAATACGCCCTTTCCAGAATTCTAACCCCGAAATCCGAATCCCGAACCCCGAACTTGGGAGACATTGATGAGGAAACAAGGTTTTATATCCTCTGGAGGTGGACGTATAACTCTCAAAAGGTTCACTTTGATGAGGCAAGAAAGCTTGCACAGGCAATAGGGGTTGAAATAACAGAGCAGTGGGGAAATGGGTTTATAAAGAAGGAGAAAGAGTTTATCTCAGTTTTAGATGCAAAAGGAAGGGGAAAGAAGTTTCTTGAGAAATTTACCAATCCCCAATCCCTACCCCCTAATCTCTGTATTATAGATGTTCTCCATGCCTGTCTTCTCCTCTGGGAGCAGAACAGGAGAAAAGAGATAGCAGAACTTCTTAAAGAAACAAACAATCTAGATAACAATGTCTTCTGGCAGGTTGCACAGGCAATAGGGGATGTTCTGCCGGAGGGAGATAAGGAAAAGCAGATGATACAGGGATTCCTTTATGGAAGGGAGAGTTACAGTAAGGCAGAGGCAAAAACAGATAAATACCAAAGAAGTTTATTTGAAGAGTAACGGATACGGACGGAACAAAAAGAAGATACACTGTTAAAACAAAGAGGTAATAAAATGAACGAATTGCATAAAATAAAGCAGATAATAATTAGAGTTTTGGAAAAAGAGAACTTTTCCTGTGAAGAGGTAATCCTCGTTGGTTCAAGAGCACGTAAGGATTTTAGAGAAGATAGCGATTGGGATATACTGGTTATCGTTAAGGAAGGTTTAAATCACGAACAGAAAAAAAAGCTTTGGCATGAAATCTATACAGCGCTTCACAAAGAATTCCCTATTAGTTCATTTGACCTAATTCTGAAATCTAAAAGTGTGTATGAAGAAGAAAAGCTAGTTGTAAATACAATTTCCAATGAGGCGTATATAGAAGGTATTAAATTATGAAAAGAAAAATAGTAATACAGTGGTTAATAAAAGCAAACGGTGATTTAAAAACATCTGAAATTTTACTTAAATCTGAGGCATTACAATTGGTACAGTTTGTTTTCACGCTCAAAAGGATACAAAAGCGATGATGAAACTTCTTGATAGGATACCTAAAACAACTCAACCCTATGTTACTTCTTTACTCCATACCTATAACTGGAAACACAACAATAGAAAGGAAAGAGCAGAACTTCCCGAAAAGACAGAGGGAATGGTTTTTAAAAACAATATGTAAAGTCAAAGAATGGGAGGGATAAAAATGGCTTTACCATCCTGGTGGCAGGTTACAACTCCACATAAGGACATAAGGGAAGGAAAGTTAAGTGAGGCCATATTTGCAGCAGACCTTGGGGATGTTGTCTATGGTAGAGCACCCCTTGAGTATCAGGATGCAGCCCTATTCTTTCAGAAAACATACATTACAAAGGGATTAAAAAACCTTGTTGAAAACGTTCTTTCCCGCCTCTCTGGAGAAAAAGGAGACCCTGTAATTCAGCTCCAAACCCCTTTTGGTGGTGGGAAAACCCATGCTCTTCTTACACTCTATCACCTGATAAAAAATAGAGACAGAATCAAACATCTCTCTCCAATTGCTGATTTCCAATCCCTGATTCCTGATGACGCAAAGGTAGCGGTGTTTGTTGGAACACATGCAGACGCAGTAAGTGGAAAGACCCCCTGGGGTGAGATTGCAGAGCAACTTGGGCAGTATGAAATCGTAAAAGAACATGACAAAAAACGTATTGCCCCGGGAAAGGAACGCCTAAGAGAGGTTTTTTCATTCAGCCCTACCCTCATCCTTATGGATGAAATCCTTGAGTACATAGTAAAGGCAAATCGCTTAGAGAAGGTTGAGAAAATCACCCAGGGACAAACCCTTGCCTTTCTTCAGGAGCTCTCAGAGGTGGTTGCATCTTCTGAGAATTGCTGTCTGGTTGTTACCCTTCCTGCAAGCATTCTTGAGAGATACGATGAGGAGGCAGAGAGGTCCCTTCATCAGTTACAGAAGGTCTTAGGAAGAGTAGAGGCAGTTTATACACCTGTTGAGGGCATAGAGCTATACGAGATCATAAGAAAAAGGCTCTTTGAGGAGCTGGGAAGTGAAGAGGTGAGAAAAAATATAGCCCAGAGCTATTTTGATCTCTATAATAAACTTGGTTCCGATGTACCATCCGAGGTAAGAGAACCAGAATACAGGGAAAAGATAGAGAGAGCCTACCCTTTCCATCCAGAGCTAATTGATGTTCTTTATGAGAGATGGGGATCTTTCCCAACGTTTCAGAGAACAAGGGGGGTACTAAGGCTTCTTGCAGAGATAGTAGGTGACCTCTACAGGAAAAAGGTTCCTTCTCCTCTAATTCAGTCATCCCTTGTAAGCCTTGAGAATCACGCAATAAGAAGGGAGTTTATAAAGCACATAGGGAACGAATACGACAGTGTTATCTCCTCAGACATTGCAGGGGAGAGTGCCAAAGCCCCAAAAATAGACAGAGAGATGGGAAGTGAATATGAAAAGTATGGGATTGCAAAAGGTATAGCAACTTCTGTGTTTCTCTACTCCTTCAGTGCTGGAGCAAGCAAGGAAACAACTCTTCCAAGAATAAGGGTAGCTCTTCTTAGAGAAGGAATTCCCGCAACCATTGTCGGTGATGCTGTGTCAAAGCTTGAAGAGGAACTCTGGTATCTTCACTCGGAAAAGAAGCAGTACTCCTTTAGAAATCAACCAAATCTAAACCGTGTAATAATAGACAGAGAGGAAACCGTAACTGACGACAGGATAAGAGAGGAACTCAAAGAGCTAATTCAAAAGAACTCCGGACGTGCCCTTGAGGTTTACCTCTGGCCTGAGGAACCACAAGATATACCAGATAACAAAAACCTAAAACTTGCCATACTTGATCCAGACCTATCCTATGGTTCAGAAAAAACAAAGAGACTTGTACGAGAACTCTTTGAAAGGGCAGGAAGCGGGTTTAGGGTTTATAAGAACACCCTTTTTATTCTTGCTTCAGATAACAACCACTTTGTTTCCCTTAGCAAATCCCTAAGAAGGCTTTTAGCCCTAAGAGAGATACAAAGCGATAAATCCTTTACCGAAACCCTTACGAAGCAAAGCCAGGAAGAGCTAAAAGCTAGATTAAAAGACATAGAAAGTAAGGTTCCATTTGAAATTTTAAGTGCTTACAGATACCTTGCAATCCTGGAAGAAAGCGGTATAGTCTGGAAAGACCTTGGAATCCCCACCACAGGAAGCAGCCAGTATATCTCTGAGAGGGTAAAGCAGTATCTTAGAGATCAAGAAAAGCTTCTTACAAAGCTAAGCCCCAAATACATTCTGGAAAAAGCCTTTGGCAAAGACGAAAACGAAAAACCCCTTAGAGAAATATATGAACTGCATCTTAAAACCCCGGGAATGCCCATACCCGAGAATGAAGGAGTTTTAATAGATACGGTTAAAGAGGGGGTTAAAACCGGAATACTTGGACTTAGAGAATCCGAAGGTGTTTACTGTGGAGAAGATACCAGTCCGGTTACTGACTCAGTCGTTCTAAAGGGAGATGTTGCAAGGAGGCTAAAAGAAGAGAAAAAGAGAGATGAAGAGGGAAAAAAGGAAGAAAAACCCAGGGAAGAGGAGATAAAGAAAAAGGAAGAGCCAGTTAGGAAGTTAACATTAAAAGCCAAAATCCCCTGGGATCAACTCTCTTCTATAATCGGTGGTGTAATTCGACCACTAAAAGACAGAGGGTCTCCACCAGAGATCACCCTTGAAATAATAGCCAAGTCCGAAGAAGGTTTTGATAGAAACACACTTGATTTAAAGGTTAGAGAAACCCTTACACAGATAGGGGCAGAAATAGAAGAGTGGAAAGAGGAGTGAAATACAGTGTGGGTTCAGGTAGCATTTGATATAGTATGCTATGATGTAAAAAACCTTCTTACCGTACGGGAATTCACTCTGATGGGAAACAGGTATATTATTTCAGACTACCAGAAGCCCTGCATAATGGAACGAACGGGAAAGATGAAAAGGTATCTAACAGATGCTTTCCCTAAATGGGTTTTCCTATCTGTACTTGCTTTTTTTCAAATCGCTTTCCTGATGCCAATCCTAACCCCTTGTATCGGGAAAGAACTCCAAATCCCAGATAGCAGGTATCTGGACTCCAGAACACCCATTAGGGTAAAACAGGTAGATATCATAAGGGGAGTAACTCCATGGGGAGATATTGTTTTTCTGGATGATAGAACCCTAATCGTACCTTATGCACATACAAGAGAGCTTACCCCGGAGGAGCTTGAAAGGGAACGTAAAAAGGCTTATCAGTTTCTTAATCGCCCAACGGAAGAGATAGTAGATGAACTTGTAAAACCGGAGCAGGGTGAAGCCCATGCCATAAATGCCTTCCGCAGGTGGCTTGCAGAAAGATACATAGAGTATCTTAAAGCAAACCCGGAGGCTCAAAGGATAGAAGGGGAGTATGTAGAAGAACTTGGCATTAGGTTTTTCTCAATAAGTAGGGAAGGAATAAGAGAGGTTAAAAGCATTCCCTTATGGCAGGGTCTTGGACGGGTTCAGACAAACGTATACTACATCGGTGGACTTGGAACAGGTCAAAGGCTTGAGCTACACCGTGTAAACCTCCATGTAGGTGTTAGAGTTGGGAAAGATATCATATCAGTATGGACATCACATCCCGAACAACCAGATAACACAACAACCGTATTCTTAAGCAAAAACACCCTGGAGGTTCTGGGTTATACCTCTGGTTTTATTCCATTGGAATGGATAGATAGGGAAAATGTCTTTGCTCTAAAGCACTCACCGAACAATAAATGGATAGCTGGTATATACAAGGTGTTACCGACCTCAGATAAACTCCTTATTCCGGTAAAAGTACTAAATGTAGGGCTTTCTCCAAGACCATCGTTTACGGGGGAGATAGTAAAGATACCAGCAAATAGAACCCAGTCCTTTCTTGCTGTAATTCACAACGGTAAGATTAGCCTGCTTGACACAACCACAGAGGCTATAAGTCCACTTTACCTCCAGGACTTCTTTAAGGGTAAGAGATACCTAAAAGCCTCTGCAAATAGCGGTCTGCAAACTTTTAACAGACGTGTATGGACCGTAGGACTAGCGGGAAACTGGGTTGTTGCGGGCATAGGAGAAACCACAGAGGGGATTAAAGTAGACTATGTTTATGAACTGCCCAAAACAGGGGAACCTCCAGGCCACTGGGGAGGGCCACTTGCCACAACCAGCGGTTATCTGATACTTGCTTTTGATCCAATGCTCTGGAGGGAAAAAGAAAAAGGAGTTTACGGAGGAAGCTCCTCTCATCTTGTTGAACTCTGGGCATTTGATCCCAGAACAAAATACTTATCGCGCATAGAAGGAACTGGAAGAATTCCATACCGCAGGGGATACAGGGTAGTTGCCACCTCACCCGGAGGAAGATTGCTTGCTGCCCGAACCGGTGATGATGAGGTAAAGATATGGGAGTTAAATCCCCTTTAAATCAAACCCATTAGATCTAATTTGTTTTTTCCGGCGTTGGACGGTCTTCCCCTTGACAACCACCCACCACACAAAGACACCACCACAACCAGCATCCAACAAGGTGTTTATTACCCGTGACCTGACAGCATATATCCCGTCCTGGCTTTCTAACATCTTCTAAAGAGTAACCATACTTCCTTACGTCCAAAACCTGCGTTTCCAACCCTTTCTGCTTTAACTCAGTCTCCTTCTTTCTTAGTTCTTCCTCAGATTTAAAAGTGGTTGTTTTTGAAAACGAAAGGGGACCAGATGCCAAGACAAGACAGAGCGCAAGCAAAAACACCCTCTTCATCAAAATTCCTCCTGGGGATTTAATGAATGAAGCAAATACAAAGATACCGAGAAGAACAGGAAATGCAATTTGCAGATGAGAATCTATCCTATATCCAGGAACTGCAACCTGAAGATCTGGAAAACCCAATGTACTCTAGCAAACTCCTTACCCTGCCATAAGAAGATTCGAATCTTTTAAGCAAACGAACTAACCTTCTTGCAAAACGTATAAGTATCTTAAAAAGAAATCCCCTTTGTAGTATAATACCTTTCATATCTGGAGAAATTATTTCCTTTTTTCATTTTTCACCAAACGTGGTTATTCATTTAAAACGTGTAGCATGAAACGCTTTATTTAACATAGCATCATAAGATTATGAGCAAATCTGAAAAAGTAAAAAAGAAAGAAAATAATACTACTCCCTCAAATTATTTCAAACAGGGTTTCTATGAACCCAACGCTGATTGGATTGATGTTTCAATTACAATTAAGAACCACATGGTTCACTGGCCTGATGACCCACCTGTTCTTATCGAACGAATACTCGATATGGAAAGTGGAAGTAATTGTAATCTTTCAGTAGCTTCAATGAGCTTACATACAGGTACACACGTAGATGCCCCTTATCATTTCCTTAAATCAGGAGTTGGAATTGACCAAATACCAATAACTGCAACAATTGGGCTAGCCAGAGTAATTGAGATAAAAAACCAGAGGAAGATAGAGCCAAAAGAACTTCACCTGTATAACATCGGTTCTGGAGAAAGAATACTTTTTAAAACACGGAACTCTGAAAGATGCTGGAAAACTGGGGCTTTTGTTAAAGACTTTGTCTACCTATCAACAGAAGCTGCGCAATTTCTTGTAAGCAAAAAAGTTCAAACCGTTGGTATAGATTACCTCTCCATTGGAGGATACAAGAAAAACGAGACAGAGGTTCATCGTTTGCTTCTTGAAGCAGGTATATGGATTATAGAGGGACTAAACCTTGCTCATGTAGAACCAGGTATATACGAGCTTATCTGCCTTCCACTGAAGATAGAGCAAGGAGATGGTGCACCTGCTAGAGCAATTTTGAGAGCAATTCAAAAAACTTGACAAAGGGGGAAACTAACATGGCAAACGATAAAAAGGAATTTGGGATAATCGGCCTGGGAAAAATGGGAGGTAACCTGTCTCTTCAAGCAATGGAGAAAGGCATAAGGGTTGTTGGCTATGATAAAAAGGGAGCATCCAAAGAGCTTATACAAGCGGGTTTAACTGAAATTAAGAACCTAGAAGGATTTAAAAAGAAGCTTTTACCCCCAAGAGTTATCTTTATCTATATTCCCGCAGGAGCGCTTGTTGATTCAGTCATTGATGAGCTTTCTCAACATCTGGATAAAGGCGATATTATAGTAGATGGTGGAAATTCTTACTGGGGTGATTCACTACGTCGCTATAAAAGGCTTAAAGAGAAAGGACTTAATTTCGTAGACCTTGGGACAAGTGGTGGTATTGAAGGAGCACGACATGGTGCCTGTTTCATGGCGGGTGGAGAAAAAGAGACCATTACCAAGATAGAGCCCCTGTTACTTAAGCTGGCCACCCCTGGTGGGTACGTACATGCCGGTCCACCCGGTACAGGACACTTTGTAAAGCTGGTTCATAACGGAATAGAATTTGGAATGCTTCAAGCCATAGGCGAGGGAATAGATCTCCTAAAGCACTATCACGAAAACCTCGATATTGCTGAAATCCTTCGTTGCTGGCGCAATGGCTCGGTCATCCGTTCTTGGTTAATCGATTTGATGGAAAGAATCTACAGGGCTGAAGGAGGGATCGATAGGATACCTCCTTATGTTGAAGACACAGGTGAGGTAAACTGGCTTGTAAATGATGCTCTTCATATGGAGGTCTCTATCCCGGTAATTTCTCAAGCTGTTATGCAGCTAATTGCCTCACGTGACAATAAAAGATACTGGGCTCGTGCAATAGCTATGATGCGTCATGGATTCGGTGGTCACCCATACGGTTCTGATAAAGGTATTGCCACCGAACGCAGGAAAGGACGTGTTGGGGATTTCCCAGATATCAAAAGCAAATAGGTTTTCTTTTTATGAAACTTTATTTATCTACAATAATCTCCCCCACCATTCCAGCTCCTTCATGAGGTATGCAAAAATACCTGTATGTACCAGGCACTATAAACTTGTGCTGGAAGGCTTGTCCCGGCTCAATATTACTGGAGTTAAACGGCTTTGCTCCTTTAGGTAAAGCAACATCCCTTTGATCAGCTGCTATTTCAGGAACTGCTGTTACAGTGTGAACAAGCATAGAGCGGTTCTCCCATTTAACTTGGGCTATTTTTTCTCCCATTGTATGCCTACTCTTACCTGCTTGTGTATCTTTAGAATCCATAGTTATTAAAAGAAAAGTTAACAATCCAAATAGCAAAACACTTAATAAAAACGTTTTTTTGTATGAACCATTTTAATAACCCCCTTCAATTTTTTAAATTTAGATGCCAGCTTCCATAAAAGAGTTTCAATATGCCCTGAAGTACAACAAAAGGTGGTTACAAATCACAACTTCCTCTTTGCTCTCTACTATGTTAGATTTACACTAGTCTTTATTAAAAGGGCAATAGACAACGCCCAACGTAAAACCGTATGCAAGATGTATCACAAGGCTTCCGATAATCATAATGGCTGGATTAGGGGTTCTTGTAAAGAAAACCCCTGCAGGACTTGCAAGAGGAACCACCACCAATCCTGCTGCTATCGTTGTAATTATTCCATAGATTATGCCTTTAACTACTCTATGGCCGGGTAACACTTTGTATAGCCATTTAGCATAAATAAGGGCAAGTATTATGCCATTTATGAAATGGGCAAGTTGCCCCCATGCATAGGTATGCCCCATATTTGCTGCAAGCATGGCACCAACATCAATTTTTGGAAGCCCAATCCCTGCTTGCCAGAAACCAGTCATGGTCATAACATAGGTGGCAATAAAACCCGCCAGAACAGACCGCATAAAGTTCTCCCTAATCATTAGCCAGGTCTCCTTCTTTTAATTATGTGGACTAAAGAAATTAACCTTAAAACACACTACCTGCTTTCTACAGGAACCTGGACACCAAAGATATTGATAGTTTTGGTTCTTCCGAAATCCTCAACCTCTCCTGTAATCCTTACATTTTTCCTATGAGGATCTTTCTCAAGCTCATGAATCTTCTCATCAGATCCCACAATAGAGTAGATTTTACCCTCTCTGGTAACTATAACGTGTTGATGAGGAGGCAACTTGTCGCACGGCTCAGTTGCTATAACAGGCTTTACACTTCCCTTCTCATAATCTGGAAGCAAGCACACAATATTACCCTCTACAGTTTCCACCCTCTTCTCACTTATTGGCTTCCTTCCGGTCATCACTTCAGTAGGTCTTTTTTCTTCCCCTCCTAAAGCAACAGGGTTAAAAGACAAGCTTGCAAAAGCAAAAAACATTATAGAAAGCAAAGAAACAAGGTTACATTTCCTCATGACGTATCCTCCTATTTTTGTTTTTAGATTTAGATGAGGATAAAAAGAAATGGTTTCCAATATAGAAACCTGTGTATATACCGATAGCCCAATGAATCCAGCTTACGCTTATTGCATCATAAAAATGAAAATGAGCAGAAAAACAACTTATAAGAAACTGGAAGAGTATGGTATTATTGGTAACCTAGAAACCTGTGCCCTTATAGGGAAAGATGGTTCTGTTGACTGGTGTTGTTTTCCCCATTTGGAGTCTCCAAGCGTTTTTGCTGCCATCTTGGATGTTGAGAGAGGCGGACACTTTATCATACAACCAAGCGAAAACTTTATATCAAAACAGTTCTACATAGAAAAAACAAATGTACTTCAAACCGCTTTTGAAACGGAGTCTGGAAGCGTCACCCTAGTTGATTTTATGCCTGTTACAACAAAAAGAAAAAATGGTTTTTTAGTTCAATACTTTGAAAAAATCAAAAATTTAGTTGACAAACCAGGTATTCACCACAATGAAAGGTCTATCATACGAAAAATTATATGCACAAAGGGAAGTGTCGAGCTAAAAATTGAATTTAAACCACGATTTAACTATGCCCGTGCTATACCTAAATTTGTAGTGTTACAGAATGGAGTTATAGCAAGATGGCAAAACCATACGCTTTTCCTACAGTCACCGATTCCTCTAACCATACTTGATGGAAAAGCAAAAGGAAACTTTAACCTTAAAGAAGGTGAACACATATGGTTTGTTCTTCGGTACGGAAGCACTACTATAAAAAGTGCTAAAGAATGCGAAGAGCTTTTACAAAAGACCCTAGATTACTGGTTAGGATGGGTACACAGTTGTGAACCATCAAAATGCGTTTTTGAAGGCCCATGGCATGACATTGTTGTTCGCTCCGGGTTGGTACTTAAGCTACTTACACATCCTGAAACAGGAGCCATTGCTGCAGCACCAACAACCTCCATTCCAGAAGAGATTGGTGGCAGTCGTAACTGGGATTACCGATTCTCATGGGTTCGTGATGCCTCCTTTACGGTTCAGGCACTTTACAACCTGGGTCATGTTAAAGAAGCAAAGGATTACTTAAAATGGTTTATAGATATATGCAGACACAAGAGTCCATCTAAAATTCAAGTTATGTATGGTTTGCACGGTGAGTTAAGCTTAGAAGAAGAAGAGCTAGAGCATCTTTCAGGTTACCAAAATTCCTATCCCGTAAGGATTGGAAACGCTGCCGTAAAGCAAAAGCAGCTTGACATATATGGCGAGTTAATTAACGCAATATACGAAACTACCCGTTATGGAGAGGACATCTCATCAAGAGATTGGGATTCCATAAAAGAAATAGTTGATTATGTATGTGAGATATGGAATACAAAAGATGCTGGTATTTGGGAAGTAAGAGGTGAACCGCAACACTTTACCTACTCCAAACTCATGTGTTGGGTAGCACTTGATAGAGGAATAAAGATTGCGAGGCTAAAGAGATTTGATGCTAATCTAAGTAAGTGGGTGAAAAATAAAGAGGATATAAGGTATACCATACTTGAAAGAGGTTTTAATAAAAAACTAAATAGCTTTGTTCAATCCCTTGATGGGGATAAGCTAGATGCATCATGCCTTTTGATTCCAATAGTAGGTTTTCTCTCCTTTAATGATCCACGCGTTCAAGGCACTGTTGATGCTGTGGTTAAGTATCTTATGAACGAGAAGGGACTAGTCTACCGTTATGATGGAGAAGATGGACTTACTGGAAAAGAGGGAACATTTACCCTCTGCTCATTTTGGCTTGTAGATACCCTAACCCTTTCTGGTCGGATTAAGGAAGCGGAAGAAATATTTTTAAATGTTTTAAAGTATGTAAGCCCTCTGGGACTACTTGCAGAAGAAATAGATGCTAATTTAGACAGACAGCTTGGGAATTTCCCTCAAGCTTTCAGTCACATTGGACTTATAAACAGTGCCCTTTATCTGGGTAAAGCAAAAGGAAAAGAGCAAATGGGTCCCAGCCCCATCGGTATTGCCAACGAATGAGAGCCAGATGGTAGTAAAAACCACTACCGTCAAGATAAAAGCCCTATCTTTTCATAAGAACGGGAAGATATATACACTCCAACACATTGATTCCAAGACTTATCACTAATTAAGAGTTCAACTCCTATTCCGGAGAGAAAAGCCAAAATAACCGGTGTCCTGATACAACACGGAGTTAAAAAGGTTGTTCCCACTAACCCGATTACTTTTTGATACTATCCTATGTATCCCCTAGTGATTGCTAAAACCTTATATCGAATCTTTACCTATATATCTTCTTAGCATAGCAATTCCCAGGCCATAGTGAAGATGCCCTCTAACAGCGAGAGAAACCTTACCAGTTTCTTCCGAAACAACTATAACCAAAGCATCACTAACTTCACTTAACCCCACTGCAGCCCTGTGTCTGGTTCCAAGGTTACCTGCAATAGAGGCCCTATACCCAACAGAAACAGGCAAAAGAGCTTTGGCCGCTTTAATTCTATTCTCACGAACTATAACAGCACCGTCATGCAAAGGATTACCAGGATAGAATATGCTCTCCAGTAATGGAGCCGAAACCTCAGCATCAATAACTATCCCCGTCTTTATGTAAACATCCAGTTTAGTCTCCCTCTCTACTACAATAAGGGCACCAAATCGCTTGGTACTCAGGTTATGAACTGCAAGAACAATTTCGGTAAGGGCTTTAAAGTAAGGAAATATGCACGATTCAAAATGGATTTCCAAAAGGGATCTCTCCATACAATTAAGAATCGATTTGAGTTCTGTAACCTTTAAAATAAGACTTTCACAGGATTCAAAGGTAAGGGGAATAGATAAAAGATCCTTAATAGTTCTTGCCTGAATCTCTATATAATTTAGCTCTTCTAACAAACTGCCTTTATTCTTATACGTATGTAGATCTAAATCCTTTCTGTTTATTTTATCCAATTCCTTCCTTAGACTCCTTATGCATTTTCAACGAAGGTATAATTTCGACATTGAGATCCGGGAAATTAAACTTTAGAGACCATATTAACTGCCCCGGGTCAAGTTTCCCTTTTCTAAAGTCTATAACCGCAACAAACATATCTGAGTTCCTAAATATTTCTACTCTGTCAACATCGTAAAAAGCGTAAAGTTCCTTCTCTATCTCTGCTATATCATCCTTTATTCCGGAGATTCCAAGGAATACCCTTTCAAGTTTCCACTCTGGAAACAATCGCCTTACATCATATCCAGCCCGTCTTAGAGCCATTATTATCTTTGTTTCGGTTATAAACTCTGGGGCAAACTTAAAAGAAAGCTCTTTTTTAAGAGCATCAACTCTAACCTCAAAGACTCCAGGAAGACCTGAAACCACCGATTTAATATCACCCTCGCCATGTGGCCCCATTCCAAACACCCTCAGTCTTAAACTGCCCTCTTGTGCAGCCAGTAAAATAGATGTGAGAAAGAGAAGTTCAATTGCTATTGCAAAGATAAAAGACCTCAAAGTCTACTACCCCTCTTTATATTCCGCTTTAGAAAAGGATACCGGTTCATTATCAAACCCTGTGTTTTATTGCTATTTTATTGGATGATAAAACGAGAATTTGGGTTTCAATTTTCTTCAGCTGAGCTTTTTAACAAAACGTAAAATAACTGTTAACGGATATAACCCTGCTTTACCTAATTCTATATTTTATATAATTGAGGTATGCCTAGACTTCCTATCATTGAAGAGGATAAAGCTACAGAAGAGATAAAGAATATATATGCCACGATTAAGGATGAACTCGGCTTTGGTTTTGTCCCTAATCTGTTTAAATCCATGGCAATAAACCCTACAGTACTGCATGGAAACTGGGAAAATATAAGACTTACACTTCTAAATGGTTTGATACCAAGGACTCTAAAAGAGATTATATGCGCTGCTATATCAGCTGCAAGGAAAAATAACTACTGCCTTAGGATCCATCTCTACAGACTTAGTATTTTAGGTATTGATAAAGAGGTTTTACAGGGTCTTCAAGAAAGCAGCTTGGACGAACTTTCTCTTCCAGAAAGAGACAAGCTAACAATAAAGTTTGCTTTAAAAGTTGCCCTAGAACCTGATTTGGTTACCGATAAGGATTTTAACGAATTAAGGGATAAAGGCTTAATTGAAGGAGAAATACTTGAGGTTATTTTAACAGCAATTCTGGTTAACTCTTTGAATACCTATTCTAAGTTAATTGACATCAACCCGGACACAAATTATGTCTAGTCAAGAGAATAATAACAGGCATATACTACAGGAATACCGGCGTCTTCTTATCAAGAGTGAGAGCCAAAAAACTAGACTCTCTATGATTAATGAAATATCGAATACAATAAATTCTCTTACAAATCTAGAAGAAATATTCAAAGCTGTTGTTTCCAAGCTAAAGTGGATACTCGATTATGATAGCTGCAGTATATGTGTATTAAGTAAAGATAAAAACCAATACACTATTTATACCTGCTTTGATTCAAAAAAAACCTCTCTCTTAGAAACAACCGAGTACAACTGGGTTGTAGTATTGCAAGTTGGGTAATACAGAAAGGTAAGCCTATTATCATTTCAAACACAAAAGAAGAACCTAGATTAGATGTATTTAATGACAACAAGGTTTTCGGTGAAGACACAAAATCTATTCTTTCCGTTCCCATAAGGTCAGAAGAACAAATTGTCGGCTCACTAAATCTTGGTCACAAAAGAATAAATGCCTACTCAGATGAAGACATGAAGGTGGTCCACCTTGTTGCTTCTCAGTTAAGTGTAGCCTTAAAGAACCATAAGCTCCTGGAAGAGTTGAGGAAAGCAAATCGCGAACTTGAATCCGCAAAAAAAATCTTGAGGTGCAAATAGCTAAGAGAACAGAAGAACTGCAAGAAGCTAAAGAAAAATACAGAGTTATACTTGAAATTAACAACTCCATCGTTTCGCACCTTAGATTACGTGATCTACTTCCCTCAATTGCCCAAATTATAAGGAAAAAACTCCCCTTTGATGCTACAAGCATAACACTCTACAAAGCGGAACGCGATGTATTAGAAATTTGGGCTCTTGAAGTACCTTTTTCTCCACATTCCCTATCCAATTTAGCTCCAGATTTAGAGGTACCACGAGAAGGGAGCCATGTAGGATGGGTAATCGACAATAAAAAACCGCTTATTGTATACGATTTACTAAAAAACCAGCGCTTCTCCCAGGATAGTATACTCCTGGAAGAGGGAATTAGATCCTACATCATTATACCCCTTATAATCAAAGAAAAAGCCATAGGAACCTTTAATGTGGCAAGTAGAGAACCTTCTAAATTCCGGGTATCTGACATAGAGTTTTTATCTTTGGTTGCTAAACAAATTGCTCTTGCGATTGATAATGCAATACTATACGAAGAAATTGAAAAACTAAAAAACCAATTTGAGGTAGAAAGTGTCTATCTTCAAGAAGAGATTAAAACAGAATTTAATTTTGAAGAGATAATTGGAGAGAGTAGAGTTCTAAAGAAGGTCTTAAAACAAATTGAAAAAGTTGCAAAAACAGACTCAACGGTTCTTATACGTGGTGAAACCGGTACAGGTAAAGAGTTAATTGCCCGGGCAATCCATAATATTAGCATGAGAAAAGACCGACCCTTAATTAAAGTTAACTGTCCTGCAATTCCTCCCGGACTAATCGAAAGTGAACTGTTTGGACACGAAAAGGGGGCTTTTACTGGGGCAATATCTAGGAGGGGAAGAAAATGGGGAGAACCAAACTTAAGATAGAAGAAGGTATAAAAAAACCGGATAAGAACAACCTACCTGATGAAGAACTGGTTAAGCTTTTCATTCAAGATAAGAACACAGAAGCATTAACCAAGCTCTTAAATCGGTATCTGGATAGAATTTACAGGTGTGCCCTAAGGATAACCCGTAATCAGAGTGATGCTGAGGAGGTTGTTCAGGAGGTTTTTCTAACCCTTGTTAAGAAGCTTGATACATTCAGAGGAGAGTCAAAGTTTTCAAGCTGGCTCTACAGGATAACAATAAATGCAAGCTACATGCACATTAGGGCTGAGAAAAAACACGAAA
>Ga0209276_100241_pt1 | contig 98539 bp, 98 predicted proteins | sample DewCreD2012metaG_3_FD_185473 | JGI IMG/M metagenome (GOLD analysis project Ga0209276, IMG submission 185473) | Hot spring sediment bacterial and archeal communities from British Columbia, Canada, to study Microbial Dark Matter (Phase II) - Dewar... ...
CGTGTCCCAGTCCCCCTCTGGCCGGTCGTGCTCTCACACCGGCTACCCGTCGTCGGCTTGGTGGGCCGTTACCCCACCAACTACCTGATAGGCCGCGGGCCCCTCCGGAAGCGCCCTTGCGGGCTTTAGTCCCAGGGAACTTCCCCCTGGGACCACATGCGGTATTAGCCCGGGTTTCCCCGAGTTATCCCCCACTTCCGGGCAGGTTACCCACGTGTTACTCAGCCGTCCGCCGCTGGGCGCAGGCCGAAGCCCACGCCCCGCACGACTTGCATGCGTAAGGCGCGCCGCCAGCGTTCACCCTGAGCCAGGATCAAACCCTCGCTCAAAAAGTAACGTTACCTCGTGCAGGCTAAAACTCGATCGGACGGCGGGGGTCTCCTTCCTTCCGCTATTCAGTTGTTAAGGTGCAGCCTCGTCGACTCCCTTGTCCAGGCAATAAGGATAAGCCCGTCGCCCCGGCCTGTCAACGGTCAGGGGGCCTCTCTCCGATGCCCCACCGCGGCCTCGCACACGGCCCCACGCCGGGCCACGAGGCCTGCCGCCGCATCCCCTGCGTCCCAGCCCCCTCTCCCGTCAGCGCCTGGCCGCCCTGAGTTGGGCGGACTCGGCGGGCCAGCCGCGCTGCCCGCAGCGGGCCAGGGAGTCCCGGTTGGCCCCGCGCCCTAGGCCTTGCCGATGCGGTACATGACCGTCCCGCACACGGGGCAGGTGCCCTTGGTGGCGGGGCGGCCGTTCTTGAGGGTCACCGACTGCGGGTTGCGCATCTCGCGCTGGGCACGGCACTTGAGGCAGTAGGCCTGCATCGCTCACACACCCCCCGTGTGTCTTCTGTAAAATGCCTGCTTGCGCCCTAGCATAACCCGCTCTCATAGGATGTCAAGAGCGGTCCAGGGCACCATGCCCCGTTGAGGGGCGAGGACGGGGGAGCTTTTGGGCCGTGGAGAGGCTTCTAAGAAGCCAGCACCGTCTCTGGCCGCCAGAGGTCGCCTGTGGCCTCCTTTCGCAGCACCCCCAGCAGGTTTCCAGCGGCGTCGTAGGCCCGCAGCCGTTGGGATGCGGTCGGCCCGGAGGGCAAAGCCAGGGGGCGGCCATGACGCATCGCCTGCGCCTGGGCCTCGTCCAGCTGGACCGAGGGCAGGTGGGCCAGGGCGGCATCGGGGGGCAGCAGGCGCTCCCGCCATTCCTGGGGCAGCCGCTCCGGGGGCACTGCCTCCTCCAGGGCAAAAGGCCCCACCCGCAACCGCACCAGCCGCAGGACATGGGCGCCGCAGCCCAGCTTGAGGCCCAGGTCGTGGACCAGGGAGCGGACGTAGGTGCCGCGGCCGCATTCCACCTCCATCACGAAGACGGGCGGTCGGTACTCCAGCAGGGTCAGGCGGTAGACCTGCACGGCGCGGGGGGCGAGGCGGGGCGCTTCCCCCGAGCGGGCGCGGGCGTAGGCGGGACGGCCGCCCACCTTGACGGCGCTGTAGGGCGGCGGCACCTGCTGGATGACGCCCTCGAAGGAGGCCAGAGCGTCCCGCAGCTCTTCCAGGGTGATGCCCGAGGGGTCTCCCTCCAGCGTAACGACGCCCTCGGCGTCGTAGGTGTCGGTGGCCTGCCCCAAACGTCCCTCCACCCGGTAGGCCTTGGGCAAGTCCATCAGGTAGCGGGAGAGGCGTGTGGCGCGGCCCAGCAGGACGGGCAGAACACCCTCGGCCAGGGGGTCCAGGGTGCCGCCGTGGCCGACGCGTCTCTCCCCGGTGAGGCGTCTCACGTGGCGCACCACCTGGAAGGAGGTGGGGCCTCGGGGCTTGTGGACGTTCAGTATGCCGTCTGCGGCCAACGCCCTAGCTGGGTCCTTGCCCGGCCACCTCGTCGATGAGGCGCAGCAGGCGGTCGCCCCGCTCCAGTGACTCGTCCAGGCGGAACTGGAGGGTGGGGACCCGTTTCACCACCAGCCGCTGGACCAGGTGGTAGCGCAGGAAGGAGCTGGCGCTACGCAGGGCTTCCAGGGTCGCCTCCTTCTCTTCCTGAGAGCCCAGGACGCTGACGTAGACCCGCGCGTACTGCAGGTCAGGCGATACGTCCACCCGGGTGATGGTGATGAACTGGGCCAGGCGCGGGTCGTGCAGCTCGCGGCGCACCAGCTCCGACAGCTCCTGGCGCAAGAGGGTGCCCAGGCGTTCCAGTCGCCGGCTCATGGCGCCCCACCTCCACCGCCGACGGTATCAGGACTTGCGCTGGCGGCGGAAGGTCTCGATGTAGTCGCCCTCTTCGAAGTCGTTGAAGCCGTCGACGCCGATGCCGCACTCGTAGCCGGCGGCCACCTCCCGCACGTCCTCCTGGAAGCGGCGCAGGCTGGAGATGCGTCCCGTGTGCAGCACCTGGCCGTTGCGGATGACCCGACAGGGCGCGCCGCGCACGATGGTGCCTTCCCGCACGTAGCAGCCGGCCACCTTTCCCTGTCGGACGCGGAAGACGGCCCGCACCTCGGCCCGTCCCTCCACCACCTCCACCGTCTCCGGCTCCAGGAGGCCCTCCAGCGCCTTCTGCATGTCCTCGATGAGCTGGTAGATGATCTGGTAGTTGCGGATCTGGACGCCGTAGTTGGCGGCCTCCCGCAAGGCCCCCGGCTCGGCCTTCACCTGGAAGGCGACGATGATGGCCTTGGAGGCCTCGGCCAGCAGCACGTCGGACTCGGTGACGTTGCCCGTGGCGGCGTGGAGGACGTTCACCCGCGCCCGCTCGTTGCCGAGCCGCTCCAGGGCGGAGCGGATGGCCTCTACGCTGCCCTGCACGTCGGCCTTGAGGATGACGTTCAGCTCCCGCGCCTGGCCGGCGGCGATCTGGCCGGCCAGCTCCTCCAGGGTGATGGCGTGGGCGGCGCGGGCCGCGGCCCGCTCGCGACGGCGCTCCTCCACCATCTGGCGGGCGGCCGCCTCATCGGGCAGGACTCGCAGGACGTCGCCAGCGCGGGGCACCTCCTCCAGCCCCATGATCTTGACGGGGGTAGAGGGGCCGGCCTCCTTCACCTGACGGCCGAACTCGTTGAACATGGCCTTTACCCGTCCCCAGGTCTCTCCGGCCACCACCGTGTCCCCCACCCTCAGGGTGCCGTTCTGGACGATGACGGTGGCCATGGGGCCGCGGCGGGGGTCCAGCTCCGACTCGATGATGGTGCCTACCGCCGGCCGGTCGGGGTTGGCCTTCAGCTCCAGCAGTTCGGCCACCAGGATGATGTGCTCCAGCAGGTCCTGGACACCCTCCCCCGTCTTGGCCGATACGGGAAGAGCGATGACATCGCCACCCCACTCCTCCACCACGAGGCCGTGCTCGGTGAGCTGACGCTTTACCTTCTCGGGGTCCGCGCCGGGGAGGTCCACCTTGTTGATGGCCACGATGATGGGGACCCCGGCCGCCTTGGCGTGGTTGATGGCCTCCACCGTCTGGGGCATTACGCCATCGTCGGCTGCCACCACCAGCACGGCGATGTCGGTCACCTGGGCGCCACGGGCGCGCAGGGCGGTAAAGGCCTCATGGCCAGGAGTGTCGATGAAGGTGATGCGGTGTCCGTCCACCTCCACCTGGTAGGCGCCGATGTGTTGGGTGATGCCGCCCACCTCCTGGGCGGCCACGTTGGTGCGGCGAATGGTGTCCAGGAGGGTGGTCTTGCCGTGGTCCACGTGACCCATGACGGTGACTACTGGCGGCCTCGGCTGGAGGCGGCCGGCGTCCTCCTCTTCCTCCTGGACAGCGGGCCGCTGAGGGGCGGTCTTCTCGCCCTCGGCCTCAACCTGGAAGCCCAGCTCCTGGGCCAGGGCTGCCGCTGCCTCGAACTCCACCGCCTGGTTGATGTTGGCCATTATGCCCCGCTTCATGAGGCCCTTGATGACCTCGATGGGCGATATGCCCAGCCGCTCCCCCAGCTCCCGCACGGTGATGGTCTCGGGCAGGGTGACGGTGCGGGTGCCTTGCGTCGTCATGTTTTGACTTCACCTTTCTCCAGGAATGTTTGGGCATGGGCCAGGAGGGACTCTCGCTCCTGGGCCGTCAGGGTGGTGCGGAGGGCGTGGGCCAGGCGGTCCCGCTTGAGGGCCGCCTGCCAGCAGGCGTAGTCGCGGTGGAGGTAGGCGCCGCGACCGGCCCGCTTGCCCGTGGGGTCCACCTCCACCTTTCCGTCCAGGGTCCGCACCACCCGCACCAGCTCCCCCTTGGCAGCGGTGCCTCGGCAGCCGACGCAGGTGCGCACCGGGACATGTCTGCCCCGCGCGGCCACGGCCTATAGCTCCTCCAGCTCCTCCAGGTCGAATTCCTCGTCCTCGGCCTTGGGCCGGCGAATGCCCTTCTTGGCCTTCTTGCCCTTGGTGTCCTCCTTCTCCAGGCGGCGAGAGGAGCGGCCCAGCACCTCCTCGGCGAACCGTATGACGGGGCGCTGAGGCTGGGCGCCCACCGGCGACGGCTCGGCCTGGGGGGCGGCCTCGGTGACCTGGGGCTCCTCCTGGACCTCGGCCGGAGCGGGCGCCTCAGCCTCCTCGGCCGCGGGCGCTTCCCTCTCGATGACCTCCTCCCAGGGCTGGAGGCGGCGCTCCTCTGCAGATGGCTCCTCCCTCCTGGGGGGTGCCTCGGCGGGGGCGCCGTCCCGGCTCGGGGCGGCCACCCGCTCCAGGACAGACTCGGGCTTGATGTCGATGCGCCATCCCGTCAGCTTGGCGGCCAGCCGGGCGTTCTGTCCCTCTTTGCCGATGGCCAGCGAGAGATGGCGGTCGGGCACCACCACGATGGCCGTCTTCTCTTCCTCGTTGATGATGACGCGGCTGACCTGGGCGGGGCTGAGGGCGTTGGCCACGAACCTGGCGGGGTCCCTGTCCCACTCCACCACGTCGATGCGCTCGCCGCCCAGCTCGTTGACGATGTTCTGGATGCGCAGGCCCCGCAGCCCCACGCAGGCCCCCACCGGGTCCACGCCGGGCTGACGGGCCGCCACCGCCACCTTGCTGCGCTGGCCGGGCTCGCGGGCCACGGCCTTCACCTCCACGATGCCCCTTGCCACCTCGGGCACCTCCAGCTCCAGGAGGCGCTTCACCAGATTGCGGTGGGTGCGAGAGAGGATCAGTTGGGGACCCTTGGCGGTGCGCTGCACCTCCAGCAGGTAGAATTTGAGGCGCTGGCCAGGCCGGTACTGCTCGGTCCGCACCTGCTCCGAGGCGGGCAGCACCGCCTCGGTGTGGCCCAGGTCGACGATGACCTGGCGCGGCTCTACCCGCTGGATGACGCCCGACACCACCTCGCCCTCGCGGGCGGCGAACTCCTCGTAGACCTTTTCTCGCTCGGCCTCGCGCAGACGCTGCAGGACCACCTGCTTGGCCGTCTGGGCGGCGATGCGGCCGGCCCCCTGAGGCGTCACCTCCAGGGCGATGGTGTCACCCAGCTGGGCGTCGGGCTTGATGCGACGCGCCTCGGCCAGGGTCATCTCTGTCTTGGGATCCGATACCTCCTCCACCACCGTTTTCAGCTGGTAGACGTGGACGGACCCCTTGTCGGGGTCTATGCGGACGGTGATGTTGCCCTGGAGTCCCGAGTCCTTCTTGTAGGCCGACACCAGGGCGGCCTCCACTGCCCGCAGGACCACGTCCCGGGGCAGATTCTTCTCCGCCGCCAGCTGGGTTATGGCGATGAGGAACTCGCTCTTCATCTGGCAACGCCTCCGCCAGGCACCCCCAAAGAATTCAAAAAGGTGGGTCGCCCCACCTTCGGGCTAATTTATTCCGTCCAAATGTTAGCACGGGTGCGCCCCGCACGCAAGCGCCTGTCACCGCCCCTCGGCCGGGGGCCGGGGACTCGGCGTGGACAGGCCCCCCGGGCCGTGTCATCATGCAACTTGAGAGGGCCGGAGGGAGGCACGGTGGAGGTCATCCCAGCCATCGACATAGTTGGCGGACGCTGCGTTCGCCTCCTCCAGGGCGACTATTCCCGTCAGACGGTCTACGACGACGACCCGACAGCGGTGGCCCGGCGTTTCCAGGCCGCCGGGGCGGCTCGCCTCCACGTGGTGGACCTGGACGGCGCCAAGGAAGGCCGGCCCGTGGGCCGTCCGTACGTGGAGGCCGTCCTGAAGGCCGTGTCGGTGCCCGTGCAGGTGGGCGGTGGCATCCGCAACCTGGACGACCTGTCGGCCTATTTGGAGGCGGGGGCCTACCGTTGCGTGCTGGGCACAGCTGCCGTGGAGGACGAGGCCTTCCTGGAGGAGGCCCTGGCCAGGTTCCCGGAGCGTGTCGCTGTGGCGGTGGACGCCAGGGAAGGCCGGGTGGCCACCCGCGGCTGGCTGCAAGAGGCGGCCGTCTCGCCTGTCGAGTTACTGGAGCGACTGCTGGGGCTGGGCGCCCGCTGCGTCATCTACACCGATGTCCTGCGCGACGGCACCCTCTCCCGGCCCAACCTAGCGGCGATAGCGCGACTGCTGGAGCGTGCCAAAGGCAAGGCACCGGGGGTGGAGTTCATCTGCGCCGGGGGCATCTCCAGCCTGGACGACCTTCTGGCGCTGGCTCGCCTGGGGGTGGACGGGGCCATCGTGGGGCGGGCCCTGTATACGGGCGACCTGGACCTGCGCGAGGCCCTCGCCGCCCTCGCCGAGCTGTAGGGGGCGGGATTGGCCCCCCGCCCGGAGGCGGCGCAGGCCTGACCCCAGTTCGACCCCAGTTTTCAGGGGGCTTTCCTGGCCGCCAGGGAGGGCCGAAGGTGGCTTTCCGTATTGGACTGGCGGAGGGAGCGGGATTCGAACCCGCGAGGGGGCGTTGGCCCCCCACCCGCTTAGCAGGCGGGCGCACTCGGCCACTGTGCGATCCCTCCGCCTGCCACGTATCGAGTATACGACGCCCCTCCAGCCCGTCAAGGTCATCGCCCCGACCAGCCCGTTGACCCCACAGCTCCCGTCAGGTAGGATGAAAGGCGACCGACCAGTCGGTTCTGGAAAGGCCCGTGACGCAGGAGCGAGCCCGAGAACGTCAGCGCCGCATCCTGGAGGCGGCCCTGCGGGTCTATGCCCGTCGCGGTTACGGCGCTGCCACCATGGACGAGGTGGCCCGCGCCTCCCGCACTTCTAAAGGCGGCCTTTATTTCCACTTTCCCAGCAAGGAGGACCTCTTCCTTGCCCTCCTGCGCTACGCCGGCCATCGTCTACTGGAGAAGGCCCAGGCGGCTATGGCTGCCGCCCCCGACCCCGTAACCCGGGCCGATGCCGCCCTCAGGACCGTTCTGCTCACCTTTTCCCGCCACCGCGCCCTCGCCCGCATCCTCTTGCTGGAGGGCTACGGGGCCGGGCGTCGCTTCCAGGCCGAGGTGACCGCTCTGCGCGACCGCTGCGCCGCCCTGGTGAGGGGCTGTCTGGAGGAGGCCGTGTCCCAGGGCATCATCGGCCCCCTGGACGCCGAGCTGACGGCCCGCGCCTGGTTCGGGGCTGTGGCCGAGGTCATCGTCCACTGGCTGCAGACGGGACAGCCCCGCCGCCTGGAAGAGGCCTATCCGCACCTGCGGGCCCTATTCCTGCGCAGCGTCGGCCTCCCGGCAGAGGAGGCCGCCCGACACCTCGCCTCCTGAGGCCTGCCTTGCTGGCGTCCGTAGGTGACCCTGTCCGCCTGTCGGTCCCGCTCGTGAGGCCACTGCCGCCCCTGGACTTGCTGACCTTCCTGTCGGCGATGGCGGGTCCGGCCTTCTACTGGGAGCAGCCCTCCCGCGGGGTGGCCATCCTGGCCCTGGGGGCGGCGAGGGAGGTGCGGCCGCGCGGCCCCCGGCGGCTGGGGACGGCGGTGCGCTGGTGGCGGCGGGCCCTTCCGGGCGAACTGCCTCCCGGGACGCCCGTGGCCGTGGGTGGTTTCGCCTTTCAGCCCAGGCCCGCCCGCGAGGCCCATTGGCGGCCCTTCTCCGACTCCTGCTGGTGGGTGCCCCGCCTGCTGCTCGTGCGCCTCCCCGAGAGATCCTGGGCCGTCCTCTTCGGCGCTGAGGTTAGGGACCTGGAGCGATCGCTGGCGATGCCGCCCGCTGCCTGTGACCCGCCCCGTGTGGGGCCACCTCGCTGGGACGACGATTTCCGCCCGGCAGTGGCCGAGGCCGTGGCGCGCCTGCGAGCCGACGAGGCCGAGAAGGTGGTGCTGGCCCGTCGCCTCTCCCTGGACTGCAGCGGCCCCTTCGACCCCCGACCGGCCCTGCAGAGGTTGCGGGCCCGCTATCCTGGCTGCACCCTCTTCGCCATGGGCAGGGGTGGGCGCTGGTTCCTGGGAGCTACCCCCGAGAGGTTGCTGGAGGCCCGCGATGGCCTGGTGAGGGCCGACTGTCTGGCCGGCTCGGCCCCTCGCGGCCTCACCCCCTCGGAGGACGAGGCCCTGGCTGCCCGCCTCCTGGCAGACCCCAAGGAGCGGCGCGAGCACGCCCTGGTGGTGGAAGCGGCCCGTGAGGCCCTGGCCCCTCTCTGCCGGGATCTGCGCGTGCCCGAGGCCCCATCGGTGCGGCGGCTGGCCAACATACAGCACCTGTACACGCCTGTGGAGGGGGAGCTGGCCCGGCCCCTGCACCTGCTCCAGGTGGCCGAGAGGCTTCATCCCACGCCGGCCGTGGCCGGATACCCCAGGGAGGCGGCCCTGGCCCTCATTGCCCGCCTGGAGGGATTCGACCGCGGCTGGTATGCCGGGGCAGTGGGCTGGCTGGACGAACGCGGTGGGGGCGAGCTGGCTGTGGCCATCCGCTCTGCCCTGGTAGGCCGCGGCGAGGCCCTCCTCTATGCCGGCTGCGGCATAACCGCCGCCTCCGACCCCGATAGGGAGGAGCGAGAATCGCGGCTGAAGCTGCGGGCCATGCTGGAGGCGTTGGGGGCGGCATGACAGCCGAGGCGCTGATGGCCTTCGTAGGCGCCTTCGTGGACGCCCTGGCCCAGGCGGGGGTCAGGCATGCCTGCGTCTGCCCCGGCTCCCGCTCTTCCCCCCTGGCGCTGTTGCTGAAACGCCACGGCGGCTTCCGGCTCTGGACGCACCTGGACGAGCGGTCGGCCGCCTTCTTCGCCCTGGGCATGGCCAAGGTCCTGCGAGAGCCGGTGGCGGTGGTGGTCACCTCGGGCACCGCGGCGGCCAACCTGTTGCCGGCGGTGGTGGAGGCATTCTATTCCCGCACTCCCCTGCTGGTGCTGACGGCCGACCGGCCGCCGGAGGCGCGGGAGGCAGGGGCCCTCCAGACCATCGTCCAGCCGGGCCTGTATGGCCGCCATGTCCGCTGGCATTTCGACGTCCCCCTGCCCGAGGCTACGCCGGAGGCCGTCCGCTACGCCCGCACCTTAGCCTCGCGGGCGGCGGCCATCGCCCGCGGTCGACCGGCTGGACCCGTCCATCTGAACTTCCCCTTCCGTGAGCCGCTACTGCCGGCGCGGGGCGAGGCCACGGTCGTCAGCGACGACCCTCCCTTCGTCACTGTCCGCTCGGCCCCGCGGCGCCCCACCCCCGAGGAGCTGCTGCCCCTGGCCAGGGAGCTGGCGGGCGCGGAGCGGGGCCTGGTCGTCTGCGGGCCCCAGTCCGACCCCGAGTTGCCGAAAGCGGCAGCGACGGTGGCCCAGTCCCTGGGCTGGCCCCTGCTGGCCGACCCCCAGTCCCAGGCGCGCTGGGGCGCCCACCGCTCTCCCCTGGCGGTGGACCGCTATCTGGCGCTGCTGCAGGACGAGGCGGTGGCTGCCGCCCTGGCGCCGCAGGCGGTGCTGCGACTGGGCGCCCTTCCCACCCCCAGGCCCGTCCATGCCTATCTGCAGCGGCACCGCCGCGCCCTACAGGTGCTGGTGGACGAAGAGGGCTGGCCCGACCCCCTTTTCGTTGCCAGCGAGGCCTTCCACGTCGACCCGACGGCTTTCTGCTTCGCCCTGGCCCAGGCTGTCGCCTCCCTGGGCCACCGCCCAGCCGATGGCGACTGGGCGAAGGCCTGGCGAGAGCTGGACGCCCTGGCGGGGGAGGCCCTCGATGCCATCCTGGACCGAGAGATGGCCCCCAACGAGCCGCGCGCCCTGCGGGACTTGGTCCGCCTGCTGACCGACGGCGCTGCCCTGGTGGTAGGCAACAGCATGCCCGTCCGCGACCTGGACGCCTTCTGCCCCGGCGATGGTCGTCGGCTGCTGGTGCTGGGCAACCGCGGCGCGAGCGGTATCGACGGGGTAGTGTCCACCGCTCTGGGGGCCTGCGCCGTCTGGGACGGGCCTCTGGCCCTGGCCGTGGGCGACACGTCTTTCTACCACGACCTGAACGGCTTGCTGGCGGTGCGCCGCCACGGCCTGTCGCCCTTGGTGTTGCTGCTGCACAACGACGGCGGCGCCATCTTTCATTTCCTGCCCCAGGAGGGGGAGGAGGAGCTGGAGGAGCTCTTCGCCATGCCCCACGGCCTCGACTTCCGTCCTGCCGCCGAGATGTTCGGCCTCGACTTCCACGAGCTGGCCGACTGGGAGGGCTTCGGGCGGACGGTGCAGGAGGCCCTCTGCCGCCGTCGGCCGACCATCGTCCAGGTGCGTAGCGATCGCGCCTGGAATGCGGAGCTGCACCGACGCCTGTGGCGCGAGGTGTCGGCGCGGGCCCGTCGCTATCTGGAGGCGACGGGATGGGCGTGAGGGTGACCGTGGGCGATGTGGCCCTGCACGTGGAGGAGAGGGGGGAAGGCCCCGCCGTGCTGCTTCTGCACGGCTTTACCGGTAGCGTCGAGACCTGGCTCCCCTTCCTTTCCCGCTGGCAGGGGTTTCGCACCGTGGCAGTGGACCTGCTGGGCCATGGCCGCTCCGATGCCCCCGCTGACCCCTCTCGCTACGCCTTTCCCCGCTGCGTGTCCGACCTGGTGGCGCTGCTGGACGCCCTGGGCATCGGTCGCGTGGCGGTGGTGGGATATTCCCTGGGTGGCCGCCTAGCCCTCCACCTGGCCCTGGCCCTGGGAGAGCGGCTGTGGGCGCTGGTGCTGGAGAGCGCCTCGCCAGGCATCGTCGACCCCAGGCAGCGGGCCGCTCGCGTCCGCCGCGACGACTCCCTGGCCGAGCAGCTGTTGCAGGAGGGGCTGGAGGCCTTCGTGAGGCTGTGGGAGGCCCAGCCCCTCTTCGCCAGTCAGTCCCGCCTGCCGGCGACGGTGCGGGAGCGGCTGAGGCGGCAGCGCCTTTCCCACAGCCCCGTGGGCCTGGCTGCTGCCCTGCGCGGTATGAGCGTGGGGCGTCAGGAGCCGCTGTGGCGGCGGCTGTCGGAGGTGCGGGCGCCCACCCTCGTCATCGTGGGTGCCCTGGACGAGCGCTACTGCGACATCGGACGGCGCATGGCGGCTTCCCTGCCCCGGGGCGAGCTGGCGGTGGTGCCGGGGGCGGGGCATACCGTGCACCTGGAGCGCCCACGGCGCTTCGCCAGCATCGTCCGTGACTTCCTCGAGAGGAACCGTCCCCAGTAGGAGGTGAGAGCATGGCCATAGCATGGCGAAGGGTGGGTCACTATCAGGACATCATCTACGAGCACGGGGAAGAAGACGCCCGTGGCATAGCCAGGGTGACCATCAACCGTCCCGAGGTGCTCAACGCCTTCCGCCCTCTGACCATCGACGAGATGCGGGACGCCTTCACCCATGCGTGGTACGACACTGGCATCGGCGTGGTGCTGCTGACGGGGGCTGGCGGGAACTTCTGCAGCGGGGGCGACGTGCGGGTGAGGGCCGGCGGCGGCTACCTGGACGCCGACGGCCGCCCCCGCTTGCAGGTGACCCATCTCCACCGCCTTATCCGCGAGATACCGAAGCCTGTCATCGCCGTGGTGGACGGCTACGCCATCGGCGGCGGGCACGTGCTGCACGTCCTCTGCGACCTGACCATCGCCTCCACCCGCGCCGTCTTCGGCCAGATCGGCCCCAAATACGGCAGCTTCGACGCTGGCTTCGGCGCCATCTACCTGGCCCGCATCGTGGGGGAGAAGAAGGCTCGGGAGATCTGGTATCTGTGCCGCCGCTACTCGGCCCAGGAGGCGCTGGAGATGGGCCTGGTGAATGTGGTGGTGCCGCCCGAGCGGCTGGAGGAGGAGGCGGTTGCCTGGGGGCGGGAGCTGCTTCAGAGGGGGCCCACTGCCCTTCGCTTCCTCAAGCACGCCTTCAACGCCGACACCGACCACGTCTACGGCATCCAGAACCTGGCCCACGGCGCCACCGCCCTTTACTACGCCACCGAGGAGTCCGAAGAGGGCACGCGGGCCTTCCTGGAGAAGCGGCCGCCCGACTTCTCGCGCTTCCGTGCCCACCCCTGGTGAGGTGTCATGGCTGGGGCGCCCTCGCGCGCTGGGCCAGTGTCCCATGGGTGGCGGGCATGGCTGCTGGCCGCTCGTCCCCCCACTCTCACGGCCTCTCTGACGCCGGTGCTGGTAGGGGCGGGCGCTGCCTGGGAGGAAGGGTTTCGCCCCGGCATCCTGGCCGCCACCCTGGTGGCGGCCGTCCTGGTGCAGGTGGGCACCAACTTCGCCAACGACGTGGCTGACTACGAGCGGGGCGCCGATGCCGCCGACCGCCTTGGCCCGCCGCGGGCTGTGGCCCTGGGCCTCATCGCGCCAGCGGCCATGCGCCGGGGCGCTCTGGCCGCCTTCGCTCTGGCTGCCCTGATAGGCCTCTATCTGGCCTGGGAAGGCGGCTGGCCGGTGCTCCTCATGGGCGCTGTGGCGGTGCTGGCGGGCATCGCCTACACGGGCGGCCCGTGGCCCTACGGCTACCGCGCTCTGGGCGACGCCGTCTGCTTTCTCACCTTCGGCGTCATGGCGGTGATGGCGACCTATTACCTGCAGACGGGACGGGTGGACGCCATCGCCTTTCTCGCCTCGCTGCCGGTGGCCTGCACCGTCACCGCCATCCTGGCCGTCAACAATCTGCGCGATCTGGACTCGGACCGCCGTGCCGGGAAGGTGACCCTGGCCGTCCTGCTGGGCGACCCGTCGACCCGCCTCTACTACGTTGCCCTGTTGCTGGCGGCCTATGCCCTCTGCGTCCCCCTCGCAGCCACCGGCGGCGGACCCTGGGCGCTGCTGCCCTGGCTCTCTTCGCCTCTGGCCGCCCGCCTGGCGTGCAGCGTGCTGCGAGGTGCCTCGGGCGGGGGACTGAATCGGTTGCTGGTGGCCACCGCCAGGCTGCACCTGCTGCTGGGCGCGCTGCTGGCCCTGGGGCTGGCGCTGTGAGGCTGCTGCGCATTTCCTGGTGCCGCTACCGCGTGCCCTTGCGGGTGCCCCTGCGTACCGCCCGCGGCGAGATGGCTCTGCGCGAGGGGTTGCTGGTGGGGCTGGAGGCCGAGGGCGGCCTCCAGGGGCTGGGAGAGGCTGCTCCTGTCCCATGGCACGGGTCTGGGGTGGAAGACCTGGCCTCCGCCCTCGCGGCGGTCGCACGGCGCCTCGAGGGATCGGAGCTGGACGCCGTAACCGATGCCGCCGCGAAGCTTCCGTCGCCCCTGGCCTTCGCTCTGGAGACGGCTGGGCTGGACGCCGCGGCCCGGGCCAGGGGAGTGCCTTTGGCCCGCCTGCTCTCGCCCGAGGCCCGCGACGCCGTGACGGTGAACGCCCTCGTATCGGCCGAAGATCCCTGGGACTGCTTCCGCCAGGCCCGAGAGGCAGCGGCCCAGGGCTACCGCTGTCTGAAGATCAAGGTGGGCGCCCTCCCCCTGGAGCGGGACGTGCAGCGACTGCGGGCGGTGCGGGAGGCGACAGGCCCCGAAATGGCGCTGCGGGCCGATGCCAACGGCGCCTGGCAGCGGATTGAGGAGGCAGCCAGGGCCATCGCTGCCCTGTCCCCGTTCGGCCTCCAGTACATAGAGCAGCCCCTGCCCCCGGGCAGGTGGGCCGATATGGCCCGCCTCCGACGGGAGGCTGGCGTGCCCATTGCGGCCGACGAGGACGTGACCGACCTGGATGCGGCCCGTGCCCTGCTGGAGGCCGGCGCGGCCGATGTGCTGGTGCTGAAGCCCTCGGCCCTGGGGGGCCTGGGACGCTCCCTGGCCTGCGCCCGGCTGTGCCAGCGGATGGGGGCGAAGGCTGTAGTGACCACTGCCCTGGAGACGGCGATAGGCACGGCGGCCTGCCTGCACCTGGCCTGCGCCCTGCCCGGCCCTCCCCTGGCGGCGGGTTTGGGGACGCTCACCCTTCTGGCCGACGACCTGGCCGGGGGCGCCCTCACGATGGGAAGCGGCTACATGGGCCTCCCTCAGGCTCCTGGCCTGGGCCTCGCCCCCGCCGTGGACGCCCTCGCCCGCTACGCCACCCCCTGGACGGACGCGGGGTGATGGCCTCAGCCGGCAGGGCAGCTGGCGAAGATGTCGGTCCTGGCGGCGGCCTCCTTCATGGCTGCGGCATCCTCGGGGAGGATGTAGCCCGCGGCCACCCCGGCGTCCACCGCCTGCTGGTAGGCCCGCACGAAGGCCTCGCGGCTGGTGTACAGGCTGGCCAGCTCCCGACAGGTGAACGGGCGGAAATAGCCGGCCAGGATGGCCAGCAGGCTGCCACCCTCGCCCACTCCGCGATGCTCGCCGATGGGGGCCTCCAGCTCCGGCAGTCGGATCCCGCCCAGGGCGTTGCCGCGGGCGTCGCGGCGTATGCGGGGCGGGTTGCCCGGCTCGACCTCTATCCTGGGCAGAACAGGAGGCGGAGTGCCCCGCACCAGCCAGTTGTGCATGTGCCGCACCGCCGCGTGGTAGACGGGGGTGACCGAGAGCCAGTTGGGGGCGGTGACGCCGCCCAGCTGTGTCCCCCTGGGCAAGGCGGCGTGGGACGTCCCCGCCACCTCCCAGAAGCGGAAGCTGGGGCTGTCGGGCTGGCGGACGGCATAGTAGCTGACGGTCTCCGTCTCGGAATTGACCACCATCACCGGCGTCGGCTGGTCTTGGCGGATGACCGTGGGCACCCGTATGCGTGGGTCCACCCCCGACACGTCGGGCACCGACTGCTCGTCGAGGCGGATGCCCCACCCGAAGTCCAGGTAGGGGATGAAGCCCTGGAACACCCCCACCAGGGGATGCACAGCGTTGATGTAGGTGCGCAGGCGCGCGGCCGACTGGGACAGCCCTGTGGCCACCAGCCGCCGCACCGTGAGACCACCCATGGGGTCGGGGGTGGTGCGAGGCCGCTGCGGCCCCACCGCTCTGGCCGCCTGGGTGAAGATGTCGTAAGAGTAGGGGTCTCCCGGGTGTTGGAGGCTGCCGTAGCGCTCGGGGTCCCACGCCTTCAAGTGTTGGTCGGTGCCCAGACCCAGGGGACTGCGGGCCTCCGGACTGGCGAACCCCTCTACGCCCACCCTCTGGGCCGAGACGCCTACCCAGGCGTAGCCCCTCAGGATCTCCCCCTCGCCGACGGTGCCGATCTCGAAACCGGCGGTGACGTTCTGCCAGTTGACCAGCACCGTGCCGTTGAAACGAGAGTCGTCCAGCGGCCGCACCACCAGAATACGGGTGCGGTAGCGGGCCGTGTCGGCAGGCTCGGCCCTCCACAGCCCGTCGTTCCCCAGGGTCGCCCCAGGCGCCGGACGGTAGGAAGTGGCCTCGCCCTCCAGAAAGAACTCCTGGGCGACGTATCCCCGCGAGGCCAGGTCGACGGCGGGATAGTTGAAGGGCATGCCCCGCCGGCCGCCCTCTATAGGCCCCGAGACGCGGGGAAAGGGCCCCGTGGGGGTCGGGGTCTCAGCGGGGAAGGTCGCCGGCCGAGAGGAAGGCCCCCGGCCACAGGCGGCTACCAGGGCGGCTGTCCCGGCGCTCAGGGCGGCGAGGCGCAGGAAGTGGCGGCGGTCGACTCGCCTCCCCCAGAAGCCGTCGTAGCGGGGTCTGCCCATGGCCATCCTCTCAGGCAGATGATAGGAATCGTTTCCGGGCTGTCAATGGCGTCATCGGGAAGGCCAATGAGCGCCGCGTTATAGCGAGCACGTCGGGTGGGCGTCCCTGGGGATGTAACGGTGGCGCTGGTAGCCATGTCACGTTGGTGGTAAAATGTAGGGCGCCGGTGGGGGTCGGGGCCCGCTGCCATATGGCTCGCTATCGTCCTCTCGTTTCGTGTGGCGGAGGCCGGTGGACCTGTCCCCTGCGGTGGTGCCCAAGGGGCGCATGAGCGACCATAGCGGCTTTCGCGAGAAGTGCGGCGTCTTCGGGGTCTACGCCCCCGGCGAAGACGTAGCCAGGCTCACCTTCTACGGCATCTACGCCCTCCAGCATCGCGGCCAGGAGTCGGCCGGCATCGCCACCGCCGACGGCAAAAGCATCCACGTGCGCCTGGGTATGGGACTGGTGTCGCAGGTGTTCGACGAGGACGATTTGCGCCACCTGCCCGGCCACATCGCCATCGGACACACGCGCTACTCCACCACCGGCTCCTCCTGCCTGCCCAACGCCCAGCCCATCCTGGTGGGGGGTGCCCACGGCCCTCTAGCGGTGGCCCACAACGGCAATCTGGTCAATGCCGACGTCCTGCGCTACACGCTGGAGGAGATGGGTTTCCAGTTCCGCACCAGCACCGACACGGAGGTCATTGCCCATCTCCTGGCCTCGGCCCCGGGCAGCGACTGGCGGGAGCGGGTCTCCAATGTGATGCGGGTGCTGAAGGGTGCGTATTCGCTGGTGGCCCTGACGCCCCATGCCCTCCTGGCCATGCGGGACCCATGGGGCATCCGTCCCCTGTGCCTGGGCAGGCTCAATGGCGGCTACGTGGTAGCCTCCGAGACCTGCGCCCTTGACCACCTGGGGGCGGAGCTGCTGCGGGAGCTGGGCCCGGGGGAGGCGGCGCTGGTGGACGGTCACGGGCTGCAGCTCTTCCAGGCGGTGCCTCCCGAGAAGCCGTCCCTGTGCGTGTTCGAGTTCATCTACTTCGCCCGTCCCGACTCCCACCTGCGGGGGCAGCTCATCTACCCCGTGCGCATGGCCATGGGCCGCGAGCTGGCCCGGGAGCACCCGGTGGAGGCTGATCTGGTCATCGGCGTGCCGGACTCGGCCACGCCGGCGGCCATCGGCTTCTCCCATCAGTCGGGCATCCCGTATGCCGAGGGGCTGGTCAAGAACCGCTACGTCGGGCGGACCTTCATCCAGCCCGACCAGCGGCTGCGGGACGTGGGCGTCTATCTCAAGTTCAACCCCCTGCGTGAGGTCATCGACGGCAAGCGGCTGGTGGTGGTGGACGACTCCATCGTCCGCGGCACCACTACACCCAAGGTGGTGGAGATGCTCAGGCGGGCCGGGGCGAAAGAGGTGCACATGCGCATCTGCTCGCCGCCCATCCGCCATCCCTGCCCCTTCGGCATAGACATGGCCACCCGCTGGGAGCTCATCGCCAACGAGAAGACGGTGGAGGAGATCCGCCAGCACATCGGCGCCGACTCGCTGGGCTACCTCTCCATGGAGGGGCTGATGCGGGCGGTGGGCCAGGCGCGAGAGAGCTTCTGCACCGCCTGCTTCAGCGGCGACTACCCCATGCCCGTCCAGCTCCAGATGGACAAGCTGGCCTTCGAGCGCCCCGTCGAGGCCTCCCAGCGGGAGCCTGCCCTGGCCGGCTGGAGCTGGGAGCGGGACCGTCGCTAGCCCATGTCAGGGGAGATGACCTATGCCGCTGCCGGCGTCGACCTGCAGGCCGCCGGGCGGCTGAAGGCCCGCATCGCCGAAATAGCTCGCACGGCCCGCCGGCCCGAAGTGCTGGCCGACGTGGGCCCCTTCGCCGGCCTCTTCCGTCTGACGGGGCGTCGCGACCCGGTGCTGGTGGCCTCCTGCGATGGCGTGGGCACCAAGGCGCGGCTGGCCGCCCTCATGGGCGCCTACGAGTCCATCGGCCGCGACCTGGTGTCGCTGAACGTGAACGACATCCTCACGGTGGGTGCCGAGCCCCTCTTCTTCCTGGACTACATCGCCTCTCACGGCCTGTCGGAGGAGGCGAAGGTTGCCCTGGTGCGGGGAATGGCCGAGGCCTGTCGCGAGGCGGGCTGTGCCCTCCTGGGCGGCGAGACGGCCGACATGCCCGACATCTACCGTCCCGGCGACTTCGACCTGGCCGGCTTCGTGGTGGGCGTGGTGGAGCGCGACGAGCTGATAGACGGCTCCCGCATCGTGCCGGGCGACGTGCTCCTGGGCCTGCCCTCCAGCGGCCTGCACACCAACGGCTACTCGCTGGTGCGCCGCGTCTTCCGGGTGGGCATCGGCGAAGACGAGGCGGCGGAAAGACGTCGCCTCGAGGAGTACGTGCCGGAGTTGGGCTGCACTCTGGGCGAGGAGCTGCTGCGCCCTCACCGTTGCTACCTGCGCGAGGTGATGTCGGTGCGCAGGCTGGTGAAGGGCATTGCCCACGTGACGGGGGGCGGCATCGAGGCCAACCTGGCGCGGATACTGCCGCCCGGGTTGCGGGCGGTGATAGACCGTGGGGCCTGGGAGGTGCCGCCCATCTTCCGCCTGATACAGGAGCGGGGCCGCGTCCCCGACGACGAAATGTGGCGCGTCTTCAACATGGGCATCGGCCTGGTGCTGGTGGCGGAAGAGGGGCAGGCAGCCCAGGTGCAGGCGGGCCTGCCGGGGTACGTGCTGATGGGCGCTGTTCGCCAGGGTTCGGGGTCGGGGGGTTGACAGCTACACGGAACCGTGTAGAATGGGGACAAACGTTCTAAGGGAGGACGCCCTGTGACGACGCAGGTCATCTATACGCGCAGGCGCCTGGGCATCACGGGTAACCCCCCCTACGACGGCGAACCCTTCACGCAGTTCTCTGCCGTCACCCCGGAAACGAAGCTGGAAGACCTTAACCTGAACTGGCGCGAAATGGACCTGCCCGAAAGGGAACGCACGAAACACGTCCACCGCCTACACCCCTATCTAGGCAAGTTCGTTCCCCAACTGGTCGAGATCTTCCTGCGCAAATACCGTCCGCGGGTGGTCTGCGACCCCTTCTGCGGCTCCGGCACCACGCTGGTGGAGGCCAACGCCCTGGGCATCGAGGCCGTCGGCTGCGACATATCGCCCTTCAACTGTTTGCTGTCGCGGGTCAAGACCGAGACATACGACCTGCCCACGCTGGAGCGCGAAATTCACGACATCCTCAAGCGCTTGCGCGATAACTTAAGGGTGACCCCACAGCTGCATCTGGACGAACTGGCCAGCGAGTATTTGCGCACGTGGTATTCTCCACGGGCACGGCGCGAGTTGCTGGCCTACCGCCAGCTCATCGCACGCTATCGCTATCAGGACGTGCTGCGAGTAGTCCTATCGCGGGCCGCGCGGTCGGCGCGGCTAGCACCCCACTACGAGCTGGACTTTCCCAGGGAGCCGGTAACGGCACCATACTACTGTCACAAGCACCGGCGTATCTGTCAGCCGACGGACGAGGCGCTGAAGTTTCTGCAGCGCTACAGCCTGGATACGCTGCGGCGCATCGAACAGTTCGCTGCTATCAAGACTGATGCCAGGGTCACCGTTATCCAGGGCGACGCTCGCGAGGTAGAGTTTCCGCCCTGCGACATGGTCATTACCTCGCCGCCCTACGTGGGTCTCATTGATTATCATGAGCAGCATCGCTATGCCTTCGAGTTGCTGGGGCTCCCTGAGCAACGGGAGGCCGAGATCGGAGCGCCCTGGAAGGGAAACTCGGAGCGGGGTGTGCGCCAGTATGTCGAAGATATGGTAGCCGCCTTCCGGAACGTATTGCGCGCGCTGCCCGCCGAGGCCATCGTGGTTGTTGTTGTCCACGACCGCAAGAACATATATGATGCCATCGCCGAGCGCTTGGGCGTGCGAACCGAGTATCGCATCAAGCGGCACGTGAACCGTCGCACCGGCCGCCGCGCCGACGACTTCTTTGAGGACGTGATAGTGTGGCGGAAGGCGTAGATAGGGAGCAGATCATCGAACAGGTGGCAAATCTGGCAGGAGTTGACCCAGATAGGGCCGCTCGGTTGGTGCGGGCGTTTGAAGACACCTTTGCGCGTCCATTTGCTGCCAAGCTCAAGTCGCTTCGGTTGCGGGACATCTTACGCAATAAGAACCCTTACCTCTACAGGGCCAGCGGCATTGAGTCGTGCGAAGACTTGGTGCGCCGCGCCTTGCAGGACTATGTCAGCGCCAGCGCCGAAGGTTACTTCGGCCCCTTCTTTGAAGCTGTGGCCAGAATCATGTCGGGGGGCGTAAAGCCTGCGGGAGGCGGGGAAGTGGATTTAGATATCAGGGACGACGATGTAGCTCGCCTGTATGTTATCAAGTCAGGGGCGAAAGGGTTCAACTCGTCAAGCTATCGAACTGCCAAAAACGACCTGGATTCAGCCGAGCGGAGACTGCGGCAAGACAAAGTAAGGGTCATAAAGAAGATCGCCTTCGCATATGGTCGGCGCAAACCGGCCTTCAAAGAGGGTGTGGAACATCTTGCCAGCAAAGATTTCTGGGCTGAAGTCACCGGTGACCGGGACTTCTACAAGAAGTTGCTCGACGTATGTGCCGCCCTTGCGCCCTTGTACACTGCGGATATGCAGGCTCCCTTTGAGGATCTGCTTCGAGAGGCTGAGGCGAGTTTTTGCAAGGAGGGAAAGGTGGCCTGGGACAAGATCTTGAATCTTGTATCCGGATGATGATCGCGCTGATTTCTGTTTCGGATAAGCGGGGGGTGAAGGGGCTGGCGTTGGGGCTGGCCGAGCTGGGCTTCGATATCTACTCCACCGGCGGCACCCAGCGCCACCTCCTCGAGACCGGCCTGCCCGTCCTCTCCATCTCCTCCCTCACCGGCTTCCCCGAGATCCTGGATGGCCGCGTCAAGACCCTCCACCCCTTCGTCCACGCCGGCATCCTCGCCCGCCGCGACCGCCCCGAGCACATGGAGGAGCTGCGCCGCAGCGAAATACCCCCCATCGACCTGGTGTGCGTGAACCTCTACCCCTTCGCCGAGACCGCCTCCCGCCCCGACGTCTCGCTGGACGACGTGCTGGAGCAGATAGACATCGGCGGGCCAACGCTGTTGCGGGCCGCTGCCAAGAACTTCCCCTTCGTCGTCGTTCTGGTAGACCCGGACGACTACGAGCCGGTGCTGGAGATGTTGCGTATGGGCGAGGTCCCTCTGGAAGAGCGACGGCGCCTGGCCGCCAAGGCCTTCCAGCACGTGGCCGCCTACGACACCGTCATCGCTCGCTACCTGCGGGGCGATGCCGACCCCTTCCCTCGCCAGCTCACCGTGGCCCTGGAGAAGACCATGGACCTGCGATACGGCGAGAACCCGCACCAGCGGGCCGCCCTCTATCGCGAGGTGACTTTGGGAGGGCCGACGGGCATCGTGGCCGCCCGTCAGCTCCACGGCAAGGAGCTCTCCTACAACAACATCATGGATGCCGACGCTGCCTGGGCGGCGGTGTGCGACTTCCGCGAGCCGACGGTGGCCATTATCAAGCACGCCAACCCCTGCGGCCTGGCCTCCCGCGACGACCTGGCCGAGGCCTTCCGTCTCGCCTTCCTGGGGGACCCAGTGTCCGCCTTCGGGGGCATCGTGGCCGTCAACCGCCCGGTGGACGCCGCCCTGGCCGAGGCCGTCCGCGAGGCCAAGCATCCCACCAGTGGCCAGAGACTCTTCCTGGAAGTCATCGTCGCGCCGGGCTATGACCAGAACGCCCTGGCCGTCCTGCGCCGCAGCCCCAATCTGCGCATCCTGGAGGTGCCCACGCCGCCGCGGGACGCCCTTACCTATCGGCACGTCTCCGGTGGGCTCCTGGTGCAAGAGCCGGATGCCTACCCCGACGACGACATCCAGCTTCAGGTGGTGACCCGGCGTGCCCCCACCGAGCAGGAGCTGGTGGACCTGCGCTTCGCCTGGAAGGCCTGCAAGCACGTCCGTTCCAACGCCATCGTTGTAGCCAAGGACAGGGCGCTCCTGGGGGTCGGCGCGGGGCAGCCCAACCGCGTCCAGAGCGTGCGTCTGGCGGTGGACGCGGCCGGCCAGCGGGCGCAGGGGGCGGTCCTGGCTTCGGATGCCTTCTTCCCCTTCCCGGACTCGGTGGAGGAGGCGGCACGGGCGGGCATCAGCGCCATCGTGCAGCCCGGCGGCTCCCTGCGGGACGAGGAGGTGGTGCGAGCGGCCGATGCCCACGGCCTGGCCATGGTCTTCACCGGCGTCCGCCACTTCCGCCACTAGACTTATCGGCCGTTCTTGCCCCATTCTGGACTGTGGCCATGACCACGGTGGACGTGGTGATACCCGTCTACAACGAGGAGCGAGACCTGCCCCGCAACGTCCCAGTGCTCCACCGCTTTCTCAGCTCCGAGGGCTTCCCCTACCGCTGGCGCATTGTCATCGCCGACAACGCCTCCACCGATGCCACGCCCCAGGTAGCCCACCGCCTGGCCCGTGAGCTGCCGGGCGTGGACTACCTGCGCATCGAGCGCAAGGGGCGCGGCATCGCCCTCAAGACGGCCTGGGGGCAGTCGCAGGCCGACGTGGTCTCTTACATGGATGTGGACCTCTCCACGGACATCGCCGCCTTCCCCGCCCTGGTGCGGGCTGTGGCCGAGGAGGGGTTTCACCTGGCCACGGGCACCCGCCTGGCCCGTGGTGCCCAGGTGCGCCGCTCTCTGAAGCGGGAGACCCTCTCCCGCGGCTACATGTTGCTCCTGAAGCTCTCCCTGGGCGTGCGCTTCAGCGACGCTCAGTGCGGTTTCAAGGCAGCCCGGGCCGACGCCTTCCGGGCTCTGCTGCCGCTGCTGCGCAACGACAACTGGTTCTTCGACACAGAGCTGCTGGTCATCGCCGAGCGGGCCGGCTATCGCATCGCCGAGGTGCCGGTGCGCTGGCAGGAGGACCACGACAGCCGCGTGAAGGTGGTGCGGACGGCGGTGGAGGACGTGCGGGGCATACTGCGGCTCCTGAGGGAGCGCCCCTGGCGTTTGGCCCCGCCTCCCGGCACGTTCTGAAGGGCTCCTGCGGCCCCGCGTCTCTGGGCATTGACAGGGAGCGCGGGCGGGCCATATCGTGCCCTGTTGGAGCCCATACTTGCCGCAAAGGAGGCGCTCATGAGCCAGCAGGAAGTGGAGCAGGCGGTGCACCGCTTCTCCAAGGCGGTGGTGACCATGGACATCGGCCAGCTCATGAACGACCTCACCCCCGAAGCGATGGTGAAGCTACAGGCAGCGGCCGGCGCGGGTATGGCCGTCCAGATCCAGGGCTACGAGGTCCAGAGCGTGGGCCAGGAGGGGGAGGACTGGGTCAGCCAGGTCAAATACCTGGGCCCCACCAGCTTCACAGCCCGCCTGGTGTGGCGCAAGTTCGGCAACGAGTGGAAGATCGCCGACGCTGACGTCCTGGCCACCGAGAGTGGCGCCTAGGCCCGCTGGGCCTCGCGCTCCTTCTGTGCCTGCTCGATGATCCGCTGGGCGATGTGGGCGGGCACCTCCTCGTAGTGATCGAAGGTCATGGTGTAGTGGCCGCGGCCCTGGGTCAGTGAGCGCAGGTCGGCGGCATATCGCTGGACCTCGGCCAGGGGCGCCAGCGCCTCAATGGTGGTCAGCCCCGGCCCGGCGGGGCTGGTGCCCAGCACCCGTGCCCGCTTGCCGTTCAGGTCGCTGATGATGTCGCCGGTGTAAGCGTCGGGGACGGTTATCTGCATGCGCATGATGGGCTCCAGCAGCACCGGGCGGGCGTCCTGGGCGCCCTTGCGCAGGGCGTGGGCGGCGGCGATCTTGAAGGCGATGTCGGAGGAGTCCACCGGGTGGTCCTTGCCATCGAAGAGGGTCACCTTCAGATCCACCAGGGGGTAGTGGGCCAGCACCCCCTCCTGCATCGCCTCCACCACCCCCTTCTCCACCGAAGGGATGAACTGCTTGGGGATGGCCCCGCCCACGATCTGGTCCACGAACTGGAACCCCTCGCCCCTGCCCAGCGGCTCGAGGCGGATGGCCACCCGCGCGTATTGCCCGCGGCCCCCCGTCTGCTTCTTGTGGGTGTATTCGGCCACAGCTGTGGCGGTGATGGTCTCCTTGTAGGGCACCCTGGGGGTGGTCATCTCCAGTTCGACCCCGAACTTGCGACGGATCTTCTCCAGGGCCACCTCCACATGGGAGTCGCCTAGGCCCTGCAGCAGCACCTCTCCCGTGTCGGGGTTGCGCTCCAGGCGCAGGCTGGGGTCCTCGTCCACGATGCGCTGCAGGGCGGTGCTCATCTTGTCCAGGTCGGCCTTGCTCTTGGGGTGGATGGCGGCGGCGAAGACAGGCTCGGGGAAGGTGATGCCCGGCAGCACCACGGGCCGCTCGCGGCTGCAGAGGGTGTCGCCGGTGCCGGTCTCGGCCAGCTTGGCCACAGCGCCGATGTCGCCGGCCGTCACCTGGGGCACCTGGGTCTGGCTCTTGCCCCGCACCAGGTATAGGGGGCCGATGCGCTCGGCTGCCTGCTTGCGCGAGTTCCAGACCTGGGAGTCGGCCTTCAGGGTGCCGGAGAAGACGCGGAAGTAGCTCAGGCGGCCCACGTAGGGATCGGCGGTGGTCTTGAACACCAGGGCAGCCAGGGGGCCTTCCGGGTCGGCCGGCAACTCCTGCCCGTCCTCGGTGCGGGCTGGCCGCTCCAGAGGCGAGGGGAAGAGACGGCAGATGGTCTCCAGCAGGGGGGTACAGCCGATGGCCCTGGTGGCGCAGCCCACCAGCACCGGCACCAGGGAACGGGAGAGGATGGCGCGGCGCAGGCCCGCCAGCACCTCATCTTCGCCCAGCGCCTCCCCCTCCAGGTACTTGGTGAGCAGGTCGTCGTCGGACTCGGCGGCGGCCTCCACTAGCTTCTCTCTCCAGGACTGGGCCTCCTCCAGCAGGTCGCCCGGGACATCGGCCGGCTCGTCCTTTTCGCCGATGTAGGCGCGCAGGGCCAGCACGTCCACCAGGCCACGGAAAGCGTGTTCAGCGCCGATGGGCAGGTGCAGAGGCAGGCAACGCGGCCCCCAGCGCTCTTGGACCTGGGCCAGGACGGTTCCGAAGCTGGCGTTCTCCCGGTCGAGGCGGTTGATGAAGATGGCCCGGGGCAGCTCCAGCTCGTCGGCGTACTGCCAGGCGAACTCGGTGCCCACCTGGACCCCCGAAGTGGCGTCGATGACGATGAGGGCAGCGTCGGCGGCCCTCAGCCCGCACTTGACCTCGCCCAGGAAGTCGGGGTAGCCGGGGGTGTCGATGAGGTTCACCTTGTGGCCGTCCCATTCCAGGGGGAGGACCGAGAGGTTGATGCTGAAGCCACGACGGTGTTCGTCGGGGTCCCAGTCGGAGGTGGTAGAGCCGTCCTCCACCCTTCCCAGGCGCTGGATGGCGCCGGCACGGAAGAGGAGGGCCTCGGACAGGGAGGTCTTGCCGGTGCCGCCGTGGCCGATGAGGGCTACGTTGCGTATGCCGCTGGGCGCATGCTGCTGCATGAGGGTCTCCCCTCCCGACGAAGGCTTTGTGGGCGTGCCGGTGCGCCTATTATCTTACCCCATCGCCGGCGCGGGCAACCCGCGTCCGTTCGGTACCCGGACGTTCCTTGTGCCTGCCTCCGCCTCCCGTGTAAGCTAGGGCCGGAATGGCCGACGCCACCTTTCGAGAGCTGGAGGCCATCCTCAGCCCCCGCTCCATCGCCGTGGTGGGGGCCTCGGCCAACCGCGACACCCCCGGCCACGACTACGTCCTCTCCCTCCTGCAGTACGGCTATCGGGGACAGATATACCCCGTGAACCCCCGCCTGGAGGAGCTGCTGGGGCTGCCCGCCTATCCGAGCCTGCGGGACGTGCCCGGACCGGTGGACTACGTCATCTCCTGCGTGCCCAATACGGCAGTCCTGGACCTGGCCGACCAGTGCATCGAAAAGGGGGCCCGCGTCCTGCAACTGTTCACCGCCCGCTTCAGCGAGACGGGGCGTGAGGAGGGGAAGCGGCTGGAGCGGGAGCTGGCCCAACGGGCGCAGCGGGGCGGCCTGCGCATCATCGGCCCCAACTGCATGGGGCTGCACCACTCCCGGCTGGGCATCACTTTTCGTCCCGACATGGCCTCCCCGCCCGGCCCGGTGGGGGTCCTCTCTCAGAGCGGCAACCTGCTGTTCGAGCTGAACTACCGCGGGGTGCCCAGGGGCCTGCGCTTCAGCAAGGCCATCAGCTACGGCAACGGCATCGACCTGGACGAGAGCGACTTCCTGCTCTACTTCGCCCGCGACCCGGGAACGACGGTCATCGGCGCCTACATCGAGGGAGTGAAGGATGGACGCCGCTTCCTGCGGGCGCTCTCCGAGGCGGCGAGGGCCAAGCCCACGGTGGTGTTGAAAGGGGGGCGCACCGGCGGCGGAGGCCGCACGGCTGCCTCCCATACGGCAGCCCTGGCGGGGCGTCGCGAGGTGTGGGAGGCGGCTGTCCGCCAGGCCGGGGCGGTGCCCGTGGCCACTCTGGAAGACTTCATGGACCTGCTGGTAGCCTTCGCCTACATGCGGCCCGGGGGCGGCAGGCGCGTGGGCATAGTGGGCGGGGGCGGCGGACGCTCCGTCCTGGCTGCCGACCAGTGCGAGGAGATGGGGCTGGAGACGCCGCCCCTCTCGGAGGCCATCGAGGCCCATATAAGGGCCAAGGCCCCCGATCTGGCCGGCTGGGTCACCAACCCAGTGGACCAGTCCATCCTGGCCGGCTCGGGGGTGGGTGGTGCCGAGATACTGGAGCTGATGGCCCGCGACCCCACCTACGATGCCCTGGTGGCCATCCTGGGTGAACCCTGGGCGCTGGGGCGCCCCAACGCCGAGAACATCGTGTGCCGCGTGGCCCAGCGGTTCATGGACATCGGGCGGAGGGCCGGGAAGCCCCTCGCGGTGGTGCTGAACCCGCCCGATTACCCTCAGGAGGCCCACTGGCGGCTCCTGTGCCAGGTGCGCGAAGAGCTGGTGGCAGCGGGGCTCGCCCTGTTCCCCTCGGTGGAGAGGGCCATCTGGGCCCTTTCGGTCTTCCTTCCCTACTGGTCCCGGCGGGGCGCGACGACTGCTCAGCCCTCGTCCGAGTAGGGCAGGGGGATGGGACCTGGCACCTGGGCCTTCAACTCCTTGGGGGCCGGCGCCGGGTATTCGATGCGCGGATGGTAGATGCCCCGCAAGGTAGCCTTGAAGGACTCGGCGATGAGCTTCAGGTCGCGGAAGGTCAGGTCGCAGTCGTCCAGCTGCCCCTCGGCCACCCGTTCGCGGATCACCCCTTCCACCAGTTCGTCGATGTGCTCCGGCGAGTGGTCGCGGGAGGCCCGCACCACCGCCTCCACCGAGTCGGCCAGCATGGCAATGGCCGTCTCCTTGGACTGGGGCCGCGGCCCCGGATAGCGGAAGCGGTCCGGATCGGCGTCGGGGTTGTGGGCCGCGGCCTTGCGGTAAAAGAAGGTCACCAGCCGGGTGCCGTGGTGCTCGGGGATGAAGGCGCGCACCCGTGCCGGCAGGCGATGACGTCGGGCCAGCTGCAGCCCTGCCTGTACGTGCTGGACGATGATGTGGGCGCTGGCCTCGGGGTCCAGGCTGTCGTGGGGGTTGCGACCCTCCAGTTGGTTCTCCACGTAGTAGGCCGGTTGGGCCAGCTTGCCGATGTCGTGATAAAGGCAGCCCACCCGCACCAGCAGGGCATCGGCCCCCACTGCCTGGGCCGCCCGCTCGGCCAGGGTGCTGACCATCAGGCTGTGGTGGTAGGTGCCCGGGGCCCTGTCCTGCAGCTGCCGCAACAGGGGATGGGTGAGTTGGGCCAGCTCCATGAGCTGCACGCGGGTGGTGAGGCCGAGGCTGTAGCCCAGGACCACCAGCGCTCCGGCCGTGAGCACCGAGGAAAGCCCGCCCCCCAGGGCGGAGCTGAGGAGCATCCATGGCAGGTCCACCCCTCGCCGCTCGGGGGAGAGGAGCCAGAAGGCCAGGAGGGGCAGGAAGGTAGCCAGGGCCACCAACGCGCCTGCCCAGACGTAGCGGTCCAGTCGCTCGGCCCGTTGCACCGCCAGCACGCCGGCGATGCCGCCGGCGAAGAAGGCGCTCCCCATCTCCAGCCCCAGCAGGGGAGGGGCGCCAGCACGGGCATCGGCCGGGTGCATGCCAGCGAAGGCGGCTAGGAAGGCCAACACCGACCCAGTGGCCAGGGCGACCCCTCCGTCCAGCAGGCTGGCCACCAGCATGGGGGCTGCTGCCAGGGGCAGCATATAGCGCAGGTAGAGGCGGTCGTCGTCGGGCAAAGTCAGGGCCAGGAAGACCTTGGCCGCAGCCGTCCACAGCACCAGGAGCGCCCCCAGCACTGCCAGCCGCCAGACCCCCCGCAGCTCTCGGGGCTGGAACACGTAAAGGTAGGCGCCCAGGGAGACGCTGGCCAGGGCCGCTGCCAGGGCGGCGGCTGCTGCCCCCTGGGCAGTAAAGCGGTTCTCCACCACTGCGTCCCCCAAGCGGACAGTGCCGGGAGGCACAGGTACCAGCACCAGCGCCAGGGCTGTGGCCAGCAGCAGAGTGAAGGCCGCTGCCTGGTGGGACGTTAGCCGTTCGCTCTGGGCCATGGCGGCTCTCGCTTCCCCAGCAAGGAAATGATAACAGAGGGGGCTTTTAGGGGCCTGGGATGGGTGCAGCCTAGGAAGAGCGGCCTGAGAGGAGCTCGTCCACTACCTGGCTTATGAGGCGTCCCTCGGCACGGCCGGCCAGCCGCTGAATGAGGAGGGGCATCACCTTGCCCTTGTCGGCAGGCCCCCTCGCCCCCACCTCGGCGATGGCGGCGCGGGCAGCTTCGGCCACCTCCTCCCGGGACATGGGCGGAGGAAGGTAGGACTGGAGGACGGCCAACTCGGCCTCCTCCTTCTCCACCAGGTCGAGGCGGTTGCCCTTGCGGAACTCCTCGATGCTCTCGCGGTGACGCCGGGCCTCTCGCTGGATGATGGCTATGACCTCGGCGTCGTCCAGGGGGCGCCCCTTCTCCACCTCGGCATTCTTGACGGCCCAGGTGACCATGCGAATGGCCGTCTTGCGGGCCTCGTCGCGCTGGCGGATGGCCTCTTTAAGGTCTTCAGCTAGCCTCTCTTTGAGAGAGGACACACCGCATCAACCCCGAAGGGCGCGCTGGGAGTTCTTGATGCTCTTGCGGAGCTTGGCGGCTGCCTTCTTCTTGCGCTTGACGCTGGGGGGCTCGTAATGCTCGCGCCGGCGGGCCTCGGCCAGGATCCCTAGCTGTTGGACCAGCTTGTTGAACCGCTTGAGGGCCTGGTCGATGGACTCGTTAGGGCCGATGATGACTTCTGCCACGGTAGGTCCCTCCCAAGGCTACTGGTGTTGTCGCGGGCCGCAAGCGCGGGCACTCGTGGCGGATTTTACAAATCACAACGCCCTATGTCAACGGGGTGTTGGAGGTGTTGACAGGCAACGACGAGGGGGCGTAGAATGTTACCGAGGTCACAATCCCTCAGGGATGTGGCCCCGCCTAATCCGCCGTGAGGCGGACCGGGGGACAGGCTCTCGTGGGGTGAATCTCGCCCCCAGGGGCGAGTAGGGCTAAGCCTTTCGGCCCGAACCCGTCAACTAACCTCGGAGGCGTCAGAAAGGCCTTGGTCAGCAGTCGCTGACGGAGGCTTTTTTGTTGAGGAGGGCCAGCTGAAATGGTCACCACTGCCAAGCCCAGCCTCTGCCCTCGGTGCCGTGGCTCCCTGGTCTTCGAGGAGGACTGGTACGGGGCCTACGGCTCCTGCCTCATGTGCGGCTACGTCTACGAGGTGGGCGCCATCCCGGTGGAGGAGATCGAGCGCGAGCTGGCGAGCGACGGCCGTCAGCGGCGCCGGCAGCCCTCTCACGGCAAGCTGCGCCTCTGAGCGCATCTTGATAGCCGCCCCCCAACGGCGCTAAACTGGCGCTACTCGCAGGCCGCTACAGGGGGCTGGCTATGGCCTACATACGGGTGTCCCTCATGCGCCCCATGACGGGGCACGAGGCAGAGGTCGAGAGCCTCAACCGCGAGTTGGTGGCCTATTACCGTCGCTTTCCCGGCTGCCTGGCAGCCTATTTCGTTCAGGCGGCAGATGGCTCCGGGGAGCTGGGACGGGTCTCCATCTGGGAGCGGGAAGAGGACGCCGACCGCGCCGCCAACGACGACCACTCCCTGGCCCTGCGGTCTCGTCTGCACCTCCTCATCCAGCCCGGGCACCAGGACCGCTCCTTTCAGGCCCAAGCGCCTTGAGGCGGTTGTAACGGTCTCGGCCATAGGATATCCTACAGGTGGGAGGTGGACGATCATGGAGCCCACCCTGGAGGGCAGGAAGGAAGTGGAGGGGGTGCGCGGCGGAGAGGGGCGCTACTCCAACCTGCAGTCCTACTTCCTGGGCCGTCTGGAGCGCCTCCTGCGACAGCGCTACGAGCACCAGGACCTCCTCTCCCCCGAGGCCGTTCGCCTGCTGGACAGGGCCATCTACTCGACCTACTGCGACTGCCTCGACCTGGGGGTGGGCAGCGAGGCCCAGCGGCTGCTGCGCCAGTTCCCCGTGCCTTCGGCTGGCAGCCGCAGCGGCGATAACTGAGAGAAGGTTAGGTTCGCAAAGGGGGGCCGCCCGCCCCCTTTTTTATGTCCTGCAGGCCTCTGTGCCCGCGACCCCGTTACGCACGACAAGCGTTGGGGCCAGGTGATGCCCTCTTCACGGATGTCGCATTCGGGGCCCTGTCGACGGGGCTGCCTAGAAGGCGAGCTGGATGTGACGGAACCGCTCGTGGTAGCGGCCGTCCTCGCCGCGCAGGCGTTGGCGCAGGTTCTCCAGCAGCCGCTCCGGCTCGCGGATCTGGCTGCGGTGGCAGAGTAGGGCCTGGACCTTCAGCTCCAGCACGTCCGTGATGTCCACCGAGAAGTTGGGGTCGCCGCTGCTCCACAGATAGACGTCGCTCACGCGGTGAGGCTCCAGCCCCTCCGCTACCAGCTCCGGATAGGCGGGTCGGGTGCGGGCCATAGGGTAGACAGCATCCAGGGTCGCCTCCCCTACCGCCCGATGGTCAGGGTGGTTGATGGCCCGGTTGGCGATGATCTGGCCCGGCTCATGGGTGAACACGGCATCGGGACGGATGAGGCGGATATAGCGCACGATGTCCCGCACCAGCTCCCGCGAATAGGTCACCTCGCCGTCCACATAGTCCAGGAAGAAGACCTCCTTCACGCCCAGCAGCCTGGCCGCCTCCCGCTGCTCCTGGCGACGGGTGGCGATGAGGCGGTCGGTGAGGGTCTCGGGGTCGTTGGAGCCTTTGGAGCCGTCGGTGCAGACCAGGTAGTAGAACTCCCAGCCGTCGCGAGACCAGAGTGCGGCCGTGCCGGCGCAGCCGAACTCGGCGTCGTCGGGGTGGGCGGCTACCACCAGCGCCCTCTTGGGCACCTGCTCATCGCTGCCTGCCATCGTCGCCTCCTGTGCCAACCATTCTAGCAAGGGCTTCAGGCGAGGGGCCAGCGGGCCATCGAGGCCCGCTATAGCTTCGGACGCTATAATGCCGACAGGGGCAGCAGCCCCGAGGAGCCTGGCATTGGAGCGGGAGGCCCTGTTGCAGCTGGCCCGCGCCCTGGGCGACGAGACGGTGCTGGTCCCCTTGGGGCTCTCGCGTCGGCACCTGCCGTCTTCCCTGGACGAGGCCCAGAGGCGCAAACTGCAGGAGGTGCTGGACGGCCACCTGCCTCGGCTGGCCGAGGCCCTGCTGGCGGAGGCCGTCGCCAGCGACGATGTGGTGGACAGGCCGTCGGCCCTGGCCTATCTGGAGGACCGGCTCCACTTCCTGGGCCAGCTGCTCTCGCCGCCGCAGATAGAGCGACTGCGCCACCAGCTGCACTCCCTGGCAGGCCCCTGGTAGCCGTTCGCCTCCCCAGGGTGGAAGATTGGCCCCGGGTCTGGAACAATAGGATTCCGGAGCGTCGCCTGACCGGTAACAGAGCATGAGCCGAGGCCAGCCCCTCTTTCAGCCCGTGTCCAGTCGGGTCAGCTTTCCCCAGCTGGAGCAGGAGATCCTCCGCTTCTGGAAGGAGCGGGACATCTTCCGCAAGAGCGTCGAGGGGCGCCCTGCTGACCGCCAGTTCACTTTTTACGAGGGGCCGCCCTACGCCAACGCCAGCCCCGGCATACACCATGTGCTGGCGCGGGTGTTCAAGGACGTCATCGTCCGCTACAAGACGATGCGCGGCTACCGCGTCCCCCGCCGGGCTGGCTGGGACACCCATGGCCTCCCCGCCGAGCTGGAGGTGGAGAAGCAGTTAGGCATCACCACCAAGGCCGAGATCGAGGAGAAGTACGGTATCGCCGAGTTCAACCGCCGCTGTCGAGAGAACGTGATGCGCTACCTGAAGGAGTGGGAGGCCCTGACGGAGCGCATCGCCTTCTGGCTCGACCTGGATAACGCCTACGTAACCTACCGCAACGAATACATCGAGAGCTGCTGGTGGATAGTCAAGCAGCTCTGGGAACGGGGCCTGGTCTACCAGGACTATCGCTCGGTGCCCCACTGCCCGCGCTGCGGCACTGCCCTGTCGGACCACGAGGTGGCCCAGGGCTACCGCGAGGACACCCCCGACCCGTCCATATGGGTCAAGTTCCCGCTGTCGGACGAATCGCGGCAGCGGCTGAGGGCCATCGTCGGCGATAGGCCCGTCTACCTTCTCGCCTGGACGACCACCCCCTGGACGCTGCCGGGCAACACCGCCCTGGCCGTCCACCCCGAGGCCGAATACGCCCTGGCCGAGGTGGATGGCGAGGTGCTCATTGCCGCGTCCTCCCTCATCGGCCTGGCGGTGGACGATTACCGGCTGCTGGGCACGATGAGCGGCCGCGAGCTGGTGGGGCTGCGCTACCAGCCCCTCTACGATGCCGTCGCCTGGGGGACGTCCCCTCTCTGGTTCGACCCCGCCCAGGAGGGGCGCCTGGTCCCGGCGGAAGATGTCTCGTCGGTGGAAAAGGCCTTTACGGTGGTGGCGGCCGACTTCGTCTCCCTGAGCGACGGCACCGGCATCGTCCACACGGCGCCTGCCTTCGGGGGCGAGGACTTCCAGCTGGGCAAGGAGCAGGGCCTTCTCTTCCTGCAGCCGGTGGACGCCGCCGGTCGCTTCAGCGGTGGCCCCTGGGCAGGCCGGTTCGTCAAGGACGCCGACGATGCCATCATGGACGACCTGCAGGGTCGCGGGCTGCTGCTGCGGCGCGAGATCGTCCGCCACACCTACCCCTTCTGCTGGCGCTGCGGCACCCCCCTGCTCTACTACGCCAAACCCACCTGGTATATCAAGACCACCGCCAAGAAGGACCGTCTGGTGGAGCTGAACCGGCAGATCAACTGGTACCCGGAGCACATCAAGGAGGGGCGCTTCGGCAACTGGCTGGAGAACAATGTCGACTGGGCCGTGTCGCGGGAGCGCTTCTGGGGCATCCCGCTGCCCATCTGGGAGTGCGAGGCCTGTGGCGAGCGCGACTGCATCGGCTCGGTGGCCGAATTGCGGGGACGGGCGCTGGAGCCAGCGAAGGTCGAGGCCCTCTCCGACCTGCACCGGCCCTACGTGGACGAGGTGCTGCTGCGCTGCCGACGCTGCGACGGGGCCATGCGCCGTGTCCCCGAGGTGATGGACGTCTGGTTCGACTCGGGGGCCATGCCCTACGCCCAGTGGCACTATCCCTTCGAGAACCAGGAGGAGTTCCGGCGCTCCTTTCCCGCCGACTACATCTGCGAGGCGGTGGACCAGACCCGCGGCTGGTTCTACACCCTGCACGCCCTCTCGACCCTGCTCTTTGACTCCATCTGCTTCCGCAACGTCATCTGCCTGGAGCTGATCCTGGACGAAAAGGGCGAGAAGATGAGCAAGTCGCGGGGCAACGTGGTGGAGCCGTGGCCGGTCATCGATGCCCACGGGGCCGATGCCGTCCGCTGGTACATGTTCACTGCCTCGCCTCCCTGGTCGCCACGGCGCTTCTCGGCCAACCTGGTGGCCGAGTCCCTGCGCCGCTTCCTGCTCACCCTCTGGAACACCTACGCCTTCTTCGTCACTTACGCCAATCTGGACGGCTTCGACCCTCGCACCGCTCCCCAGGGCGAGCCCAGCGACCTGGACCGCTGGGTGCTTTCGGAGTTGGGGAGGCTGGTGCAGAGGGTCACCGAGGAGATGGAGGACTACAACCCTACCGATGCCGGCCGGGCCATCGGCGAGTTCGTGGACGACCTGTCCAACTGGTATGTACGCCGCAGCCGCCGTCGCTTCTGGAAGTCCGAGAGCGACGACGATAAGCTGGCGGCCCACCACACCCTCTACACCTGCCTGGTGACGGTGGCCAAGCTGCTGGCGCCCTTCACCCCTTTCGTGGCCGAGGCCATCTACCAGAACCTGGTGCGCTCGCTGGACGCCGACGCCCCCGAAAGCGTGCACCTGTGCGACTGGCCCCGGGCCGAGGACTTCCCTCAGGACGAGGCCCTGATGGCGGCCATGCGCCTGGCCATGCGGGTCACAAGCCTGGGGAGGGCAGCCCGCAGTAAGGCCGGCATCCGCGTGCGCCAGCCTTTGCCCCGCCTGGCGGTGAAGCTGCGCTTCCCGGTGGAGCGGGAGGCAGTGCTGCGCTTGGCCCCCCTGGTGCTGGACGAGCTGAACGTCAAGTCCCTGGAAGTGGTGGACGACGAGGCCGGCCTGGAGGGGCTGACGGTGGCCGCCGACCAGGCCGGCTATGCCGTGGGCCTGGACACCACCATCACCCCCGAGCTCAAGGAGGAGGGCCTGGCCCGCGAGCTGGTGCACCGCCTCCAGAATCTGCGCAAGGCAGCGGGACTGGAGATCTCCGACCGCATAGTCACCTACTACGAGGGCTGGCCCGAGCTTCGACAGCTCCTCGCCCGCCACGGCGACTACGTGCGTCAGGAGACCCTCTCCCTGGAACTGGTGGAAGGCCCGCCGCCCGAGGGTGCCTATGTCCAGGAGGAGGTGCTGGACGGCCGACGCGTCCGCCTGGCCGTCAGGCGCACGGGCTAGGCCATCTCTTCTTCTTTCCTGGTCGCCGCCACGACCTCGGCCCCATAGAGCATGATGGTAGCGCTCAGATACACCCAGAACAGGAAGGCTGCCACCGCGCCCAGGGAGCCGAACACGACATCGAAGTTGGCGAAGTTGCGCACGTAGAGGCCGAAGACGTTTTTGGCCGCCTCGAACAGCAAGGCAGCCACCACCGCCCCCGGCAGCGCCTGCCGCCATGACGGCCTGACGGCCGGCACCCACGCGAACAGGAACAGAAAGGCAGCAAGGGATACTCCCAGGGGCAGCAAATAGGAGAGGGCCAGCAGCAGGACGTCCATGACGATCCCTGCCGCCCCCTCTCCCTCCAGCGCCCGCTGAGCCAGGGATAGCGACAGGCTGAGGGCGATGGACGCCAGCAATAGCAGGCCCAGGGCGGCCATGGCCGCGAAATCCGTTAGCTTGGCCCTCACCAGCGGACGTGACTGCGCCTCGAAGACCACGTCCAGGCTGCGACGCACCGCCGCCAGCATGTTGCTGGCGCTCCAGGCGGAGCCCAGCAGCCCCAGCAGGCCTATGCCACCGCTGGTGGGCCCACTGATGGCCCGGAACAGCTCCTCCAGGTCCTGCCGTCCCTCTGTGGGGCTGAGGGGCAGCGCCTCCAGAATGGAGTCGATGGCCCGACGCTGCAGGTCAGGGTCGCGCAAGACCAGGGCGGCCATTCCGGCAGCGAAGATGATGAGCGGGAAGAGCGAAAACATGACATAATAGGAGATGGCTGCAGCCAGCAGGGAGCAGCCATGGCGGGAGTGGCTCCGGGCGGCGGTCAGCAGGAGGCGGACGAGGGTGCGGAGGGGGGCCAGGCTGCGCAGGCGCAGGGCCATCGCTACCCGCCATGATAGCACGGGGTTGACCGGGGGCGCGGTAGCGAAGCTATACTCAGGGGAGACCGAGCGGCATGCCGAGGTTGGGAGAGCTACTGGAGCAGAAGCGTCTCGAAAGGGGCCTCTCCCTGGAGGATGTCGAGCGGGCCACCCGCATACCCCTCAAATACCTGGTGGCCCTGGAAAGGGAGGACTTCTCCCAACTGCCGCCCCCTGTCTACGCCCGAGGCTTCGTCCGTAGCTACGCCTCCTACCTGGGCCTCAATCCCAGGGAGGTCCTCACCCTCATGCCGCTGCAGGAAGAGGAGGAGATAAGGCTTCGCCCTCTGACGCGGGTGGAGAGGCCCCGACCTCTGTCCGGCAGCGCCGTGGGACTGGTGGCCGTGCTGGCGGCCATCGCCCTCGCCCTGGCGGCGGTGGTGGGCCTGGGCCGAGAGGGCCCGGCCGCCCTGGGCCCCAACTCCCCCTCGGCCCAGCTGCGGTCGGGCACGGTGCCCCAGCTGGTGGGGAAGGACATGGCACAGGCGGCCGCCGAACTGGAATCGCGGAACCTGGACTATGTACTGGTGGCCATGGACAGTGGGCAGGCGCCCGATGGCCGCGTGGTAGCCCAGCTGCCGGGACCGGGCCAGCGCGCCAGCTCCGGGCAGCCCGTGGTGCTGGTGGTAGAAGGCCGCTGACGCCATCGCGTCCCGTGTCCCATGCGCTCCCGTAATGGCAGGCGAGATGGTGGCCCCTTGTCCCTCCTGGCCCTGGGGGCGGGCATAGGCCTTGGCCTGGCCACAGGCACCGTGGTCAGCGCCGGCTGGCGCTGGGTGCGGCCCCTGCGCTGGCCGGACCCTCCTTCTTTAGAGGGGGAGGAGTTCTGCTTCCCCAGCCTGGACGGCACGCCCTTGCGGGGCATCTGGCTGCAGGGACAGCACGGCCGCACCGCCCTGATCCTCTGCCATGGCTACTTCCGCAGCCTGGCCGAGCCTTACGACATAGGACTTTTCCTCCATCGCTCGGGCTACCACGTGCTGCTGTTCGATTTCCGTGCCTGTGGCAAGAGTGGCGGCCGTTACACCACTCTCGGTGCCAAGGAGGTGTTGGACGTGCTGGCGGCGGTGCGGCAGGCCCTTGCCCGGGGCGCCGAGCGGGTGGCCCTGCTGGGCATCTCCATGGGGGCGTCGGCCTCCATCATGGCGGCAGCGCGGGAACCGAGGGTGGCCGCGGTGATCGCCGACTCGCCCTATGCCGACCTGGCGGGCCTGCTGTCGCACCGCCTGCGCACGGTGCTGCCCCTTTCGCCGTTACGGCCTCTGGGTCGGGCCAGCATGCGGTTGGGGGAGTTGCTGGCCGCCTTCCGCGTCGGCGAGGTGCGGCCCGCTGACTTCGTGGGCGCCATCGCTCCGCGGCCCTTGCTGCTCATCTACGGCGAGAAGGACTCCTTCGTGCCGCCCGAGCAAAGGGAGGAGCTTTGGCGAAGGGCGGGGGAACCCAAGGAGCGGTGGACAGCCCCCGGGAGCGACCACGCCATGGCCCGCCTGGACTATCCCGAGCGCTACCGGGAGCTGGTGCAGGCCTTCCTCCACAAACACCTTTCGTGACGTTCCCTCCCGGACTCTGTAGAACGGCACGGCGGCAGCCGTGCGTCCTTGACATACCGAATGGCGACTGATAGCATCGGCCCCGCCTCGGACGAGCTAGTCCGCAGGCGACGGCGACATGCGCTTCGTCATCGGTTTCCTCATCGGACTGGCCCTGGGCGTCGCCCTGGGCGCACTGCTGTTGCCGCGGCTGCAGGAGGAGCAGCGTCGCCGGGAGACCTTCCCTCCGCCGGGGCCCGGTCGTTAGTCCCATGCAGCCTACCAAGCTGATCCTCATCATCGCCGCCGACGTCGATGCCGACCGTCTGATGCACCTGCTGGGCGAGAGAGGGATTCCCGTCACCAAGCTCAGCTCCAGCGGGGGCTTCCTGCGGCGGGGCAACACCACCCTCCTCTCGGGGGTGGAGGAGGAGCGGGTGGAGGAGGTGCTGGAGCTGGTGCGCAGGGAGTGTCGCGCCCGCACCGAGCTAGTGCCCATCCAGGCGCTTCCCTTCCCCGACGTGGCACTGCCCGCAGGCCCGGTGGAGGTTCGGGTAGGCGGGGCAGTGGTGTTCGTCTTGCCGGTGGAGCACTTCGAAAAGACCTAGGGCGGCCCCGCATGCGGGGCCGCCCCGGCATCCGTTCCTGGGTGCCCGGCTGCTAGCTGATGAACAGGGGCGCTAGCACGAGGGTGACGGTGGACAGCAGCTTCACCAGCACGTGCAGGGAGGGCCCTGCCGTGTCCTTGAAGGGGTCGCCCACCGTGTCGCCCACCACTGCTGCCTTGTGAGGCTCCGACCCCTTGCCTACCACCACCAGCTCCTCGGTGGCCGGGTTGTGGCCCGGGTTGGAGCCGGGCACGGCCACTCCCAGCCGCCTCGCCTCCTCGGCCGGCAGGCGCAGGTAGCCGGCCTCGATGTACTTCTTGGCGTTGTCCCAGGCGCCGCCCACGTTGTTCAGGAAGGTGGCCAGGATGATGCCGCCGATGGTGCCCACCATCAGCAGGCCGGCCACGGCCTGGGGGCCAGTGTCGACGATCCAGCCGGCCTCGTGCAGGGCGCGGAAGACCACGCCCACCACCACCGGCATGCCCACCGCCAGTAGCCCGGGGGCCACCATGCCCTTCAGGGCGGCGCGGGTGGTGATGTCCACCGCCCGACCGTAGTCGGGGCGCTCGGTGCCGGCCATGATGCCGGGCTTCTCGCGGAACTGACGGCGCACCTCCTCGATGATGGCGCTGGCGGCCTGCCCCACCGAGCGAATGGCCAGGCTGCTGAACAGGAAGACCAGCATCACCCCCAGCAGGCCGGCCACGAACACGCCCACCCCCGATAGGTCGATGGGCAGCGGGTCCGTGAGGCTGGTGATGACGCGGCCGTCGGGCAGGGGCTGCCCCGTCTCGATGAGCTTCTCCTTGACCTTATCGAGGAAGGCGCTGAAGAGCAGGAAGGCGGCCAGGCCGGCCGAGCCCATGGCGTAACCCTTGGTCAGGGCCTTGGTGGTGTTGCCCACGGCGTCCAGGGCATCCGTTATCTGGCGCGACTGGGGCGGCGCTCCGGCCATCTCCACGATGCCGTTGGCGTTGTCGGTGATGGGTCCGAAAGTGTCCATGGACAGCACATAGGCCGCCGACATGAGCATGCCCATGGTGGCCACCGCCGTGCCGTAGATGCCACCGTTGGGCAGCCCCGACTGTTCGCCCAGAATGAAGGAGGTCACCAGGGCGGCGCCGATGACGATGGCCGTGGCTGCCGTCGTCTCGAACCCTACCGCCGTGCCGGTGACGATGTTGGTGGCCGGCCCCGTCAGGCAGGCGCGCACGATCTCCCGCACCGGCCGCCAGTTGCCAGCGGTGTAGTACTGGGTGATATAGACGAACAGGATGCTGGTGACGATGCCCACCAGGCCAGCGGCGAAGAACCAGTGCCACTGGTCGGCCATCATCACGTGGGTCACCAGGGCCATGAAGCCCGCCGAAAGGGCCACTATGAGCCAGTAGGCGTAGTTCAGGGGGGTCATGGGGTCCTGGTTCTCCCGGGTGAAGAGGGGCACCGCCGAGACGCCGACGATGGTGGCAATGAGACCGAAGGCCCGCACCACCAGCGGGAACAGGATCCACTCCTCTCGGCCCGTGAGGCCGAAGATGGCCACGCCCAGGATCATGGCGCCGATGTTCTCGGCGGCGGTGGACTCGAAAAGGTCGGCGCCACGGCCGGCGCAGTCGCCCACATTGTCGCCCACCAGGTCGGCCACCACTGCCGCGTTGCGCGGGTCGTCCTCGGGGATGCCCGCCTCCACCTTTCCCACCAGGTCGGCGCCCATGTCGGCAGCCTTGGTGTAGATACCGCCGCCCAGCTGGGCGAAGAGGGCCACGAAGCTGGCCCCGAACCCGAAGCCGACGATCAGGAAGGGGGCCTCCTCGATGGGGTGCCCCAGCCCCCGGCTGTAGAGGCCGAAGATGCCGGCCACCCCCAACAGGCTCAGGGCCACGATGAGGAAGCCCGAGACGGCCCCGCCCCGCAGCGACACGGCGATGGCCTCTCGCAGGCTGCGGGTGGCTGCCGAGGCTGTGCGCACGTTGGCCCGCACCGCCACGTACATGCCGATGAAGCCGGCCAGGGCCGAGCAGAAGGCCCCCACCAGGAAGGCGATGGCCGTCAGCAGGCCCATCTCGGCGTCCTCGTCGAAGTACCCCACCAGAAGGCCGACGATGGCCGCCACCACGAAGGAGAGGAGGCCGATGGTGAGGTACTGGCGGCGCATGAAGGCGTTGGCGCCCTCGAAGATCATAGCCGCCACTTCCCGCATCTGGGGCGTCCCCTGGTCGCGCCGCAGGACGTCCCAGGCCAGCCAGGCGGCGAAGAGGACGCCGGCCAGACCGCCCACGGGCACTATCCAGACCAGCTCCATGGTCCACTACCTCCGTTCGGGGAGTGTGACAACTGGACGGGAGGGGATTTCGGACGCACGTGACATATCCCCGTCGCGCCCACGGGGTCGCATCACGAGCCTTATCATACCACCTGCCACCTATGGGTAAACGGGGCCAATGCTCAGCGGGCGGCGGTGCGGCGGGAGACCTCGGCCGCCTGCTGCTCGCGCCGTTTGGCCTTGAGCTTCTTCATCTTCTTGTGGTGCTTCTTGCGCGCCACCTTCTTGGGCTTGTTCATGGCCCTTCACCTGCCAGGCGGTGGTGAGGAAGGCGTCGCCGCATGGTGCCCCCGGCGGGATTCGAACCCGCGATTTCCACCTTGAAAGGGTGGCGTCCTGGGCCTCTAGACGACGGGGGCCCATTTCCGCATTCTAGGGCAGAGATGCAGAAGGAGCAAAGGCCCCCTCTGCTCCTGATAGGCTGCTGCGGCTGGCCCCTGGCCCGCCCTCGCTATTACCAGGCGTTCCCCATCGTGGAGCTACAGGAGACGTTCTACGATCCCCCTCCCCTGGAGCGGGCGCAGAGGCTGCGACGGGAGGCGCCTGCAGGGTTCGCCTTCTCCCTCAAGGCCTGGCAAGTGGTGACACACCCCGCCACCAGCCCCACTTACCGCCGCCTGCGCCGCGCCCTGGCCGCTGAGGAGGCGGCCCAGGCGGGCCTCTTCCGGCCGACGGAGACGGTATGGCGGGCCTGGGAGCGGACGCGGGAGCTGGCCGAGGCCCTGGACGCCTTCGCCATCGTCTTTCAGTGCCCGCCCAGCTTCGGGCCGGAGGAGGCCAACGTGGAAAACCTGCGGCGCTTCTTCCGCGCCGTCCAGCGGGGCCGCTGGCTGCTGGCCTGGGAGCCTCGGGGCCGCTGGCCGCCCGAGCTGGTGACCTCCCTCTGTCGGGAGCTGGACCTCGTGCACGTGGTGGACCCCTTCCACGCGCGACCCGTCTACGGCGCCTGTGCCTATTTCCGCCTCCACGGGCGCGGCGGCTACCGCTACCGCTACAGCGATGAGGAGCTTGCCCGGTTGCTGGCCATCTGCCGCGAGGAGCTGGAGCAGGGTCGCCGACCTGTATACGTCCTGTTCAACAACACGCAGATGGGCGAGGACGCGGCGCGCTTCCGCGCGCTGGCCCGTGCGGGGGGCCTGGCCTAGCGCGCCGCCGAGGGGCGAGCGGGGAGGGAGCGCTCCACGGTCGGGGTGGCCGTGGGGGGAGCGCTACCGACGGTGGGCGTGGGGCTCGGGGTCGGCGTGGGCGTCGGAGCGGGCGTGGGAGTGGCGGGTGTGGAGGGGCCGCCGCCCGAGGGCGTCAGCACCTGCACGTAGACGGCTTCCAGGCCGCTGACGGTGGACCTGGCCTGAACCTCCACCTCGTTGCCGACCTCGGGGCGACCGACGATGTGCGCCTCGGCCCCCACTCGCACGGTGGCGTCGCCCACCTGCCAGGTGCCGTCGGGGCGGATCTCGCGCAGGGTGCCCCGCAGCTGGACCAGGACGCCCGACTCCTGGCCCAGGACCACCACTGCCCCGCGGGCCTCCACCCGGTCGCCATCGCGCACGGCCTCCACCCGCACCAGCGAGCCGGGCGGGGGCGGGCTGGCGCCTGGCGGAGGGTCGACAGCCGTGCCGCCCACGAGCCACTTGCCGCCGCTGGAGCCCTGATACACCCCCTGGACCCAGAGGCTGCCGGTCGTGGGGGCAGCAGCGCTGAGCACGGTCACCTTGAGGGCTACCAGCTCGTCGCCCCGGCGCTGGGCCTGGACGCGCACGAAGGCCCCCTGCCGTGGCTCTCCTGCCTGGGCCTCGATGACAGTGGAGGGGATGATGCGGAAGCGCTGGCCGGCCACCCGCCAGACGGTGCTCTGCCCCTGCCCCAGCGACAGGTCTTCCTCGGCTGTCCCGTCCAGGGAGAAGGTGGAGACCAGGGCGGGGCCGCTCAGCAGGCGCACTTCGGTGGCCACCAGGGCATCGCTGCTGACGTAGGCGCGCACCTGGACGGTGTCGCCCACGTTGAAGGTGTCCAGAGCGGCGCCGCTGGCCAGTCGCACCAGCCTGCCGTCCACGTCCAGCTCCTGCCCCTCGACCCTCCGTACCACGCCGCGGATGATGAGTTCCTGGCCCGGAGAGCCGACCACCGCTACCGTGAGGGCGCGCAGGACGCGGTCAGGGTCGCGGCCCACCAGCACCCGCACCAGCTTGCCCTCCTCGATGGGCACATCGCCCAGCGTGACGTCGCCCACTCGCACCTGATAAGGGCCGATGAGCCACACCCCTGGCTCGGAGGTGGGCCTGGCCACTCCCTCGACCTGGAGCAGTCCTCCGGCAAGGCTCTCGGCGGGCAGGACCACACCCCTACCGGCCAGTCGCAGGCGGGCGTTGTGCAGGCCAGCGATGGTAGCCACCAGATCGTCACGTGCGCCGATGCCGGCCTGGCCTGCCAGCCGGATGAGGTAGGCCTGCTGCTGCTCCAGCCGGGCCTGGGCCTGCTGGGCCAGGACGGTGTCGTAACCCTCCAGCAGGCGGGAGGCGCGGGCCACTCGCGAACGGAGAGCGGCCAGGGCCTCACCGGGCACCTGGCCCTTTCGGGCTGACACCTTCTCTATCTCGGCGATGCGCCTGTCGGCCTGGTCCAGAAGGAGGCGGGCGCGGGCCTCTCTGTCCCAGGTAGCCAGGACGTGGGCTTCCTCGGCCAGCAGCTTCACCCGATAGAGGGGGTCGCCGGGCAGGCTGCGGGAAGCAGCCATCACCGTGGCCGTAAGGCTCGCGGCCATTACGGCCACCACACAGGCAACGATGGCGGCGGGTGCCAGCCAGCGCCAGGGGCGGCGCACCTGAGCGGCCCGCAGCTGGGCGGCCCGGCGGCTGAAGCGCAGCCAGCCCGAGGCCTGGGCGACAGGCCGCGGCCGTGGCTCGCCCATGGCCCTCACTGCCTGGGCGGCCTGTAGCAACGGACGCAGCTCATCGGCCAGGTCAGGGTAGCGGGCGAGGCACGACTGCAGGGACTCGCCCCGCTCCAGGGCGCTCAGGCAGTCGTCCAGGGCCTTCAGCAGCCGCCGCCTGCGCATGGCTATCTCTCTGTCTCCCGCAGGTAGCGCTCCAGGGCCTTCAGGGCACGGTGCTGCAGCGACTTGACGGAGCCTTCGCTGCGGCCCATGGCACGGGCGATGGTGCGGTTGTCCAGCCCGTGCACGAACTTGAGGATGATGACCTGCCGTTGCTCGTATGTGAGGCGCTGCAGCGCCCGCTGCAGGTCCTGGCGCTGGAGGGAGGCCTCGGCCCCAGCCTCCGGGTTGTGGTCGGCCAGGGGAGGGGCTGCCTGGTCCAGGCTGACCTCCTGTCGTCGCCTGCGCTTGCGGTGGTGGTCCACCACACAGTTGTGGGCGATGCGATATATCCAGGCGGCCAGGGGGATGCCCCGGAAGCGGTAGCGGGGCAACGCCTCCAGCACCTTGAGCATCACCTCGGAGGCTATATCCTCCGACAGGGCCGGGTCGCTGGTCTGGAGAAGGGCGTAGGAGTAGACGCGGGGGTAGTAGTGCTCATAGATCCAGGCCAGGGCCCGCTCGTCCAGGTGCTGGGCGCGCTGCACCAGCTCCCACTCCTTCTGGGACTGAGCTTCCCTCGCCCAAAAGGGGTGGGCGGCGTCGCTGGCAGGCGGGTCTAACGGCTCGGACAAGGCTATAGCCAACACCTCGTGCGCCCCCCTGCAGGAAAAACGCACGAGGCATACTTCTGGTTACGTCTAAGTGTAATCAGTCGTCCCCGCTCTCAGGGGAAAGGCCCAGCAGGCGACGTCGCGCCCGCTCGTAGCGCTCTTTGGCCCGTGCCTCCCGGTTCAGTAGCCCCTTGAGGCGGGGCGGGTCCAGCCGCTCCCCCTCCAGCAGCACCCGGTGGAGGGCCTCCAGTTGTTGCAGCCAGGAGCGGTAGGCTTCCAGATACTCTCGTTTGAGGTCTTCGCTGGGCGAGAGGGTGGGCATCTTACAGGAACCCTCCCCGCACGGAGCCAGCGATGGCCACGTCTATGAGGCGCGGCTCTCGGGCCTGCTGGGCCTCTCGCACGGCCGGGCCGATGTCCTGCGGGTCTTCCAGCCTCACCCCCTTCACTCCGAAGGCCCTGGCCAGGGCCACGAAGTCCACCTCCGGGTCGGTCAGGTCCATGGCCACAAAGGCGCGACCTGCCGCCCCCTCCCCCAGGTACTCCAGCATGTTGAGCTTGAGGATGCGATAGCTGGCGTTGTTGGCGATGACCCAGGTCACGGGCAGTCCATAGTGGGCTGCCGTCCACAAGGCCTGGATGGTGTACAGGGCGGAGCCGTCCCCCACCACTGCCAGCACCGGCCTCTCGGGACAGGCCAGCTTGAGGCCGATGGGCGCCGGCATGCCTGGCCCCAGCCCCCCACCGGCGGCGCGGAAGTGCTGCCCGGGGCCCAGCGAGAGGTGTCGCCCCAGCTGACCGCCGACGGTGATGGACTCGTCGTAGAGCAGCGTATCGGGGTGGAGGGCCCTGGCCAGCTCATAGGCGAAGCGGGCCGGCGGCATGGGTCGCTCGTCCCAGCGCTCGCGGGCCGAGGCGTCCATGGCCTGGGCCATGGCCTGGCGCAGGGAAGCCACTGCCTCCCGTCGCCGCCGGGCCTCCTCCCTCTGGGCGGGGGTCAGCCGCCTCTCTACGGCCTCCACCAGCTCCTGGAGGGCCTTGGCCGGGTCGGCCAGGATGGCCAGGTGCACGGGCCAGTTCTTGCCCAGCTCCCACTGGTCCAGGTCTATATGCACCACCCGACAGCCGCCAGGGAACGGGTTCTCCAGGATGGGGAAGAGGCCGCGGAAGACGGGTGTCCCCACTGCCAGCACCAGGTCGGCCCCCGAGAGCTGGGCCTTGAGCCCCGCCGCCGAGACGACGTTGAGGGGGCCTGCGTAGAGGGGATGGTCGGCCCCCACAGGCCCCACGGGGCCGAAGGAGACGTGCAGCCGTGCCCCTACCAGCTCGGCCAGGGTGGCCAGCTGCCGATGGGCATGGGCCGCCCCCGCCCCGGCCACGATGACGGGCGACTGGGCCTGGGCCAGCCATTCGGCAGCTTCCTCCACGGCCTCTGGCTCGGGGCGCATGGCCGTGCGAGCATAGCTGGGCGGAGCCACTTCCGCCTCGGCCTCCTCGTCCATGATGTTGGCGGGCACCGAAAGCAACACCGGCCCCTGGGGCGGGGCCGCTGCCACCTGGAAGGCCCTGCGCAGGAGCATGGGCAGGTCGGCGGCGTCCTGCACCTCCGCCGCCCATTTGGTGACGCTGCGGGCCATGCCCACCACGTCTCCCCAGAGGATAGGCTCCTGCTGGCCGCCCCGCTGGGGGTGCTGGCCCACGTACACCACCATGGGTGCCCTGGTCCAGTAGGCGTTGTAGAGCATGCCCATGGCGTTCCCCAGTCCGGGGGTTATGTGCAGTTGCACGAAGGCGGGCACCGGCGACAGCCGCGAGTAGCCGTCGGCCATCCCCACCGCCACTCCTTCGTGCAGGGCCAGGATGTACTGCAGCTGAGGGTAATCGTTGAGGGCGTCCATGAAGGCCTGTTCGGTGGTGCCCGGATTGCCGAAGACGTGGCGAACGCCTGCGGCCAGCATCTGCTCCAGCATCAGGTAGCGGCCTTGTCTGCGGGACACCGCCTCGGCCCTCGGCGTGGACTGCAGCAGGCCTATAGTATCATCCGCCGCTGGCCCCCGTCACGGCACGGGTGCCCCGCGGCGACGCATGGGGATGTCCCCAGGGAGCGGGGCGCTGGGTCGCGAACACCCGGCGCGTGCCGACGGTGTTCAGCGGCGTCGAGAAGGGCATGGCCCGGTGGTGTGTGGCCCTCGGGGATGCGAGGGAGGCCATCCGGGGAGTGGGAAAGACTTGGTGGCGCCTGCGGGATTCGAACCCGCGATCTCCGCCTTGAGAGGGCGGTGTCCTGGGCCACTAGACGAAGGCGCCACCGGTTGGCTGCGGGGCTAGGATTCGAACCTAGAACCTCCTGGTCCAGAGCCAGGCGTGCTACCGTTACACCACCCCGCAGCGCCAATACCGATTGTAGCAGGGCGCTCCCGTCGAGGAAAAGGGGCGCTGGCCCTGGGGCCACGACCAAACCCGGCGAACGCAGCGTGCCCGAAGCCGGGTCGGGCTGCCAGCGGCCATGCCCCTGCGGCCGCACTAGCAAGGCCCACGGCACCACATCTTCCAGCTGAGATGCACCGTCACCTGGAAGTTGTTGGGGTTCTCCACCGCTATGGCACCACAATATCCGCTGGCGGTGCCGCTGTTGCCGCTCCATTCCCCCATCCTGATGCCCTGGTGCACCCCGTAGAGGGTGACGCTGGCGTCGGGCGGCAGCCAGACCTTCCAGCCGTGAGTGCTCAGGGCGCCCGCGCAGGCGATGTTCGTGCCGGCGAGTCGCTGGACTTCGACCCACTCGGTCTTGCCGGCCGGCACGTTGAGTATCACGCACCCCTGGCCCTTCAAGACGCCGCTGGCAGGGGGTGCGTCGGGTGCGGTGCACGCGGCCGGTGCGGTGGGAGTGGGCGGTGCGATTGGTTGCGTGGGCGTCGGGCTGGGGATGCCCGTGGGCGTGGGCGTGGCCAACGGCGTGGGGCTGGACAGGGACCTGGCCAGGGCCGTGGGCGTCGGCGACGCCTGCTGCCCTTCCTCGCCACAGCCGCCCATGAATGCCGCGGCCATGAGCAGGGCCGTCGCCAAGAGGAAGGACTTGCCGAGCACGCGCTCACCTCCCTCTTCGCTCCTGTAGGTCTTGCAGGACAACGGGGCCTCCAAGTCCTCCTGTAGCCCCGACTCGCCGCGGTACGCAAGGGTTACGGCTGTGCCGTCGGGTATGCCCGCTCGGCGACGGCCCATCCAGGCACAGGAAGAGCCGGCGTCGGGGACGAGAAAGCGAGGTCTTTCTGCCGGTCTCAGCTCACGTGGGGATGGGCGTGGTCGTGGATGTGGCCCTCGTGCTCGTGCTCCCGCTGAGGGTTCTCGTGAGGGGCATGCGAATGGGTCACTGCCGGGTGGTTGTGCTCGTGGGTGTGCACCGCCACCAGGTGCTCCACCTCTCCGCCCACGCCGCCCTTGACGTGGTGCACGATGTGCACATGCTCATGGGTGTGGACAGTCTCCTCGTGGCTGTGCTCCCGGAACTCGCTCGTCATGGCCACCCCACCTCCTCAACACCTGCGTCCATTGTAGCAACGGCCGCGGTCGCCTAGGTCTCCCTCCGCAACCGCGCCAGGGCTTCCTCCAGCCGCGCTAGCGTCCTCTCCCTGCCCAACAGCTCCATGCTCTGAAACAGGGGCGGCGACACGGTGCGGCCGGTGGTTGCTACCCGCAGCAGCATGAACAGGTCGCCCGTCTTCAGGCCCAGGTCGGTGGCCAGGGGACGCAACACCCCCTCCAGCGCCTCCGCCGTCCACTCGGAGACGCCCTGCAGCCTCTCCAGGGCCGCTGTCAGCGCGCGCGCCGCCTCCTGCGGCGCGCCAGCGAAGCGCTTGCCCAGCAGGTCAGCGATGGAAGGTTCCACCCGCTCCACGAACAGGAAGGCGGCCATCTCGGTGGCCTCCACCAGGGTGCGGATGCGCTCCTGCAAGAGAGGCACCGCCCGCACGAGCAGTCCCTCGTCTATCTGGCCGAAGCGCCGCTGGAAGTAGGGCAAGAGACGTCGGGCCAGCTCGTCGGCCGGCAGGGAGCGGATGTAGACCCCGTTCATCCAGTCCAGCTTCTCTAGGTTGAAAATGGCCGGGCTGGGCGAGACGCGGTCCAGGTCGAAGTGGCGCACGAAGGTCTCGCGGTCGATGACCTCGGTATGGTCGTCCAGCGACCAGCCCAGCAGTCCCAGGAAGTTGAAGAGGGCCTCGGGCAGGTATCCCCGCTCGCGCAGCTCCCGCACCGACATGTCGCCGTGGCGCTTGGAAAGCTTGGCCCGGTCGGGGCCCAGGATCATGGGCAGATGGGCGAAGAGGGGCGGCTCCCAGCCGAAGGCGTCGTAAAGCAGCACGTGCCTGGGAGTGGAAGGTATCCACTCCTCGCCCCTCAGCACGTGCGTGATGCGCATGTGATGGTCGTCCACCACGCTGGCCAGGTGGTAGACCGGGTAGCCGTCGGACTTGAGCAGCACGAAGTCGTCCAGGGTATCGTTACGGACGGTGATCTCGCCCCTTATCAGGTCGCGGAAGCTGGTCTCCCCCGCAAGGGGGGTCCGAAAGCGCACCACCGGCGTTATGCCCTGGGCCTCCATCTCCCGTCGCTCCCCCTCCGAAAGGTCGCGACAGCGGCGGTCGTAGCGGGGCGGCTCGCGGCGGGCCATCTGCTCTCGCCGAACCTGCTCCAGCCGTTCAGGGGAGCAGTAGCAGTAGTAGGCGCGACCCGCCTCCACCAGCCGCCGCGCCTCGCGCTGATAGAGGTCCAGGCGGCGGGACTGGACGTAGGGGCCGTAGGGTCCCACATCCCGGGCGGGGTCGGAGGGGTCGGGGCCCTCGTCCCAGTCCAGCCCCAGCCAGAGGAGAGCGTCCATGATGGCCTCCACCGCCCCGGGCACCAGCCTCTCGCGGTCGGTGTCCTCGATGCGCAGGATGAAGGTGCCGCCATGATGTCGGGCGAAGAGCCAGTTGAAGAGGGCGGTGCGCAGGTTGCCCACATGAGGCTCCCCCGTGGGCGAGGGCGGGAAGCGGACGCGCACGCTCATGTCCAAGGCCATTCTAACAGAGGGCACCCTGGGGGCCAGGGCGCCTTGCCCCGCGGCCCGTCGTGCCTGTATCTTCGTCCTTGGAGGCCGTCATGGTAAGCGAGATCACCGTCCACGACGACCGTATCGAGGTGCTGCAGGTGGACGGCAGGGAACTCCCCTACGTGGAGTTCCACCGGCAGCAGCCGGCGGTGAAGCTCGTCGTGGACGGGGAGGAGTACTTCTTTTACAAGACCTTCCCCTTGCGCGGCTACGCTCCTGCCCTGCTCAAGGCCGTGCGGGAGCTGGAGGCCGAAGGCAAGAAGGTGCTGGTGGCCTACTTCCCGCCCGGACGCAATTTCCCCACTTCCCATCACTGGGACAGGCTGTATCTGTACGCCACGGGCATAAGGCCCATCGGCATGGGTAAGGCGCCGGGCCTCTAGGCCTTCTCGCCCCGCCGCACCGCCTCGAGACACCTCCGAAGGTCTTCCGGCAGAGGCGACTGGAACTCTACTGTGCGTCCGCTGGCTGGCAGGGTGAAGGCCAGGCGGTGAGCGTGCAGGAACTGGCGCCCCAACAGGCGCGAGGGCCTTCCATAGACGGGGTCTCCCACCACCGGATGGCCGATGGCCGCCATGTGCACCCTTATCTGGTGGGTGCGGCCGGTGACGGGCTCCACCTCCAGGAGGGAGTAATCGCCCAGGGGCTCCACCACTCGATAGCGGGTCAGGGCCTCTCGCCCACCCTCCACCACCGCCATCCGCTGGCGGTGACGGGGATGGCGGCCTATGGGCGCCTCGATGATGCCCTGCTCCGGCCGCGGGAGGCCGTGGACCAGTGCCAGGTAGACCTTGTGCACCTGCCTCGCCTTCATCTGCTCTACCAGGTGGCGGTGGGCGCGGGGCGTCTTGGCTACCACCAGCAGGCCGGAGGTGTCCTTGTCCAAGCGGTGGACGATGCCGGGTCGGAAGGCTTCCCCCACCTGGCCCAGCTCGGGGAAGAGGGCGATGAGGGCATTGGCCAGGGTCCCGCGCGGATGCCCCGGCCCGGGGTGCACGGCCATCCCCGGGGGCTTGTCCAGGACGATGACCTCCTCGTCCTGATACAGGACCGTCAGGGGGATGGGTTCCGGCTCCAGGGACAGGGGCTCCGGCGGCGGCAGGTGGACCGTCACCCGCTCGCCACGGCGCACGATGCGGGCAGCCCTGGCCTGCTCACCCTCCACCGTCACCAGGCCCCGCTCGATGAGGCGCTGGGCCTGGCTGCGCGAGAGGCGATCCACCCTCCGCGCCAGGAAGACGTCCAGCCGCTCGCCGCCCTGGTCAGCCGTCAGCTCCAGGGTCGTCACGGCCCGCCACCTCCGCCACCTTTTCCCGCTGCCTCTCCCCCCACAGGAGCTGATAGCCGATGAGCAGGACGAAGGCTACGACGATGGACGAGTCGGCCACGTTGAAGGAGGGATAGTGGGGAAAAGAGAGGAAGTCCACCACGTGGCCAAGGCGTATCCTGTCCAGCAGGTTGCCGGCGGCCCCTCCCAGCATCATGCCCAGGGCCAGGGCCACGGGCCAGGGCTGATGCTGGCTCCGCCAGTAGTAGACGATGGCGGCGATGCCGATGACAGAGGTCACGATGAGAAAGGCCGTCTGGTCGCGCAGGATGCCGAAGGCCGCGCCGGTGTTGGTGACGTAGTGCAGGCGCAGGGGCCAGTCGTCGCTGGGATAATACTGGCCGACCTCCATGAGGCGGGAGACCAGCGCCTTGGTGAGCTGGTCCAGGCCCAGCACGGCAGCGGCAGCGGCCAAGAAGGGCACGTCCCGTCGCTTCAGTCCCCTCACCCCTGACCCCGATGATAGACCCGTTTTGACCGCCTGCGCCACTCCTTGCTATGCTTGGCAGTGAGGGCCATGTCCCTGTTCGATATTTACCGTCGACGTCAGCGGGACCGCGAGCTCTACGGGGTGCGTCTGCCGCCCAACCAGAAGGTGGTGGACGACTGGCCCGTCCTCACCTACGGCGCCACCCCCCGCATCGACCTGGAGCGCTGGCGCTTGCGTCTGCTGGGAGAGGTGGAGGAGGAGCGGGAGTTCACCTGGCAGGAGTTCATGTCCCTGCCCAAGAGCATCGTCCGCTCCGACGTCCACTGTGTCACCGGCTGGAGCAAGATGGACAACGAGTGGGAGGGCGTGCGGGTGAGGGACCTGTTGCAGCACGTACGTCTGCGCCCCAGCGCCCGCGCTGTGATGGTCCATTGCTACGGCGGCTACACCACCAACCTGCTGCTGGAGGATCTGCTGCGGGACGACGTGCTGCTGGCCTACCGCCATAACGGTCAGGACCTGACGCCCGAGCACGGCTGGCCCCTGCGCCTGGTGGTCCCCCACCTTTACTTCTGGAAGAGCGCCAAGTGGGTGCACGCCCTCGAGTTCCTGCCCGAAGACCGCCCCGGCTTCTGGGAGACGTACGGCTACCACATGCGGGGCGACCCCTGGAAGGAAGAGCGCTACGGCTGAGGCCGCCTTTACGCCCGCCCACACCCGTGGGAGAATGGCCGTAGACGGGGTCGGGGGCGTGAGAACGTGGACGACTACGGCATCGACCTGGAAGAGGCCCTGAAGGCCATCGACATGGCCGAGGTGCTGGTGGTGCGCTTCGCCATACTGCCCAAGCGGCTGCTCGTGGACTTCCGCACCAGCGAGAGCGAAGGCCCCATGGTAGCGGTGGTGCCCAAGGCCGAATCGCTGGAGGAACGCTACAAGAGCCTCAAGCGCATGCGCCCGCGGTTCCCCCTGCCCGACCGCATCGTGGCCTTCATGTGGCCCCGGACCAACGTGGAAACCCTGCGGCGCTCGGCTCTCTGGGAACGCATGACCGAACGGCTGGTGGCCCTGGGAGGCCCCGAGATGGCCGACAGGATGGAGGAGGCCTACCGCCGCCTGCTGGAAGAGGAGCGACAGGAGCTGGTGGCCGCCATCCGTGGAGGCGAGACCTACCACTCCCTTTGGGAGCGGCCCCGCTGAGCTCTCCGTGAAGACCATAGACCTGCGCAGCGACACTGTCACCCTGCCCACTCCGGCCATGTACGAGGCCATGGCACGGGCGGAGCTGGGCGACGACGTCCTGGGAGACGACCCCACCGTCCGTCGTCTGGAGGAGCGGGCGGCGCGGCTGTTGGGCAAAGAGGCTGCCCTCCTGACCGCCTCGGGCACCATGAGCAACCTGGTGGCCCTGCTGGCCCACTGCCAGCGTGGGGACGAGGTCATAGTGGGGTCCGAGGCCCACATCCTGCACCACGAGATGGGAGGCGCCTTCGCTCTGGGAGGGCTGGGGTTGAGGGCCGTCCCCAACGACGGCCAGGGCCGCCTGGACATCCCGGCCCTGGAGGAGGCCATCCGCCCCCGCCACGGCTACTATCCGCCTACCGGGCTCGTCTGCCTGGAGAACACCCATAACCGCTGCGGGGGCACGGTGCTCACGGAGGAGGACACGGCCGCCATCGCCCAGGTCGCCCACCGCTACGGCGTCCCGGTCCATCTGGACGGGGCGCGCATCTTCAACGCCGCCGTGGCCCTGGGGGTGGCCGTGGAGCGTCTTGCCCGCCCGGTGGACTCGGTGTGCTTCAGCCTGAGCAAAGGACTCTCCTGCCCCATAGGCTCCGTCCTCTGTGGCAGCGGCGAGTTCATCGCGAGGGCGCGACGCTACCGCAAGATGGTGGGCGGCGGTATGAGGCAGGCGGGCATCATCGCTGCTTGCGGGCTGGTGGCCCTCGACAGCATGGTGGAGCGCCTGGCCGAGGACCATGAGAACGCCCGCTTGCTGGCCGAGGGGCTGGCCACGCTGCCCGGCGTGCACCTGTCGCCGCCGCCCCAGACCAACATCGTCTACTTCACTGTAGAGGGCTGGGACCCGTCCGAGCTGGTGCGCCGCTGCTCTCAGGTAGGCCTCCTATGCCTGACGGAGGGACGACGGGTGCGCATGGTCACCCACCGTCACATCGGCAGGCCGGAGGTGGAGGAGGCGGTGGAGCGGCTGAGGCGGGTGCTGGCCGTCCACGCCTGATGTGAGGATGCCGTTGCTCACGAAGCGGTTGCTGGGGTGGACTGCGCCTGTCCTGCTCCTGGCCCTAGTGGCCTGCGCTGGCCAGGGCGAGGCCCAGCCCCAGCTCCCGCCCGCCGACGTGCCGGCGCAGGTGCCCTGGGGGGAGCGAGAGGTGGCCCAGTACCGCATTCTGCGGGGCGACAGGCTCAGCGGCAGCGCCGTCCTTCAGGTGGAGCGCCGCGGGGACGCCTACGTGCTCACTCAGGACTTCCGCTCGGCCGACCAGCCCCTGCGCGACACGGTGACGGTGACGGTGGATGCTGCCACCCTCAAGCCTCGCAGCGTCGAGCGCGTCATCGCCCGCGAGGGGGAAGGAGAGCGCCGCTGCCAGGCCCAGTATGGATCCGACCGGGTAGTGGTGCGCCAGGAATCGGAAGGGGAATCGCGCACCGACGAGCTGGCCCTGCCGCCCCACAGCTACGACTCCTGGGCCGATGTGTTCCTCTGGCGGGCTTTGCCCCTGGACCGGACGTATCGCGGCGCCTACAGCGACATGGGCACCTGCCTGCTGCGCAAGCCCGGGCATGCCCTCATGGTCCTGGAGGTCGTCACCGTTGAGCCGGTAGTGGTGCCCGCTGGCACCTTCCAGGCCTGGCGAGTGGAGGCCCGCAGTGGAGGGCACAGACAGGTTGTCTGGATAGGTGATACACCACAAAGGCCTATAGTGCGTTATGATAATGGCACGCATATTTTTGAGCTGGAGTCGATACGCTGATGGTCACGGTGCTGGTGGCCGCTCAGGACGAGTCGCTGCGGCAGGCCGTCTCGGCGGCTCTCTCCCCCCGTGGCCATGAGGCGGTGACGGTCCGCGACGGCCCCGCCGCTCGCCGCGCCATCCTTTCCCTGCGGGCTGACGCCGTCGTCCTCTCCACCGACCTGGGCCTGTCCTATCTCCAGGAGCTGATGGAGCTGCTGGAAGAAGAGCAGCCATCGGTGCCCGTCCTTTTCCTGGCCACCCTGGAGGAGCGCTGGTCGCCCGGGGCGGTGCCGCGACGGCAGGGCCTGGACGGGGTGATGGTGCGGCCCTGCACGGGCCAGCAGGTGGCCCAGGAGGTCGCACGCCTGCTGCAGAAGAGCGAGGGCGAGTCCGTGCTCATGGGGGCGGCGTACCTGCATCGCCCGTCGCGGGAGTTGCGCGGTAGCGGCGGCTCGGTGCCCCTGACGGCCACCGAGGCAGCGTTGCTGGAGTACCTGGCCCGCCGCCGTGGTCGCATCGTGCCGGTGGACGAGCTGCTGGCGAAGGTCTGGGGCTTTCCGCAGGGCGAGGGGCCCGCAGGCACGGTGCGAGCCCATATCCGCAACCTGCGCGCCAAACTGCGGCTGGCCAGCGGCAGCGAGGTGCGCATACGGACCGTCCACCGTCAGGGCTACGTGCTGGACTAGCCTTCCGTCCTCGGGCGCTATACTAGAGAGTGGGCCTGCGGGCGTAGCTCAGTGGCAGAGCACCGGCCTTCCAAGCCGGCTACGCGGGTTCGATTCCCGCCGCCCGCTCCAACCTTTGCCGGAAACCGTCCTGCGCCTCTGTCGTGCCCTCGTGGTTGTTCCCAGGGCCGCTAGGGGGCTAAAATTCAGGCGGCCAGGCCCTAGAGGCCGCCAGAGGAGGTGTGGCGAGTATGGGCAAGATAAACGTGGCCATAATTGGCGTCGGCAACTGCGCCTCGTCCCTGGTCCAGGGCGTCTACTATTACCGCAATGCCGATGAGCACCAAGAGGTGCCCGGGCTGATGCACGTCAACCTGGGCGGCTATCATGTGGGCGACATCGAGTTCGTGGCCGCCTTCGACATCGACGCCAACAAGGTGGGCAAGGACCTGTCGGAGGCCATCTTCACGCCCCCCAACAACACCTACAAGTTCTGCGACGTCCCCCACCTGGGCGTGAAGGTGGAGCGGGGCATGACCCATGACAGCATCGGCAAATACCTGAGCGGGGTCATCACCAAGGCCAGCGGCCCCACCTCCAACATAGTCCGGATCCTGCGGGAGACCCAGACCCACGTGGTGATCAACTACCTGCCGGTAGGTAGTGAGGAGGCCACCAAGTGGTACGTGGAGCAGGTGCTGCAGGCCGGGTGCGCCTTCATCAACTGCATTCCCGTTTTCATCGCTCGCGAGCGTTACTGGCAACAGCGCTTCGAGGAGGCGGGGCTGCCCATCATCGGCGATGACATCAAGTCCCAGGTGGGTGCCACCATCCTCCACCGGGTGCTCACCCGCCTGTTCGTGGAGCGGGGGGTGAAGGTGGAGCGGACCTATCAGCTCAACTTCGGTGGCAACACCGACTTCCTCAACATGCTGGAGCGCGAGCGCCTCATGAGCAAGAAGATCTCCAAGACCACCGCTGTCACCTCTCAGCTGGGCTACGAGCTGCCGGAGGGCAACGTCCACATCGGCCCCTCCGATTACGTGCCCTGGCTTCTGGACCGCAAGTGGTGCTACATCCGCATTGAGGGGACGGGGTTCGGGGGAGTGCCCCTGAACCTGGAGTGCAAGCTGGAGGTGTGGGACAGCCCCAATTCGGCGGGGGTGGTCATCGATGCCATACGCTGCGCCAAGCTGGCCCTGGACCGGGGCCTGTCGGGCGCCCTCATCGGCCCCAGCGCCTACTTCATGAAGTCCCCGCCCCAGCAGTTCACCGACGAGGAGGCCAGGCGCCTGACGGAGGAGTTTATCGCTGGCAGCGACGGCCAGCGCCCGGCCTAGGCGCGGCCCTGCCGGCGAAGGGCAGGCGGCGCCCATGTGGAAGTACATCCTCTTCCTCGTGGCCTACCATACCCTGGGCCGCCTGCCCCTGGCGGTGCTCTACCGTATCTGCGACCTGGTGGGGGAGGCCCTCTATCTCGTTGCTCCCACCCTGCGGCGCCGGGTGAGCGACAACATGCGCCATGTGCTGGGGCCACAGGCCCCGCGGCGGGAGGTGCGCTGGGCGACGCGCAGGGTGTTCCGGAATGTGGCCCGCTACTATGCCGACCTGATCACCATTCCCCGCCTGGACCCGAAGGAGTTTCACGACCGCCGCCTGCGCTACTGGGGCTTCGACGAGTATGTGCTGCCGGCCCTGGAGCGGGGCCAGGGGGTCATCGTCGTCAGCTGCCACTTCGGCAGCCCCGAGCTGGCCATCCAGGGCCTCATCGCGCGGGGGGTGAAGGCCCTCTGTCTCACGGAGCCCCTGGAGCCGCCCCGCCTGTCGCGGTTGGTGGACCGGCTGCGCTCCAGCCAGGGCCACACCTTCCTGCCGGTGAGCGTGGGCAGCGTCAAGGCGGCCATCCGACACCTGAAGCAGGGCGGCCTGCTGGCCCTGATGGGCGACCGCGATGTGGCCGGCCCGAGGGCCTTGCTTCCCTTCCTGGGCCAGGAGACCTATGTCCCCACCGGGCCGGTGGAGCTGGCCTTCCGCACCGGTGCCCTGCTGGTGCCCGTCTTCAGCTACCGCCGCGACGGGCGCATCGAGGTGATAGTCGAGCCGCCCCTGGACCTGGAGCGCAGCGGCAGCCTGGAGGAGGACGTGCGCCTTAACACCATCCGCTTCCTGGAGCGGTTCGAGAGGCACCTGCGCCGCGACCCTGGCCAGTGGATCGTAATGGAGGCGGTCTGGGGCGAAGCTTCAGCGCAGGAGAGGGCAGCATGAGCGAGCAGCGCCTGGGCAAGGCAGACCTGCATGTCCATACCTCCCTCAGCGATGGCATGGCGAGCCCTCAGGAGGTGCTGGACTACGTCCAGGAGCATACCGATCTGGACGTGGTGGCCATCACCGACCATGACAGCCTGGACGGAGCCTGGGCAGTGAGGGAGGCCTGGGCCAAGGGGCGCTACCGCTTCGACGTGGTGGTGGGCATGGAGGTGACGGCCATCGAGGGCCACATCATCGCCCTGTTCGTCGAGAGCCCCCTGCCCAGCCTGCGCCCCGCCGCTGAGGTGGTGGAGGCTATCCACCGCCAGGGGGGCCTGGCCATCATCGCCCACCCCCTCAGCCTGGTGACCCGCAGCCTGAACCGCCGCGACATAGAGCGCCTCATGTCGCTGCCGCAGGCGCTGGCCCACGCCGACGGCATGGAGGTGGCCAACGGCTTCGCCCGCAGCCTTCCCTTCATGCACGGGCGCCACCGCATCGTGCAGGAGCTGGCCGACCGCTACCGTCTGGCGCGAGTAGGCGGCTCCGATGCCCATTTCCGCCAGGCCATCGGCAGCGCCTATACCCTCTTCCCCGGCCGCAGCGCTGAAGACCTGAGGCGGGCCATCCTGGAGCGGGCTACCGCTGCTGCCAGCGGCCGCCACCCTCGGCCCTGGGAGCTGGGGCTGTGGCCGCTCCTGGTCCAGCAGTGGAGGGGGCTGACAGTGACGCCGCGGACACTGGGGCTGGGGGCCACGGCCATGAGCTTCGTCCAGCGCATCTTCCCCTTCCTGCGGCCGTCATGAGGATAGCGCTGGTCAGCCCTTACGACTGGTCCATACCGGGCGGCGTCAACAGCCACGTGGCCCACCTGGCACGGGAGTTCCGTCGGCAGGGGCATGACGTACGCATCGTGGCGCCCAGCTCCCGCTTCTGGGCCCACCCCCTGGACAACCTGGAGATCATCGGCAAATACACGGTGGGGCTGCCGGCCAGCGGCTCGGTGGCCCATATCAGCCTGTCCTTCACCCTGGCGGGCCGGGTGCGACGGCTGCTGCAGCGGGAGCGCTTCGACCTGGTGCACCTGCACGAGCCCTTCATGCCGCTTCTGCCCTTTCAGTTCCTGCGCTTCTACCCCGGGCCGGTGGTGGCCACGTTCCACGCCGCCCGCGAAGGCGGGAGTCGCCTGTACGCCTACGCCCGCTACCTGATCCGCCCCTACTGGGGCCGGATCGACGGACGTATCGCCGTGTCGCGGACGGCCCTGAGGCTCATCAGCAAGTATTTCGCCGGCCGCTACCGCATCATCCCCAACGGAGTGGACGTGGGGCGCTTTTCCCCCGAGGTGGAGCCGCTGCCCCAGTTCGACGATGGCAAGCTCAACGTGCTCTTCCTGGGGCGGCTGGAGCGACGCAAGGGGTTGCCCTATCTGCTGCAGGCCTTCGCCCTGCTGAAGAGGGAGATGCCGCAGGTCCGCCTCATCGTGGTCGGACGCGACGGCGGAATGCTGGCCCCCTGCCAGCGCTTTGTGGAGCGGACGGGGCTGTCGGACGTGGTCTTCGTCGGGTATGTGCCCGAGGCCGACCTGCCCCGCTACTACCGCTCCGCCCATGTCTTCTGCGCCCCCAACACAGGCGCCGAGAGCCAGGGCCTCATCCTGCTGGAGGCTATGGCCAGCGGCGTGCCGGTAGTGGCCTCGGCCATCGAAGGCTTCCGTGAGGTCATCAGTGACGGGCAGGAAGGGCTGCTGGTGAGCCCGGGCGACGGCGAGGCCCTGGCCCAGGCCCTCCTGCGCCTCCTTTCCGACCCCGCCCTGCGAGAGGCCATGGGCCAGCGGGGGCTGGCCACGGTGCGCCGCTACGCCTGGGAGCGGGTGGCTACGGAGGTCTTGGACTACTATCGTCAGGTCATCGCCCAGCACTACTCCCCGGCCGGCTGATGTCGTATCTCCTGCCTCGGGCTGCCCTGGAGCGCTACCTCTCGCCGGCACTGCTGTTCCTGGACAGAGTCGGGGTACGTCCCGACCATGTGAGCCTGCTGGGGGCGGCTGGCAACGTGCTGGCCGGGGTGCTGGCCGGCCGCGGCGAGCTGCTGGGGGCGGGACTGGCCGCCTGGGGCTTCAGCGCCCTGGACGCTGTGGACGGCCCCCTGGCCCGGGCCACGGGCCGCCAGACCCGCTTCGGATCGGTGCTGGACGCGGTGCTGGACCGTGTCTCGGAGGCAGCGGTCCTGGGGGGCCTGGCCTTTCTCTTCCTGCGCCACGGCGACCAGGAAGGAGCCCTCCTGGCCTTCGTGGCTGCGGTGGCCTCGTTCCTGGTCAGCTATGTGCGGGCGCGGGCGGAGGTGGTGGGCATACCCCTCCGAGAGGGGCTGCTGGCGCGACCGGAGCGGGTGTTCATCCTCGGCCTGGGCCTTATAATCAATGAAGTGAAGGTAGTCCTGTGGGTATTGGCCGTAGCTGCCTCGCTGACGGCTGCCCACAGGCTCTTTTTGGCCCATCGACGCACCCGCCAGGAGGAGGAAGAGGCTTGATCCCGCTGCGAGACCAGGAACTGCTGCGCCAGCGCTTTCAGGCCGAGCTGGTGGACCAGGTGCGGATAGACTTCTTCACCCAGAAGGACTTGCCCATTTACCTGCCGGGCAAGGAGCCTTGTCGCTACTGTCGACCTACTCAGGAGATGCTGCAGGAGCTGGCTGGCCTCAGCGACCTCATCAGCCTGCGCATTCACGTATTCGAGGACGAGCCCGAGGCGGTGCGCGCCTTCGGCATCGAACGGGTGCCGGCCATCGTCCTTAGGGGGCGCGACGGCCCTCAGCTCAAGTTCTACGGCCTCCCCAGCGGGCACGAGTTCCCCGAGTTCGTGGAGACGATCGTGCACCTTTCGCGGCGGGAGGTGCCCCTGCCCGAGGCGGTCGCGCGCAAGGCCAAGCGCCTGCAGGAGCGGGTGACCGTGCAGGTGTTCGTGACCCCCACCTGCCCCTACTGTCCGCAGATGGTGCGAGCCGCCTATGCCCTGGCCATGGCCAACCCCAAGGCGGTGGCGGCCGAGGCCATCGAGGTGTCCGAGTTCCCCGATCTGGCCCGCCGCTACAACATCCGCGCCGTGCCCTACACCATCATCAACGACCGGGTGGCCATACCGGGGGCGGTGCCGCCCGAGGCGCTGCTGGAGCAGCTGGCCAAGGCCACGGGCACGGCCCTGGTGGAGACGGCCCCCGCCGGCGAGACCACCCCGGCCGAGCTACCCTCCGGCGACGAGCCCCCGCCCGAGCGGCGCAGCAGCGGCGGCCTCATCATCCCCTGATCAGTCGCCGCCAGAGCAGCAAGCCGCCTGCCGCCCCCAGGGCGATGACGCTGCCGACCACTGCCCAGGGCAGGACGTCGGCCCCTTCTCCTCGGCGTGGCAGCGGAATGGCCGAGGGCGGCAAGGGGGTGGGAGCAGCCTGGCCGCCCTGGCCCGGCCTGGGCACCGGCCCCAGCCCCAGGCTCTCGCGCCAGCGGTCCTCCAGGTCATACAGGCCCAGGCCGTAGACAGCCTGCAGGGCGCCGTCCACCGTGGCCCCCCGCTTGAAGGTGGCAAAGAGCTGGGCGAACTTCTCCTCGCCATAGGTCTCGATGAGGTACGAGACCAGCGCCCAGGACTGGCCATAGAACAGGTTCACCTTGGACGGGTCGCCAGGATAGGTGCCGATGGACGAGAGGGGCAGAAGGGCATCGCGCCGCACCGCCTCCTGAAAGGCCAGGCGAAAGGCGCCAGGGCTCTCCTGGGTGTAGACGGCTGTGCCCTCGTCCAGCCAGGCGGGGAGGCCGCCGAAAGGCCCCTCGCCCGCTGCCGCCGTGACGATGTGGGCCAGCTCGTGGCGCAGGGTATCCAGGGCGCCGCTGCCTGCCATCAGCACTGTGTCGTCGGAGACCTTCTCGCCGGCGGTGATGACCGCCCGGTCGAAGCTCTCGCTACGGGGTACCAGGGCCGGGGCCATGTCGTCGGGGTCGGCGTAGACGTAGATCTTGACGGGGAAGTCCACCTCCACCCGCAAGAGGGCCTCCATTCGCGCCAGGGCTTCGGCGGCCGCTCGCAGCAGCCTTCGTGCCTGGTCTTCGCTGCCGGAATACCAGTAGAGGGTTACACCACCCTCCTGCAGGGAACGGAAGGGGAAGCGGGGGTCAACATAGGTGGCTGTCTGGACGGGGGTGGAGAAGGAGCCGCCAGAGGCGTCCTGCAGCTCCCAGCGGTACTCCACCACCGTGCCCGGGGCCAGATAGGTGCGTGGCCAGCCCAGCTCATAGGCGGCGTCCACCCGCGTCCCCGGCTCCACCTCCACCCCGGCCACCGCCTGCACACCCCTCGGCAGCAGGCGATAGTGCAGGAGGACGCGCTCGATGGGGACGTCGCTGCTGGCAGTCAGGCGGAAACGCAGGCCCCGCGGGAAGGCGTTCTCCACCGTCTGGCTGCCCACCTGCACAGCCGGCTGGGCCGCGGCGACGGAGGTCGTCGAGGCCAGCGCGAGGAGAGCTATGGTCAGGGCCAGGAGGGCTGCCTTCAACCCGTCCCCCTGCCTAGCTGCTGCTTCAGGTAGGCCCGCAGGAAGCCGTCCAGGTCGCCGTCCAGCACCCCCTCGGCATCGGACGTCTCGTAGCCGGTCCGGTGGTCCTTGACCAGCTTGTAGGGGTGCAGGACGTAGGACCGCACCTGGTGGCCCCACTCGGCCGGCACGTATTCGCCTTTGAGCCGTGCCTGCTCCTCCTGCCTCTTCTCCAGCTCCAGCTCCAGCAGCCGCGCCTTCAACACCTTCAGGGCGAACTCCTTGTTGCGGGCCAGGGAGCGTTCGTTCTGGCAGGAGACGGTGATGCCCGTGGGCAGGTGGACGATGCGCACGGCGGTGGCGTTCTTCTGGACGTGCTGGCCTCCGTGGCCGCTGGCGCGGAAGGTGTCGATGCGCAGCTCTTCCGGCCGGATCTCCACCTCGGTGGGGGCCTCCACCTCGGGCAACACCTCCACCAGGGCGAAGGAGGTGTGGCGGGCGTGGGCGGCGTCGAAGGGCGACAGTCGCACCAGGCGGTGGACCCCCTTCTCGGCCTTGAGCCAGCCGTAGGCGTAGGGACCAGAGACCTCCACGGTGGCGCTCTTGATGCCCGCCTCCTCTCCGGGGGAGATGTCCAGGACGTTTACCTGGTAGCCCCGGCGCTCGGCCCAGCGCAGGTACATGCGCAGCAGCATCTGGGCCCAGTCCTGGGAATCGGTGCCGCCGGCGCCGGCATGGATGGCCAGAATGGCGTCGCGGCGGTCGTAGGGGCCCGAGAGGGCGAGCGACAGCTCCAGCTCGTCCAGGCGATGGGCCAGGGCCTCCAGCTCCTCCTCCACCTCCTCCAGCAGCCGCTCGTCGCCGTCAGCCTGGGCCAGAGAGAGGAGCTCCGTCAGCTCACGGAGCTGGGAGTCGAGACCGCGCCACGTCTCCACCTGCTGGCGCAGGTCGGACAGGCGGCGCATGAGGCGCTGGGCCTCTTGGGGGTCGTTCCAGAAATCAGGTTCGGCGGCCCGTGCCTCCAGTTCGTGGGCCTCGCGCTCCAGTCGAGCTATGTCAAAGACGGTCCAGGGCTTCGTCCAGCTTCTCGCGCAGTTCGCGGGCCAGCTGCCCTGCCTCGGCCATGTCCCTGTACCTCCCAGTCCATTTTAGCAGGAGGGCGCGGTCAGAACAGGCGAGGCTGCTGGGCGGCGGGAGGGGGCAGTCGGCCCTTGGAGAGGAGGTCGGCCAGGCGGGTGGGCTCGGGCAGGCGCTGTCCGCGGCACAGGGCCAGCGTCCACCGGGCGGCCTCTTCCAGGCCGATAAGGTGCCCTGGGGAGACGTAGAGAGGCTGCGAGCCGGCCCTGGTCCGCACCACCAGGCCTACCACCTCCCCCTCGTGCCACAGCTCCGTCCAGGCGCCGGACTCGTCGGGCACGGGGCCGTGCTCGCCCACCAGCCTCGACTTGGCGCAGCCGATGGTGGGCACCTCCAGCAGCAGCCCGAGGTGGCAGGCGATGCCGAAGCGGCGGGGATGGGACAGGCCGTGCCCGTCCACCAGCACCAGGTCAGCGGCAGGCTCCAGGCGGGCGAAGGCGCGGGCCAGGGCTGGCGCCTCGCGGAAGGCCAGCAGTCCGGGGATGTAAGGGAAGGTCACGGGGGCCTCCTCCAGCACCTGGGCCACCGGCTCCAGCTCGGGGTAGGAGAGGAGCACTACGGCGGCGCGAGCGGTGCCGCCGACGCGGCTGCTGCCGACGAAGGCCAGGTCGGCCCCGGCCACATACCGCACCTGCGAAGGCCCTCCGGCCACGACGACGCGCCGCGCCAGCTCCCGCTGCAGGCGCATGGCCTCCTGGGGGTCCAGGTCCCAGGGATGAAGCTCCCGCACTCGCAACGCTGCGACCTCAGCACTCCTGGGGGAGGGCGAGGGAGAGGCGGCGCAGGGCGTCCAGCTTTTCACGCTGGCCCAGCCGCGCCCGCTCCACCGCCCGCTTGAGGGCTTGCACCGTGCGGTCGTAGGTCTCGCGGTCGACGGGATAGGGGTGGCCGTCCTTGCCGCCGTGCGCATAGGAGTAGCGGGCCGGGTCGCGGTAGGATGCGGGCGCCCCGTAGACTACCTCGCTCACCAGGGCCAAGGCCCGCACCGTCTTGGCGCCTACCCCTTCGGTGCCCAGCAGCTCCTCGAAGTCGCGTGGCTGTCGCTGATAGGCCCGTAGCAGCCCCGCTTCCAGCCGTCGCGGGTCGAAGTCCTCTGCCTCCAGGTGGTGACGGCGGGGCAGTTCCAGGCGGCGCAGTCGCTCCAAATCGCGGACGATGCGCTCCGGCCCCTCGCGGGCCAGTTGTGCGCTCAGCTCCCTGGCGGGGGCGGCCTCACGGGCCACCATGTTGAGAGCCGTACCTACCGCTTCCGACACCACCCCCTTATGAGGCTCGCAGACGAAGTCCTCAACCTCGTCCCCCAACCAGTGATAGCGGCGGGCGTAGCGCGTCGCCTCGTTCATCCCCTGCTGGATCACCGCCCAGTGGCCGTCGGCCGTGAAGAAGATGGTGTGGTGGTAGACCTGATAGCCGTCCTGCAGGGCCGCCGAGTCTACCTTGGCGCTCATGCGCGACGCGTAGACCAGGCGCCTGGGGTCGAAGGAGAAGCGCTCGGCCAGCGCCTCGATCTCGGCAGGTGTCCTGCGGGACGTGCGCCCCTTGCCTCCCGCGATGAACAGCCCGGCATCGGCCTCGACCCCGCGCAACCCCTCCTTCAGGGCGGCGCAGACGACGGTGGTCAGGCCCGAGGAGTGCCAGTCGAACCCCAGCAGGCAGCCCAGGGCCTGGAACCAGAAGGGGTCCGAGAGTCGGCGCAGGACCTCCTGCGGCCCGAACTCCTCGGCCAGGACCAGCAGGAGGTAGCGCGACAGGTGCACCATGCGCTGGAAGAGCCAGGGCGGGGCCGTTCCGCCGTGCAGCGGCAGGTGGGCGATGCCTGTCCTGGGCACCTGGTCTCCCTCCGCCACCATTGTAGTCCCTCATGGAGGCGGGGGAGGCCTGTCCGTGGCGCGCCTCAGCCTTGCAGGCGGGCCACCAGCACTATCTGGAGCCTCATCTCGTCCTCCACCGTCACGAACCCGGCGATGTTGGGCGGGGAGAGGCCGAAGTCCGAAAGCTTGAAGGTAGCGTGGGCTACGCCTGTCAAGGTGCCTCCGCCATAGCGGGCACGGGCGTCGAAGGTCATGGGCCGCGAGGTGCCGCGGATCGTCATGGTCCCCGACAGCCGCAGGGCTACCTCCTCCCCCTCGCGATAGTCAGGAGGAAAGCCATCGACCCGTTCCAGGACGAACTCGGCATAAGGGAAGCGGTCGGCCTGCAGGGTGTTGTTACGGACGTAGTTGTCGCGGCGGGTCTCGTCGCTGCGCAGCGTTCGCAGGTCTACCCTCAGCACTGACGGCGGCGAGGATGCCAGCCCCTGCCTGGTCAGGTAGATATCGCCGCTGATGGCGTTCGTGCGGCCCACCGCCTCGGACGTCACTGGCAAGGAGGCCAGCTTCTCGCGGGCGATGTAGCTGGCCTCCGACTGCTCCGGCACCACCACGAAGTGCAGCAGGTCGCCAGTGGGCGTTACGGCGGCGGTGTCCGTGGGTAGGGCCGGGGCCTCCGTTACCAGCTCCACCGGGTCGCTCCGGGACAGGAAGAAGGCGACGCCCGCCGCGGCAGCCGCGATGGCCAGCAGCGTCGCCGCTCCTACGGCCAGCGCCAATCGTCTCATGTCGGACCCCTCGTGCTGGTCTCGCTCCATTATATGGAGCGGGGGCAGGAGCCCCCGAAAGGCCTGCCCCCGCTCCGGGAAGGGGGACCTACCGCGTCAGGCCGTCGTGCCGGTGCCCTGGGCCTGCCCTTGGCTGCCGGAGGGCATGGGACACGGCCTGCCGTGCGCGTTCACGATGGCATCGATGTTGTTCTGGATGGACTGCTTGAGCCCGTCAGCCTGCTGCTGGGTCAGGCGGCCCTGCTGGACCAGCTGCGCCAGTTGCTGGTCTACCTGGGACAGCAGCCTCGACTTGAAGTCGTCGGTGCTGATCCCTTTCTCCTGGGCTATCTGGGCGAGGCTCTTGCCCTGGCGCAGTTGGGCCGTCAGGTCGTCGCTGCTCATGCCCAGCACCTGGGCGGCCGACTGGAGCACCACGCCGTGGGCGGCCTTCACCCCCCATCGCCCGCCGTGCCGGCCCCAGGGGAAGCCGGGCTCTGCCTGGGAGATGCGATCGCGCAGCCGCTGGGCCTGGTCCTGGGTAAGTCTCCCCTCCTGCACTGCCTGGTCTATGGTCTCGTTGGCGGCATCGCGCATGGCCTGGACCAGCTGGTCGCGGCCGATGCCGAGCTTCTGGGCCAGCCGGTCCAGGAAGGCGCTGGCGAAGCTGAAGCCGCTGCCCCCGCTGCCGTCCTGGGCCGAGGCCACCGTCATCGCCCCCAGGGAGCCCAGGAGCACCGCTGCGGCCAGGGCGGCACCTATCAGCCATCGTTTCATGGCGTCACCTCCTTTCGCGCTGGGTCTCCACTGCCCAGGCTAAGGCGACGCCATTAGAAGGCCATTAAGCGGTTGCTAGACTTCTCTAATGGATGAGGGCCGGGGTCTAGCGGACACGATACCCCATCTGGGCCAGGTAGGGTATGACCTCTTCCGAGTCGGCGAAGGCGCCGGCCGGCGTATCCACCAGCCACACGTGCAGCATCTCTCCAGTCACCACGTGCACCGAACCCGTCGGGCAGCGGTCGGGGCTATCGGCCAGGCCCACCACCATCCAGGTGGCGGGGTTGATGCAGAGGTTGTCGTGGATGTGCCAGCCCGTAAGGGGGCCGCCGAAGTCGGGCGCCGTCTGGTCGGGTCGGGCCATGAACATCACGCCTACCAGCTTCAGGTTGCCGTCGGGGCCGCGGGCGTAGACCAGGGACTCGATGCGTTCCGTGTCCAGGACGCGGTTGTCCAGGTAGTAGCGGGGATTGACATAGTGGTACAGGAAGGTGCGGGTAGTCATGCGGTAGCCTTCGGCCTCGGCCGCCTTCACGTCCTCGTAGCGACGGGCCGTCTCCCGAACCCGCTGCAGCACGTCCGCGGCTGTCAGCAGCTCCTGGGCGGTGATGGCGATCCCTGTGCCGTGGGGGTGGTGGACCCCCGGCAGGGCCGAGCTTCGGTCGGGCGCCGGGTCGTGTCGGTGGGCCTCCGGCGCTATCGCCACCTGCGCCCCGTGACCGTCTTGCGAGTGTTCGGCTACCGCCTCGGCATGCTGATGCTCCCCGACGGAGACCCCCATCAGCAAGGCCAGGCTCGCCGTCCCGGCCACCGTCGCCAGCGCCCCGGCCAGGGCTAGCCGGGCAGCCGCGCCGTAGCGGCCTTCCCGCAGCTGCCCCACCAGGAAGAGGCAGAAGGCGACCACCAGAAGTGCCAGGCCGGCAGCGAACAGGTGGTGGCCCGGGTTCTCTGGGGCCAGGACACCCTCGTGGGCCGTGCTCTCGGGCGACAACCTGTGCAAGCGGAGGTCCCAGACGAGGCCCACCAGCATGGTCAGCAACCCTGTCAGCCCCACCCAGGGGCTCCAGCGCACCATCCCGTTCAGCATGGCTGCTCCCTCCTACCCCGGCTCGGCTCTTGGAGCAGCCATAGGTAACTAGTGGCCCAATTATACCGCCCGTTACAGGTTTCGTGCCGTTTCTCATCGAACTCTAATCCAGGCCGGCCTAAAATGAGGGCGCCATGAGGGTGCTGGTAGTCGAGGACGAGCGCCGTCTGGCCCAGGTCGTGCGGCGTGTCCTGGAGGAGGAGGGCCACAACGTCGACCTGGCCTACGACGGAGAAGAGGCCCTCTCGCTGGCCGTGGACGGCAGCTACGACGTCATCGTCCTGGACATACTGCTGCCCAAGGTGGACGGGGTGGAGGTGTGCCGCAGCCTGCGGCGGGCGCGGGTGGACGTTCCGGTGCTGATGCTAACGGCCCTGGACTCGGTGGAAGACCGGGTGCGAGGCCTGGATGCCGGCGCCGATGACTATCTCCCCAAGCCTTTCGCCTTCCAGGAGCTGCTGGCCCGCATCCGTGCCCTGGGGCGTCGAAGGGTGGACCCCAGGGAGCCCGACCGGCTGCAGGTGGCCGACTTGGTGCTGGACCTGCGGCGGCGGCGGGCGGAACGAGGGGGCAAGGTCATCGAGCTGTCGCCGCGGGAGTTCGCCCTGCTGGAGTTTCTGATGCGCAACGCCGGCCGGGTCCTCACCCGCACCCAGATCCTGGACCACGTCTGGGGCTACGACTTCGCTCCCGACTCCAACCTGGTGGACGTCTATATCGCTTATCTTCGGCGCAAGGTGGACAAGGGCCACTCGCGGGCCCTCATCCACACCGTCCGCGGCCACGGCTACATGCTCTCGGAGTAATATGGGGCGGGAGGGGGCGCAGTGTTCTCCTCTGCCCGCTTGCGGCTGACCCTCTGGTTCGCTGGCGTGCTGGCCCTGGTGCTGGTGGCCATGGGCAGCGCTGTCTATCTGTCCACGCGGCAGTCCCTCCTGAGCAGTCTCGACGCCGACCTGCGTTCGCGGGCGAGCAAGGAGGTGGTGTCGCTGGTGGCTCGCCTGTCGGAGGCGTCCCGGCGGCAGCTGCCTCTGGACCAGGTGCGGGTGGGGCCGGAGCGGCCGTCCGCTCCCTACTTTTACGCCCTCCTGCGGGCCGATGGCCAGGTGCTTTCGGCCAGCGCCAACACCGACCCGGCCGCCCTGCCCCCGGCCGAGGTCACCAGGGAGGCTGCTGACGGCGACCCCGTCTTCGTCAACACCCGTGACCAGCAGGGCGAGGACATGCGACTCTATCTGCTGCCCATGAGCGGGCCCCGGGGCAGTTACGTTCTGGCGGTGGGGCGTAGCCGCGAGCCGGAGACCGATGCCCTGCAGCGCCTGCTGCTGGTGCTGGTGGGGGGTGGAGCCGCTGGCCTGGCCATGGCATCGGTGGGGGGCTATTTCCTGGCTGGACTGGCCCTGCGACCCATCCGCCAGGCGCTGGAGCGCCAGCGGTCTTTCGTGGCCGACGCCTCCCACGAGCTGCGTACCCCGCTGGCCCTCATTCGGGCCAGCGCCGAGCTGCTGCGTCGCCATCCCGAGGAGCCCATAGCCGCTCACCAGCAGGCCGTTAACGATATCCTGGCCGAGAGCGAGCGCCTGGGCCGGTTGGTGGCCCAGTTGCTGGTGCTGGCCCGCGCCGACTCCGGGCGCCTCTCCCTCGACCTGAAGCGGGTGGACCTGTCAGCCGTGGCCCGGGATGTGGTCAGGCAGCTGGAGCCTCAGGCCAGCGAGAGGGGTCTGGAGCTGACCTGCCTGGCCGATGGCCCCGTCCTTATCCGGGGCGACGAAGCGCGACTGCGAGAAGTGCTGCTCATTCTCCTGGACAACGCCCTCAAGTTCACCGAGGCGGGCGGCAAGGTCACAGTGCAGGTGGGGGAGTCCGCTGGCCGGGCCAGGCTTTCGGTGTCCGACACGGGCATCGGCATCCCGGCCGAGCACCTGCCACGGATCTTCGACCGCTTCTACCGGGTGGACCGGGCCCGCAGCCAGGACGGAGGGGCTGGCCTGGGGCTGGCCATCGCCAAGAGCATCGTGGAGGCGCACGAGGGGCGCATCTGGGCCGAGAGCGAGCCCGGGGCCGGCAGCACCTTCCATGTGGAGCTGCCGCGTTCGGGCCCCCGTCGACGACGCGAGGCCAGTTGACAGGGGGACTGGAAGGTGTAACTTAGGATATGGCCGCCCGTGCCGAGGTGGCGGAAGATGGCAGACGCGCCGCCTTGAGGGGGCGGTGCCCGCAAGGGCGTGCGGGTTCAAATCCCGCCCTCGGCACCAGGCCTGTGGAGCGGAAGTAGCGCAGCGGTAGCGCGCCTCCTTGCCAAGGAGGAGGTCGCGGGTTCGAATCCCGTCTTCCGCTCCAAATTTGTTTCCTAGCGACCTGGCAGGCCTCCAGGCGGACGGCTATAATGCTGATGGACGGGCCGTGAGGGCCCGTCGTGGCCCACCGCCACAGCGAGGCGACGTAGCCAAGGGGTTAAGGCAGGGGACTGCAAATCCCCGATCGCGGGTTCGAATCCCGCCGTCGCCTCCAGCCTGGCCGCCGAGAGGCGGGACGAGCCGCTCTGTTATCCGCACATCTCCCCCCGGACTCGGTCCACAGGCCCGGGGACTCGCCTTTGGCAACTGGCCCGCATGCCCTTGACAGGGGCGACGCGGGGTGATAGGCTGGCCTCAAAAGAAAGTGTCAGACTGACACTAAGTCAGAAAGGGGAAGTCGATGGCGGCGCAGGCGAGGCCCCTGACCTTCATCAGCGAGGAGGACCTGCTCAACGAGGCCATGGAATGTCCCGTGGACCGGGAGCTGGACACCCGGCCCCTGGCCCAGGAAAGGGCCTTCGCCTTCTGGCAGAAGGACATCCCTGAGGAATACTGGCACCTCACCGCCGCCGAGATGAAGGAGCGCATCGCCCGCGCGCGGGAGGCCCTGGGCCGCCGCTGCGTCGTCCTCGGCCACCACTACCAGCGGGAGGACATCATTCAGTTCGCCGACATCCGCGGCGACTCCTTCAAGCTGGCCCAGTGGGCCGCCCAGCAACCCGAGGCCGAGTTCATCGTCTTCTGCGGCGTCCACTTCATGGCCGAGGCGGCCGATATCCTTTCGCAGCCTCACCAGAAGGTGGTGCTGCCCAACATGGCCGCCGGCTGCTCCATGGCCGACATGGCCGACCCCGAGGACGTCTACGCCTGCTGGGACGAGCTGCAGGAGGCGGGCATCGACAACGTCCTGCCCGTGACCTATATGAACTCGGCTGCCAGCCTCAAGGCCTTCTGCGGTCGCCACGACGGCATCGTCTGCACCTCGTCCAACGCCAAGCGGGTGTTCGAGTGGGCCTTCCAGCGGGCCGAGAAGGTCCTCTTCTTCCCCGACCAGCACCTGGGACGCAATACCGCCCTCAAGCTGGGCATCCCCCTGGACGAGACGGTCGTGTGGGACTACACCCTGCCCTACGGCAGCCTCGGCGGCAACACCCTGGAGCAGCTGCGAAGGGCGAAGGTCATCCTCTGGCGGGGGCACTGCTCGGTGCACATGCGCTTCAGCGTGCAGCAGATCGAGGAGGCGCGACGCAAGTACCCCGACGTGAAGGTCATCGTCCACCCCGAGTGCCGCATGGAGGTCGTCCAGGCTGCGGACATGGACGGCTCCACCGAGTTCATCGCCAAGACCATCGCCGAGGCGCCTCCTGGGACCAAATGGGCCGTAGGCACCGAGATCAACCTGGTCTCCCGGCTGGCGCGGGAGAACCCCGACAAGCTGGTCTTCTGCCTCGACCCGGTGGTCTGCCCCTGCTCCACCATGTACCGCATCCACCCTGCCTACCTGTGCTGGGTGCTGGAGGAGCTGGCCCGGGGGCGGGTGGTCAACCAGGTGAAGGTGGACGAGGAGACGGCCCACTACGCCCGCCTGGCCCTGGAGCGGATGCTCTCTGTCCCCTGATATCAGCGGCCGCCAGCTTGCCGTAAAATGGGGCGGGGGAAGGAACCCTTGGCCCGTCGCACCGCCCTCAAGCGCCTCATCGGCCGTGCCCAGCTACGACGCCGTGTCGGCGAGCTGGCCGGCGAGATCGCCCGCGACTACCGAGGCACCCAGCCGGTGCTGGTGGGCACCCTCAAGGGCAGCTTCGTCTTCCTGGCCGACCTGTCCCGTCGCCTGCGGTTGCCGGTGGAGATAGACTTCATCGGCGCCGCCAGCTACGGCCAGGGAAAGGAGAGCAGCGGCCAGGTCCGCATCTACCACGCCCCGCGCTGCGACCTGCGCGGCCGTCATGTGCTGCTGGTGGAAGACATCGTGGACACGGGGCTGACGCTGGACGAGGTGCGACGCTACCTGCAGTCGCAGGGGCCAGCCAGTCTGCGCATCTGCGCCCTGCTCATGAAGCGCAGGGCGCATGAGGCGGGCATCAGGGTAGACTACCTGGGCTTCCTGGTGCCCGACGATTTCCTGGTGGGCTACGGCCTGGACTGTGCCGAGCGCTACCGCAATCTGCCCGACGTCTACGTCCTGGACGGGGAGGGATAGACATGGGCCGACCGCAGCCGCCCGCACACCTGGACCGGGTCATCGCCGCCGCCCGCGGCGACGAGCCGGGCGACCTGCTCTTCCGCAACGCCCGCATCGTCAACGTCTTCACGGCCGAGATCGAAGAGGGGGATGTGCTGGTCAAGGACGGCTACATCGCCGGCATCGGCCCCGATTACCAGGCGCGGGTGGTGACCGACCTGAGGGGTGCCTACCTGTTGCCGGGCTTCATCGACGGCCATGTGCACCTGGAGAGCTCTTACCTCTATGTGGACCAGTACGCGCGGGCGGTGGTGCCGCGGGGGACCACCAGCGTGGTGACGGACCTGCACGAGCTGGCCAATGTGGCCGGCCTGCGGGGCCTGCGCCGCTATCTGCGGGATGCCCGTCGCCTGCCCCTGGACGTCTTTCTGGTGGTGCCTTCCTGTGTGCCCGCCACCTTCGACCTAGAGACCTCGGGCGCCACCCTGGGGCCGCGAGAGATCAAGACTGCCCTGCGGTGGCCCGAGGCTATCGGCCTGGGGGAGATGATGAACTTCCCTGGCGTCATCCAGGGGGACCGCGACTGTCTGGACAAGCTGGCGGCCGCCTGGGGCCACCCTCTCGACGGCCATGCTCCCAAGGTGAGCGGCAAGGCCCTCAACGCCTACCTGGCCGCCGGCCCCCGCTCGGACCACGAGACCACCCAGCACCACGAGGGCTTGGAGAAGCTGAGGCGGGGGATGTTCCTGATGATCCGCGAGGGGACCACCGAGAAGAACCTGGAGGAGCTCCTGCCCCTGGTCAACGACGACACCTATCCCCGCTGTCTGCTGGTGGTGGACGACCGCTCCTGTCGCGACCTGCTGTACGACGGCGACATGGACGCGGTGGTCAGGAAGGCCATTCGCCTGGGGTTGCGGCCAGTGCGGGCCATACAGATGGCCACCCTGCATCCGGCCCTCTGGTTCGGCCTGCGCGACCGGGGCGCCGTGGCGCCGGGATACGTGGCCAACCTCATCGTGGCCGACGACCTGAACGACCTGCGTCCGCGTCAGGTCTATTACCGGGGCCAGCTGGTGGCCCAGGACGGCCGCGCCCTTTTCCAGGGCGTGCGCCGCATCCCCCGCTGGCTCCTGAACACGGTGCGTCCGGTGCCCCTCAGCACCGAGGCCTTCCGGGTGCGGGCGCGGCCAGGCCCCCTTCCCATCATCGAAATCGTGCCCCGGCAGATCATCACCCGGCGGGTGGAGGCGGAGCTGCCGCGGCAGGACGGCTATGTGCTGCCGGACCCCTCCCAGGACGTGCTCAAGCTGGCAGTGGTGGAGCGTCACCGGGGCACCGGCAACGTGGGCGTGGGCTTCGTCAAGGGCTTCGGCCTCAAGCGCGGGGCCATCGCTTCCTCCTTCGCCCACGATTCCCACAACATCGTCATCGTCGGCGCCGACGATGGCGATATGCTCCTGGCCTGCCAGGAGATATGGCGCATGCAGGGGGGCCTCACCGCCGTGTGCGAAGGGCGGGTGCTGGCCTCCCTTCCCCTGCCCATCGCCGGCCTCATGTCGCCGCGGCCGCTGGAGGAGGTGGCCGAGGGCCTGGAGAGGGTGGAGGCAGCGGCGAGGGAGCTGGGCGCGACAGTGCACGCCCCCTACGCCGTCCTCTCCTTCCTGGCGCTGCCCGTCATCCCCGACCTGCGGGTGACCGATAAGGGGCTGGTGGACGTGATGGCCGCCCGCGTCCTGGACCTGACCCAAGTGGCGTGACCGGGGGCCACTACACGGCGAGCATGAAGGCGGCCACGGAGGGCTGGAGGCCGCGGGGCGTTGCCCGTCCTGCGCCGGGTCGGTCCCGAAAGCCGTGACGGCTTGTCCGGAGGTCCGGGTCAGGTCCGCGAGAGGCTGCGCTGAAGATGGCTATCGGGTCCGTGCGCGTGCTCTAGCGTCTCTCCACGGCCCCCTCTACACTTCCCATCTGGATGCCACCATGCGCTGGGACGAGATACGACGCGTAGAGCTGCCGCCCGGTGTGCCCGGCCAGCTCTACCTGATGGCCATGCCAGGACGCCAGCGCCCCCTGCAGACCGACATCGAGCGGGCGCTGGAACTGGGCGTCACTGGCATCGTCAGCCTGGCCCCGCCCGATGAGGTGGCAGACAAGTCGCCCGAGTACGCCGAGGCCATCGCCGCCGGCCTTCTGCCCTTCCCGGTGGAAACCTGCCCCATCGACAACGGCGGCGTTCCTCAGGACCCCGAGGAATTCCGTCGCTTTCTGGAGCGGACGGCCCAGCGGCTGCAGCGGGGGGAGAGGCTGCTGCTGCACTGCTCGGCGGGGGTGGGGCGCACCGGCACCGCCGCTGTGGGGGTGCTGCTCGCTTTGGGGGTGCCCCTGGAGGAGGCGCTGGACCTGGTGCGGCGGGCAGGCTCCTACCCGGAGACGGCCGAGCAGCACCAGTTGGTCCGCTGGCTGGCCGAGAGCGACCTCGGCTGACCTCCCCCTTCCTGGCGTGCTACTATCCCCTCGAGGGATAGCGTCATGGCCGCTGCCTATGACTACGTCGTCGTCGGCTCCGGCATTGCCGGCCTGTATGCTGCCCTTCTGGCTGCCGAGCGGGGCACGGTGTTGGTCCTGACCAAGGGGGCCATCGACGACACCAACACCCGTTGGGCGCAGGGGGGGATAGCTGCCCCGGTGGGGCCCGGCGACTCCCCCGAACTGCACCTGCGGGACACCATCGCAGCCGGTGCCGGCCTCGTGGACGAGGCTGCAGCGCGGGTGATGGTGGAAGAGGCAGCCGAGGCCGTTCAGGACCTGGTGCGCCTTGGCGTCCCCTTCGACACGGTGGAAGGCGAGGTGGCCCTGGCGCGGGAGGGCGGTCACTCCCTGCCCCGCGTCCTCCATGCCGGCGGGGACGCCACCGGAGCGCACGTGGAGGCTGCCCTGGCCGCCTCTGTCCGCGCCGCCCGCATACCGGTGCGCGAGCACTGCCTGGCCACCCGCATCGTGGTGGACGAAGGAAGGGCTGTGGGGATAGAGACGCTGCACTGGCCCACCGGCGAGAAGGTGTCCTATGCCTGCCGGTTCCTGGTGCTGGCCACAGGCGGCGCCGGGCGCATGTTCCGCTACACCACCAACCCGCCCGTGGCCACCGGCGACGGCATAGCCCTGGCCTACCGTGCCGGGGCCGAGATAATGGACATGGAGTTCGTGCAGTTCCATCCCACGGCCCTGCGCAGGCCCGGCGCCCCTCCCTTCCTGATCACCGAGGCCGTCCGCGGCGAAGGGGCGGTGTTGCTCAACGCCCGCGGCGAGCGCTTCATGCCACGATACCATCCTCAGGCGGAGCTGGCGCCCCGCGATGTGGTGGTGAGGGCCATGGTCGCTGAGATGAGGGCCGTCGGGTCGGACCACGTGTTGCTGGACATGAGCCACCTGCCCAGGGAGAGGGTGGCGGCCCGCTTCCCCCAGGTCTACCGCACCTGCCTGGAGCTGGGCCTCGACATCGCCCGTGAGCCGGTGCCGGTGTCGCCCGCCGCCCACTACACTATCGGCGGCATCCGCACCGACCTGTGGGGACAGACCACCCTCCCCGGCCTCTACGCCTGCGGCGAGTGCGCCTGCACCGGCGTCCACGGGGCCAATCGCCTGGCCTCCAACTCCTTGTTGGAGAGCGTCGTGTTCGCTCGTCAACTGGTGCGGCGCACGGCCGAGGCTCCCGCTGGCCACGCCCCCCTGTCGCCAGCGGCTGTCGAGCTGCCTCCACCCGACCCGGCCGAGGCGCCGGCGCCGACCCTGGAGGCGCTCCAGTCCCTCATGTGGGAGGACGTGGGCATCGTCCGCGACGGCGCGGGCCTGACGCGGGCGGCTGCCCTACTGCGGGCCTGGCAGGCGGCCCTGCCGCCGCCCTCCGACCGGCAGTCCCACGAGCTGGCCAACCTCCTGACCTGTGCCCGTCTGACGACCGAGGCTGCCCTGCTGCGGGAGGAGAGCCGGGGCGTCCACTATCGTCTTGACCACCCACAGCCGCGGGAGGAGTGGCGGCGTCATATCGTCTTCCGGCGCTGTCGGGAGGGACGGTGGCGATGACGACGCCTCCGTCCCTGTCGCTACACGAGGCGCACCTGCGCCGCCTGGCCGAGAATGCCCTGCTGGAGGACCGCGCCTACGACGACGTCACCACTGCTGCCCTGGTGCCCGAGGAGCAGCAGGGACGGGCTGTGCTGCTGGCCAAGGCCGCGGGGGTGATAGCGGGCCTGCCCGTGGCCCGGGCGGTCTTCGCCGCCATGGACGCGACCCTGCGCTTTGTCCCCCTCGTCGAGGAGGGGGCCCGCGTCGGCCGTGGCGACCGGCTGGCAGTGGTGGAGGGGTCGGTGGCCTCTATCCTGCGCGCGGAGCGGGTGGCCCTCAACTACCTGCAGCGCCTGTCGGGCATAGCTACCCTCACTGCCCGCTATGTGGAGCGGCTGCAGGGCACCGGCGTCCGCCTGCGCGACACCCGCAAGACGACCCCGGGCCTGCGCACTCTGGAGAAGTATGCCGTGCGGGTGGGCGGCGGGACCAACCACCGCCTGAGCCTGGCCGATGGCGTGCTGGTGAAGGACAACCACCTGGCTGCCCTGCGCGCCCGCGGCCTGGGCATCGCCGATGCCGTGCGCCTGGCCAAGAAGGCCAACCCGAGTATGTGGGTCCAGGTGGAGGTGACAACCGTGGCCGAGGCGGAAGAGGCTCTGGCCGCCGGTGCCGACTCCCTTCTGCTGGACAACATGCCCCTCGAGGACATGCGCCAGGTGGTGGCCCTGGCCAAGGGACGCGCCGTGCTGGAGGCGTCGGGCGGCATCACGCTCGAGAACGTGCGGCAGGTGGCCGAAACGGGGGTGGACTACATTTCGGTGGGCGCCATCACCCACTCGGCCCCGGCCCTGGACATCAGCCTGGAGCTGGAGTGATGGACCGCCGTCTGCTGGGTCTGGAGGCGCTGCTCGTGGTCACCCGCTGGCCCCTCGCGCCAGGTCGTCGCTGGTAAAGGTCTCGGAGGTCAGGCCACGGGACGCCGCCGCTCGGGGAGGAGGAAGCTCGCCACGTCCAGCGCGGACGCCAGCGAGCCTAGCGACAGAGGCGACAGGGGAAAACGGGAAGGGGGAACGCAGGGCCGATGGTATCCGTCGGGCCTCTTCGCCGCGTGAGCCCCGTGCTGTGGGGCGTCCTGGCGCTCCTGGTGTCCGCTGCGGTCAGCGCCGCCCTGCACCACTACTTCATCGCCCGCCGCTGGTGGCTGTGGGACATGCTGGGACGGCCCCGGCGGGAACTGGCCTTCCTGATCCGCTACGACTGGGACGATGTCGCCCTTTTCGGTCTGCTCGCTGTAGCCCTCTTCGCCCTCTATGGCCTGGCCTGTTGGGGCGCTGCCCAGCGAGGTCCCCGCTGGCTGGATGTCCTGCCCTTCCTGCTAGCGGCCTTGCTCGGCGTGGCCCTGCTGCCCTCGTACCCCGTCACCTCCAACGACGTCTTTCATTACATCATGGAAGGGCGGATCTTCTGGCTGCACGGGGGCAATCCCCTGGTAGAGACGCCGAGCCAGTATTCCTGGGACCGCTACGTCGCCTACTCCGACTGGTTGAACTCGCCCGCCCCCTACGGCCCCGTATGGATCCTCTCCCTCTGGTTCCCTCAGCTGCTCCCCCAGCGAGACCCGGCCATGGTGGTGCTTTCTTACAAGTCCCTGGCCCTGGTCTTCCATCTGCTGACGGGGGTAGGGGTGTGGCTGCTGGCCGGCCAGTTGGCACCCGAGCGGAGGAGGTTGGCGGCCACCATCTACACCTGGAATCCCCTCCTCCTGTTCGTCACGGCCGTGGACGGACACAACGATGTGGTGATGATGTTCTTCGCCGTGCTGGCCCTCTACTTCGCTGTGCGGGAGCGCTGGCTCCTCTCCCTGCCTCTGCTGGCCCTCTCGGTCCTGAGCAAGTATGTCACCCTGGTACTGGTGCCACTGGTGCTCTGGTACGGGTGGCGAAGGGGCAGTTGGCGAGGAAGGGCGATGCTGGGGTTGGGGGCCGCCCTGGCGGTGGTGGTGGGGGTGGCGACCCTCGCGCCCTTCTGGCGCGGGATCGACACCTTCCGCGCCCTGGCCAGCGACGAGCGCACCTGGCTCTACGTGTCCTTGCCCGAGACCCTCTATTTCGGCCTCAACGACATCATGTCCCGGCAGGCGGCCATGGATGTCGCCCAGGCTGTGGCGCTGGCCATATTCCTGGTGCCCTACGGCATAGTGCTCTGGCGACTGCGCGGCGGAGGAGAGGCACTGGTGCGGGCCTGCTATCACGCTATGCTTTTCTACCTTGTCATCGCCTCGGGCATTTTCAACCCCTGGTACATAACCTGGGTGATGGCCCTGGCGGCGCCCCTGGCCGACCGGGCCGCCCTGGTAGCTGGGGCCTTCACCCTCATCGGCATGCTGGCTGCCCACCGCGGCCCCACGCTGCTGCTCAATTTCCAGCGACACTGGGGCCTCAGCCCCGGGCGGCCCCTCATGGCGGCGGTCCAGTTCCTGCCCGTGCTCGCCCTATGGCTGGCGCTGGAATGGCGCAGGTTGTATAAGAGGGTGCAGATAGGGGCGAAAACCGTTGTGCTGGGGAGAAGCGGATAGACGTCCCATACGTTATTTTAATGTAGGAGGCCCCTTCAGGCGGGGCGTGTTGGGCGTCGGGGGGCAGGCTGCCAGCGAGGGGCCCCGCAAGGAGGGGCTTCTGCCACCGGTCAGGGAGGGTGCCCGTGGTTGAACGCTGCCCCCTGAAGGGGCTCGTCCTCAGCGGGGGACAGGGCACACGTTTACGGCCCTTCACCTATTGTCACGCCAAGCAGCTGTTGCCGGTAGCCAACCGGCCTGTCCTCTTCTACGCCTTGGAACAGATGGCCACGGCCGGTATCCGCGACGTGGGAATTGTGGTCGGCCAGACGGGCGACCAGATCCGTGAAGCGGTGGGAGATGGCTCGGCCTTCGGCCTGCGGGTGACCTATATAGAACAGGAGGCGCCCCTCGGACTCGCCCACGCGGTGCTGACGGCGCGCCCTTTCTTGGGTGACGATCCCTTCGTGGTCTTTCTGGGCGACAACCTGCTGGCGGAGAGCATCCGCCCCCACGTACGCGCCTTCCTGGAGCGGCGTCCCGCCTGCCAGCTCCTGCTGCATCCAGTGCCGGACCCCCGTTCTTTCGGGGTGGCGGTAGCGGACGGGCAGAGGGTGCTGCGGGTGGTCGAGAAGCCCGAAGAGCCTCCGTCCAACCTGGCCATCGTGGGCGTCTACATGTTCGACAGAGGCGTGTGGACCGCTCTGTCAGGCCTCCGTCCCTCCTGGAGGGGCGAACTGGAGCTGACGGACGCCATTCAGCGGCTCATAGAGGACGGCCAGCGGGTCGAATATCGGCTGTTGCAGTCGCCATGGGTTGACGTAGGCTCGCTGGAAAGCATACTAGAAGCGAACCGTGTCGCCCTGCAGTGCATCTCCGCCCGCAACGAAGGCGTCGTGGACGCTGAGTCGGTGCTGGAGGGGCCGGTGGTGATAGAGGCGGGGGCCTGTGTGGAGCGTAGCCACCTCACAGGCCCCCTGGTCATAGGGGCCGGGGCGCAGGTCCGGGACTGCAGGCTGGGGCCGTTCGTGGCCATCGGCCGCGACTGCCGCCTGGAGCAGGTCTCCTTGCAGGACAGCGTGGTGATGGACGGGGCCGTATTGGAGCGCATAGCCTGGCCCCTGGAGGGCTGCCTCATCGGCCGCCAGGCGGCCATCAGCGGCCCTTTCAGCGATGGGGGCCGCTTCAGTCTCGCCCTGGCAGACCACTCGCGAATCCGCTTGCTGGACGGGGGGCCATGAGGAACGGACTGCGCCTGCTGGTGACCGGGGGCTGTGGCTTCATCGGCAGCAACTTCATCCTCTATCTGTTGCGCACCTATCATGACGTCCAGGTCATCAACCTGGACTGCCTGACGTACGCCGGCAACCCCAGCAACCTGCTGGAGGCGGAGGGCGACCCCCGCTACCGGTTCATCCTGGGGGACGTGCGCGACTCGCGGTTGGTGAACGAGCTGGTGGCGGAGGTGGACTACATCGTCAACTTCGCTGCCCAGACCCATGTGGACCGCTCCCTCATGGACGGGGCCAGCTTCATTGCCACCAACGTGCACGGCGTGTTTGTGCTGCTGGACGCCCTGCGCCGGCACCGTCATCTGCGCAAGCTGGTGCATATCTCCACCGACGAGGTCTACGGAGAAAGCTCCTGGCAGCACCCGGCCCGGGAGGAAGACCCCCTGCGACCCCGCAACCCCTACGCCGCCAGCAAGGCGGGGGCCGATCTCCTCTGTCTATCGTTCCATGCCGCTCATGGCCTGCCGGTGGTCATCGTGCGGCCGGTGAACATCGTGGGGCCGCGACAGCACCCGGAGAAGGTGGTGCCCCTGTTCGTCACCAGCGCCCTGCAGGACCTTCCCCTCCCCCTGTACGGCGACGGTCGTCAGGTGCGCGACTGGCTGTATGTGGAGGACTTCTGCCGCGCCCTGGACTTGATTCTGCAGCAGGGCGAGCCGGGTCAGGTCTACAACGTGGGCGCCGACAACCCCCAGGAGAACCTGCGGCTGGCCGAGGCCATTCTGGACATCCTGGGCAAGCCTCGCAGCCTCATACGCTTCGTGGCCGACCGTCCGGGCCACGATCGCTCCTACACCCTGGACTCCACCAAGGCACGGCGGCTGGGCTGGACCCGGGAGGTGGACTTCGCCAGTGCCCTGGAGCGGACGGTGACCTGGTACCGGGACAACCCCTGGTGGTGGCGGCCCATCATCGAGGACCCCGTCTTCCGCGAGTACTATCGCCGCCAGTACGAGAGCCGGCTGTTGCAGGGGGTGCCCTACGGCGGCTAGCCGCCGCGGCCTGGCGGCGGCTGGGGCGGCCTGCTCCCGGCCAGCGCGGCCCTGACCCCTGACACCACCGCCTGAATTTCCTCCTCCGTCATCTCCGGAAAGAGAGGAAGCGTTACCACTCGCTGGGCGGCCCATTCGCTCACGGGCAGGTCACCCTGTCGGTAGCCCAGGCGCCAGTAGGCGGGTTGCAGGTGCACCGGAGTCGGGTAGTGGACGTCGCTCTCCACTCCCATCTGTTGCAGACGGAAGCGGAAGTCGTCCCGGTCCTCCACCCGCACCACGAACAGGTGGTAATTGTGTCCGGCCCAGGGCTCCTCCACCGGCAGGGCCAGGGGTCCTTCGGCCAGCTCTTGTCGGTACCGCTGGGCCAGCTGGCGTCGGCGCTCGTTCCAGGCGTCCAGGTGGGGCAGCTTCACCGAGAGGATGGCCGCCTGCAGGTCGTCGAAGCGACTGTTGAGGCTGTGGTACGAGTGGTGGAAGCGGTAACGCTGGCCGTGGTTGCGCAGCATGCGCAGGCGACGGGCGAGGCTGTCGTCATTGGTCACCACCATGCCACCGTCGCCCATGGCCCCCAGGTTTTTGGTGGGGTAGAAGCTGAAGCAGCCCAGGTGCCCCAGCCCTCCCACCCGCTGGCCCTCGTAGGTGCTGCCGTGGGCCTGACAGGCGTCCTCCACCAGCAGGAGGCTGCGGCTGTTGGCCAGCTCCTGCAGCCGGCGCATGTCGGCCGGGTGGCCATACAGGTGCACGGCCACGATGGCGGCCGTGCGCGGCCCGATAGCTGCTCGCACCTGGTCTACGTCGATGGTGTAGGTCTTGGGGTCGATGTCCACCAGCACCGGTCTGGCGCCCGTGGCCAGGATGGCGGCCACTGTCGGCACTGCCGTGAAGGCGGGAGCGATGACCTCGTCGCCCTGGCCAACCCGCGCCGCCACCAGGGACAGACGGATGGCCTCGGTGCCGCTGCTGACGGCGATGCCATGCCTGGCGCCCACGTACTGGGCGAACTGGGCCTCGAAGGCCTCCACCGTCGGCCCCAGGATGTAACGGCCGCTGGCCATCACTGCCAGGGCCGCCTTCTCCAACTGCGGCCGCAGGGCTCGGAACTGACGGGTCAGGTCCACCAATGGCACCATGGCTATCGCTCCAGGTAGTGCTCCCGGTGCTCGCGGAAGAAGGCCAGGGTTCGGGCCAGCCCCTCGGGAAGGGCGGTGCGCGCCTGCCATCCCAGCAGGGAGGCTATCTTGCGGCAGTCGGCGTAGAAGTCCCCCACCTCGATGCTGGCTGCTTCCCTGGGGAAGGGGACCGTTTCTACCCTCCCCTGCCCGGCCGCCTGGACCAACAGTCGCGCCACCTCGCCCACGGTGGTGGGGGAGCCGCTGGCCACGTTGAAGACTTGCCCCCAGGCCCTGGAGTCGGCCGCCGCCACCAGCAAGGCGTCTACCGCGTCGTCGACATATACCAGGTCGCGCTGCTGGCTGCCGTCGCCGTAGACCTTCAGCACGCCACCCTCCAGGACCAGCCTCACGAACCAGCCCAGAAAGCCGTGGCGCGCATCCCGCACCGGCATTCGGGGGCCATAGACGTTGGCCAGCCGCAGACAAGAGACGCGCAGCCCGTGCACCCGGGCATAGAGGAGATGATACTCTTCGGCAGCCTTCTTGTGCACCCCGTTTATATCGGTGGGGCGCTGGGGGTGCTCCTCGTCTACCGGCAGGTAAAGCGCTCGCCCGTACTGAGAGCGGCTGCCGGTGTAGACCACCACCGCCTCAGGGCTGACGGCTCGGACGGCCTCCAGCAGGCAGAGGTGGGCGCGGCAGTTCATCTCCAGATCTAGAAAGGGGTCTTCCATGCTGCCCAGGTGGCTGGTGTGGGCGGCCAGGTTGAATACCGCCTCCTGTCCCTCCAGCAGCCGCCGGCAGAGGTCGGCGTCCCGCATGTCGCCGATGCAGACCTCGACCGCCCCCTCCACACCTGCCAGGTTATAGGGGTCGCCCCCCTGGCCGGGAAGCAGGCAGTCCAGCACCGTGACCCTCGCCCCGAGGGCGACCAGGCGCCGCACCAGGTTGCTGCCGATGAAGCCCAGGCCGCCCGTCACCAAAACGCGGCGGCCCCTCGCCCAGGCGGAGACGTCCACGCTCATCCCGTTCTGCGGGCCAGGGCCACCACCGACAGGCCGAAGGGCAGGCTGGCGGACCGGACCAGGGTCGCCTCCAGGGTCATCAGGGCCAGGCAGGCGCGGTTAACGGGCCCCGGCACGGGCATCAGGTCGCTCTTGCCGCCGCCGATGCCGGCCCGCTGCAGCAGGCGGCGGACAGCGGCCACAGGGAAGAGAAGGGTGTTGGCATAGGTCAGGCGCAACACCTCGAATCCCGCCCGCCCCAGTTTGCGGCCCAACTCGCCGGCCCCGTAGCGGTGGTGGGTGCGGAGCACCCGGTCGTGGTCGGACCACAGCCACTGGTAGGCGGGAACCCGCACCAGCAGCGCCCCCCCCGGCCGCAGCACGCGATGGAACTCGGCCAGGGCCGCCTCATCGGCGCTTGGGGGGAGCTGGCACAGCACATCGAAGGTGGCCAGGGCATCGAAGGAGCCATCGGCGAAGGGGAGAGCGTCGGCCGAGCCCAGCAACAGGGGCCAGGGGCCGCGGCGTCGGCAAAGCTCCAGGGCAGTGGGCGACACGTCCAGGCCCACCACTTGCCCGGCATAGCGGGCCAGGAGGGCCAGGTTGCCGCCCGTGCCGCAGCCCACGTCCAGCAGCCTCTGCCAGGAGCCGGCCTCGGGCAGCGAGTCCAGCAGGGCAGCGGCGATGCGGCGCATGCCCACGAACCACCAGTGGCCGTCTTCCAGGCGGAAGGTCGCCTCGAACTCGGCTGGCTGCAATCCCCTCACTCCCCGTGAGGGAGGCGCTGGGCCACCACCTGCTCGGGCTCGGGCGCGGCGGGCCGCCGTGCCGCCAACTGTCGGCGCAGGCGGACCAGGTCCCTGAGGGTGCGCAGGATGCGGCCCAGACGGAAGAACTGGGACCGCCCGTAGGGCCGAGGGTAGTGACGCACCGGCACCTCGGCGAAGCGGGCGCCCGCCAACTGCAGCCTCTTCACCAGCTCCACGCAGAAGGCGCCGCTGTCCAGCTCCAGCTCTACCTGTCCCAGCAGGGAGCGACGAATGAGGCGAAAGTCGCAGTCCACGTCTCGCACGGGCAGGCCGAAGAGGCCGCGGACGGCCCGGCTGTAAAGGGCGCCGGCCAGGCGACGGTGCACGCCATCGCCCCGCCCAACCTTGTAACCGTTGACCACGTCCACCTCGGGCGTGAGGGCGGCTGCCAGCAGCTCCAGATCGCGAGGGTCGTACTGGGCATCGCCATCGGTGTAGAAAACGAACTCTTTGCTGGCGGCCATCAGGCCCGCCCGCACCGCTGCCCCGTAGCCGCGGTTACGGTCATGGACGATCACCTTCAGCTCTGGCACCAGGGCCTGGAGCTGGCACAGCACCTGGGGAGCATAATCGCGGCTGCCATCGTCCACCACGATGATCTCGTACTCGTCGGCCAGGCGGGGCAGCAGCTCCCGCACGGCCAGCACCATGCTGGCGATGGTGCCACCATCGTTGTAGCAGGGAAAGACGACGGAGATGCCCGAAAGCCTCGGCGTGGTCATGCCTTTCGCCCCGCGGCCGTCACGACGATTATAGAACTTTAATCTTTAAGGCCAATACCCCCATAGGAAGTGAAGGGCAGGAAAGACAGGGACGGGCTCGCTGAGGCCTCGGGCCTCCGCCATCAGCCTGTTCGGGGAAGACGGGCGAAGCGCGTCGAGGAGGGGGGCGCTAGCGGGCCTCGGGCAGGAGTCCTGGCACGTCCTCAACCACTACCAGCCCCGCTTCCAGGTCGACCCGCACGAAGTCCTCCACGGCTGGCAGCAGCACTTCTCCTCGTGGCCCGTGGACTACCAGGACCTGGTTGCCTCCGCCCGTCTCCATGACCTGGCGGACGGTGCCCAGCCGTTCTCCGCTGCTGGTGACGGCCTGCAGCCCCACCAGCTGGAAGTAGTAGTACTCGCCTTCGCCCAGGGGACCCAACTCCTCCTGGGGCACCTCCAGATAGCGGAAGCGATAGGCCTCGGCGGCCGTGCGGTCCTCGATGCCCTCCAGCCTCAGGACGGCGCGACCCCGCTGCCAGCGGCAGGAGAGGACTCGAAGCCTTCGCCCCTCCAGGAAGACGTAACGACCGGGGGCCAGCACCTCTGGTTCGGCCAGGGGGTCCACCAGCAGCTCTCCCTCCAGGCCGAAGGGTCGGGCCACTCTGCCCACGGCCACGAACCCCTCGCGGACGTCCTCGGGGGGAGCAGGGCCTCGTCGGGCCATGCTCTCACGGGGGATGGTCAGCCTATTTCCAGGACGGCCCGCACTCCGCGGCGGGCTGCCGCCACCCGCAGCAGGGTGCGCAGGGCATTGGCGATGCGCCCTTGCCGGCCGATGATGCGGCCCATGTCCTCCTCGGCCACCCGCAGGCGCAGGATCACCTGATCGCCCCCGTCTTCCTCTGTGACCTGCACCTGGTCTGGATGGTCGACGATGGCCCTGGCCACCAGTTCCACCAGCTCCTTCATGGGGCCTCACTCCTGTTTAGCGGCCTGGATGCGTGCCAGGTGCTTGGTGTAGACATAGGGCGGGAGTCCTGCCTTCTCCATTATGCCCAGCCTGGTGAGGAGCTTGGCCACCGCCTCGCTGGGCTGGGCTCCCTGCTTGAGCCAGTAAATGGCCCGCTCCTCGTTCACCTCCACCTTGGCCGGATCGGGCAGGGGGTCGTAATGGCCGATGATCTCCACGAAGCGGCCGTCCCTGGGGGCACGGGCATCGGCCACCACGATGCGGTAGAAGGGGCGGTTGCGTCTGCCCATACGGGAAAGCCTTATTCGGAGCAAGGCGGCACCTCCTGCGTGGCGGTTCAGGACTTGGGCCAACGGGAGAGGACCTGGCGGCCCTGGGCCTTGGCCATGGCCTGCATCAGCCGGCGCACCTGCCAGTACTGTTCCAGCAAACGGTTCACCTCGGCCGGGCTGGTCCCCGAGCCGCGGGCGATGCGCCGCCGACGACTGCCGTCTATTATCTCCGGCCGCCGCCTCTCCTCCGGCGTCATGGACAGTATTATAGCCTCTGCACGCTTGAGATAGCGCTCGTCGAGGGCCTCCGCCGGCAACTGCCCCTTGATGGCGGCGAAGCCGGGCACCATGCCCAGCAGCTGCTGGATAGGCCCCATCTTCTTGACCCTCTGGAACTGCAGGAGCAGGTCTTCCAGGGTGATCTCGCCGCGGCGGGCGCGGTGGGCCAGCTCCTCTGCCTCCTGGCGGCTGACCTGCTCCTTGGCCTTCTCGATGAGGGTGAGGACGTCGCCCATGCCCAGGATGCGGCCTGCGAAACGGTCGGGGTGGAACGGCTCCAAGGCGTCGGGCCTCTCGCCCGTGCCCACGAACTTAATGGGCACCCCAGTGACGGCTCGCACCGAGAGGGCGGCCCCGCCACGGGCGTCGCCGTCCAGCTTGGTGAGCACCAGCCCCGTTAGCCCCAGCGCCTCGTGGAAGGCCTGGGCCGTCCGCACTGCCTCCTGGCCGGTCATGGCGTCGGCCACCAGGAGGACCTCGCTGGGGGAGAAGGCCTCCCGCAGGCCTCGCAGGGACTCCATTTCCTCGGGGTCCAGGCGCAGGCAGCCGAAGGTGTCCACCACCAGCACCGTGGCCCCGTCCTGTCGACCGGCGTCCAGCGCCCGGCGGGCCAGCTCGCTGGGGGAGAGGCCATCGACTGGGGCCAGGACGGGCACGCCCAGCCCTCGGCCCAGGGCCTGCAGTTGCTCGGCCGCTGCCACCCGGTAGGGGTCGGCGGCCACCAGCAGGGGGCGCTGGCCCTGGCGACGCAAGTGCAGGGCCAGCTTGGCCGCGGTGGTGGTCTTGCCCGATCCCTTGAGGCCCACCAGCATCACCACCGCCGGGGATGACGACAGCTCCAGGCGAGCGCGGCCGCCCCCCAGCAGCTCCTTCAGCTCCTGATGGACGATGTCGATGACTTGCTGGGCCGGACTGAGGCTGCGCTGCACCTGGGCTCCCAGGGCCCGCTCCCGCACCCGCCCCACGAACTGGCGCACCACCTGGAAGTGGACATCGGCCTCCAGCAGGGCCAGGCGCACCTCGCGCAGGGCCTCGTCCAGGTCCTTCTCGCTGATGGTGCCGCGGCCGCCCAGGCGGCGGAAAACGGCCTGCAGCTTATCGGTCAGGGCATCGAACATTACCAGCTTCTAGTCTACGGCCGAAGGGGGTGGCCAGGAAAGGGAGCGCCCCTCTCCCGCAGACAGGCGAGTCGCAGGGCGTCCTCAGAGGCCCTTGCGGGCGATGAAGGCGCAGAGGTCGGCCACGCGGCAGGCGTAGCCCCACTCGTTGTCGTACCAGGCCACCACCTTCACCAGGTTGCCACTGGCCATGGTGGACTGTCCATCGACGATGGCGCTGTGGGGGTCGCCCTTGAAGTCGGCAGAGACCAGCGGCTCGTCGGTGTAGTCCAGGATGCCGCGCATGGCCTCGCTGGCCGCCTCCCTGAAGGCCTGGTTCACCTCCTCCACCGACACCTCTCGCTGCAGGGTGCCCACGAAATCGCATACGGAGACGGTTGAGACAGGGACGCGAAAGGCCATGCCGTCCAGCCGGCCCTTCAGCTCGGGGATTACCAGGGTCACGGCCCGGGCGGCGCCGGTGGTGGTAGGAACGATATTCATGGCGGCGGCCCTCGCCCTCCGCAGGTCGCGGTGCACCGTGTCCAGGATGACCTGGTCGTTGGTGTAGGCGTGGACGGTGGTCATGAAGCCCCTCTCCACCCCGAACGCATCGTGCAAGACCTTCACCACCGGCGCGATGCAGTTGGTGGTGCAGGAGGCGTTGGAGATGATGCGGTGGCGGGCCGGGTCATACATATCCTCGTTCACGCCCAGGACGATGGTCAGGTCTTCCCCCCGGGCTGGAGCGGTGATGACCACCTTCTTCGCCCCCGCCTCCAGGTGGGCAGCCGCTTTCTCGGCGTCGGTGAAGCGGCCCGTGGACTCCACCACCAGCTCCACCCCCAGGTCGCCCCAGGGGATCTTGGCCGGCTCCCGCTCAGCCAAGACCTGGATTCGGTCGCCATCGACGACCAGGGCGTTGTCCTGGGCCTCTACCCTTCCCGGATAGCGCCCGTAGTTGGAGTCGTACTTGAGCAGGTGGGCGTTGGTGGCGGGGTCGGCCAGATCGTTGATGGCCACCACCTGCAATTCGTCGCGATAGTAGTCGCGGATGGCCTTGAAGGTCTGGCGTCCGATGCGTCCGAAGCCGTTGATGCCTATCTTCACAGGCATCGGGGGCACCTCCTCCCAGCGCTGGTGGGGCTTGCCCCTTCATGTTACCCCACCCTGGGGGAGAGGTCGAGGCGCTCGCTCGACGCCGTTGACACGGTCATGTTGTCTGGATACATTATGCAGCGACCAAAGCGGCCTCGAGGTCGATAAGGCAGTCTCGGCTGCGCGGGAGAGGAAGAATATGGCCCTACTGAGCGGGATCAGGGTCATCGATATAAGCACCGGCGCGGCAGGCCCCTTCACGGCCAGGATCCTGGGCGATTACGGCGCTGAGGTGATAAAGGTAGAGCCGCCCTTCCTGGGCGACATCTGCCGCCACTGGGGTCCGTTTCCCGGCAATGTGCCCGATATGGAGACCAGCCCTACCCACCTCTTCGTCAACGCCAACAAAAAGGGGATAACCCTGAACCTGGCCACCCGCACCGGTCGCGAGCTGCTGCTCAGGCTCGTAGCCAAGTCCCACGTTCTGGTGGAGAGCTATCCGCCCGGTAGCCTCGAGGAGATGGGTCTGGGGCCCGACGTGCTCTGGGGCCTCAACCCCAGGCTGATCATCACCTCGGTGACCCCCTTCGGGCAGAGCGGCCCCTATAGCCGCTTCCGCGCCTCCCATCTGGTGCTGGCGGCCATGGGCGGCCACGTCTACATGCTGGGCGAGCCTACGCGTCCGCCCCTTCACATCGGCAACGAGGCCTTCTACTTCGTGGCCGGCATGGTGGGGGCGGCCGGGACGATGATGGCCCTCTACGAGACCGACCAGCGCGGCGTCGGGAGGAGGGTGGACGTCTCCATCATGGAGACGGTCACTTCCTGCCTGGTGACGCCCACCGTCATATGGTCCTACCAGACCAAGCTCGCCTCGGTGCCGCTGCCGCCGGTGATCCCGGGGACCGTCCGCTCCGGGCGGCCCTTCGTGGGCGAGTTCCGCTGCAAGGACGGCTACATCGGCGTCTACCTGCTGACCTTCAAGCACTGGCAGTCCATGTGCCGCCTGACCGGCCACGAGGAGCTGCTGGACGACCCGCAATTGCTCGCCCTGGACGTCCGCTGGCGGCGCCGGCAGGAATTCTACGAGCTGTTCGCTCCCTGGTTCGTGGACCGCACGCGAGAGGAGGTCTTCAGGATCGGGCTGGAGGAGCGCATCCCCATGGCCATGCTCCATACCCCCGAGGACGTCCTCAACTTCGAACCGCTGCTGGCGGTGCAACTGTTCAGGCGCCTGGACCACCCCCGTGCGGGCGTCGTGGAGAAGTTTCCGGGGGCACCGTTCCAGTTCGAAGGTCATCCCTGGGACTTGCGGCTGCCGGCGCCCCTGCTGGGGCAGCACAACCAGGAGGTCTTGGGAGGGGAGCTGGGGCTGGACGGAGAGGCCCTGGCCCTGCTGCGTCGGGGAGGAGTGATATGAGAGCCGAGGCCCAGCGAGGCCACTCCAGGCCTGAAGGGCGGCTGCCCCTGGAGGGCATCCGCGTGGTGGACTTCACCCATTACTGGTCGGGGCCCCTGGCCACCACCATCATGGGCGCATTCGGCGCCGAGGTCATCAAGGTCGAGTCGCCCACCTATCTGGACGGGTATCGTCTCGCCTCGAGGCCTCTGGGGGACATGACCGGTTGGGAGACGAGCCCCCTCTTCAATCCGGTGAACCTGAACAAGTTGGGGCTGGCAGTAGACCTGAAGCGGGACGAGGGGCGAGAGATCTTCCTCAGGCTGGTATCGGTGTCGGACGTGGTGGTGGAGAACCACGCCAACCACGTCATGAGGTCCTTCCGTCTCACCTACGATGACTTGCGCGCCGTGAAGCCCGACATCATCATGGTGGCCATGCCCGCCTATCCCAGCTGCAGCAAGCTGGCCGACTACGTCGGCTTCGCTTTCACCTTCGAGCACCTGAGCGGCGGCAGCGATGCCACCGGCTACAGCGACGAGGAGCCTCCCTTCTCCATGGGCGCCATGTCGGATCCGAGCCTGGGGTACACCGCCGTCTTCGCCACCATGATGGCCCTCTGGCACCGTAACCGCACCGGTCAGGGCGCCTTCATCGAGATACCCCAGACCCAGGCCTTCGCGTACCTGATGGCCAGGCGCGTCGTGGAATTCCAGCTCTGCGGCCGGACGCACGGGCGCATGGGCACCAGGCACCCGTACATGGCGCCCCACAACGTCTACCCGTGCAGGGACCCGGATACCTGGATCGCCATAACCGTAGGCAGCGACGAGGAGTGGGGACGGCTGGTGGAGGCTATGGGCAGGCCCGAATGGGCCCTGGAGGAGCGCTTCGCCACCGCCACCGGGCGCAAGGCCAACGAGGACGAGCTGGACTCCCTGATAGGGGAATGGACCCGCCGCTACTCCCACCTGGAGCTGATGCACTTGCTACAGCAGGCAGGGGTAACGGCCGGTGCGGCCCTGAGACCCCAGGACCTGATGAGCGACCCCCATCTGCGGGCGCGAGACTTCTTCGTGTCCCTGCCCAGGGAAATCGTGGGCGAGCACGAATATCCCTGGATCGGGTTCCGTCTGGATGGGGTCGCTGCCCATCACCGCAAGGCCGCTCCCCTCTTCGGACAGGACAACGAGTATGTGCTGAAGGAGCTGCTGGGCCTCTCCCAGTCGGAGATCCAGAGGCTGGCACAAGAGGGCATCATCGGCTGGGCGCCCGACCTGAACAGGCTGGAGCAATAGGCATCGCTCGCGGCCCTGCGCTCCCATGAGTCGGGCGGGACGCTGGCACAGGGCCCGTCCGGCACCACGGCGACGCTGGACCCGCTGGCCGGGCGCTTGAGGGGGTGAAGAGGGTGAACTGGCGCAGCATGGTGGCCGACAAGCTCACCACGCCCGAGGAGGCGGTGAAGGCCGTTCGCTCGGGCGACAGCGTGGCCGTGCAGGGCTTCACGCCCATGCCCTTCGCCTTGTGCCAGGCGCTGTACGAGCGGCGACACGAACTGCGGGACGTGACCATCATTTACACGGGCTTCTTCCCCTGGGTGAGGGAGGAGGCCGACCGCAACAGCTTCCATGTCATAAGCAACTACGCCACAGCAGTGGACAGGGACCCCATCAATGCCGGCCTGGTGGACTACATCCCTGTGGCTGCCTGGACCATGGACGACCTGCCGCCGGGGTATGTCCAGGAGCCCGATTTCTTCCTGGTGCCCGTGTCCCCTCCCGACCGCAACGGCTACTGCAGCTTCGGGTCGGGTGTCTGGTATGCCCCCAGCTGGTGCCGACGGGCCAAGCGAGTGATAGCCGAGGTGCACGAAGACTTCATACGGACGGGCGGCAAGAACTACGTGCACATATCGGAAATCGACGTCTTTGTAGAGGGTCAGAAGCCGCCTCCTCTGCCTATCCCAGCTCGCTCGGAGGAAGAGGTGGCCGTGACGGAGGTCATCTGCACCCTGGTGGCCCAGGAGCTGGTCAGGGACCGGGACACCGTGCAGGTAGGCATCGGCACGGTATCTTCGGCACTAGCCCTCTACCTGGGCGACAAGCACGACCTGGGCTTCCACACCGAGGTAATCACGGGGGGCGTCCCCCAGCTGGTGGCCAGCGGTGTGGCCACTGGCAGATACAAGGGCCTGCACGAGGGAAAGGTGGTGGCCAGCGGCTGCGTGGTCCTGAGCCCGGAGGAGCTGGCCATGATGGACGGCAACCCCGTCTTCGAGCTGTACGAGTTCGGCTACGTGACCGATATGCGGGTCCTGGTCCAGCAGCGCAACTATGTATGCGTCAACAACGCCCTGTTCGTGGACCTGACCGGACAGGTGGTGTCCGAGACCATCGGCACCCGCATCTGGGCGGGAGTGGGAGGGCAGACAGCGTTCATGGTGGCGGCGCAGTACACGCCCGGGGGTCGCTCAGTGATGGTGGTCCCCTCCAGCCATCTGGTGCAGGGGGGGCGCCGCACCAGGATCGTGCCGGTGCTGCCGGAGGGATCGGCAGTCACCGTGCCCAGGACGTTCGTGGACTACGTGGTCACCGAATACGGCATCGCCACCCTGCGCGGCAAGAGCATTCGGGAGCGCATCGGCGAGCTCATCGCCGTGGCCCACCCCGACTTTCGCGGCGAGCTGAGGCGAGAGGCGCGACGTCTCTACGGAATGGCCGTCTAGGCCGGGCCCGTAGCGCTGTGGATGCCGCCCCCGCCCGCCGGCGGGACTGACGCTGGTCGGGCACAGGCCTATAATGGCCCTGCAGGGCGGTGGCGGCTGATGGCGATGGCGGCCAAGACCATTCCCCTGGACCGGCGCCTTTGCATCCTGCGCCCCGGAGTGGTGGACATCCGCCCCTCGCGCGGGGCGGTGGTAGGCCCCCTGTCGGTGCTGGCTCTGGCCGTGGGCCTGCTGGTGCTGCTGGCCTTCACCATGGACCGCCTGCCGGCCGCGGTCGCGGCTATCGTCCTCCTGCTGGCGCTGGTGTTGACGCCCATCGGCGGGATGGGCGCCGTCTACTCCCTGTTCGGCTCTCACGTCGTGTTCGATGCCCGGAAGCAGTCGGCCCGCTTCCAGCAGGGAATGCTGGGGCTGGGGCTGGGCACCGTGGAGCTGGTGCCTTTCTGGAAGATCGACCACATCGAGCTGGCCGACTGGGAGGCGGGCGAGACGGAGGGACGCGGCCCTGCCTTCCCTTTCGACCTACGGGGCTGGGAGATAGTCCTGGTCAAGACCAGCGGCAAGCGCCTCTCCGTGGGACAGGTCATCGTCCCCGAGGAGCAGGAGCTGGTGGACGAGGGCTTCGGTCGGGCCTACGAGGTGGCCCAGGCCATCGCCGAGCTGACAGGGCGGCCCCTGCGCATCACCGCCGCCCTGGAAGAGGCGCCCGAGGACGCGTCCCCTGCCCCGGCCGTTGACAAAGCAAACGCTAAGTTCTTAGAGTGCGCTCGGGAAGAGGAACAGGGCCAGACAGCCACCAAGGAGGCGTCATGAGCTACGGTCCCGTCCACTACGAGGAGTTCGACTCGGCCATCGGCCTCAACTGGTACCTGGTGGACCCCAACCTTCGCTTCCTCATGGACCGCTACCTGCCGCCGGAGCGGCGGCAGTGGGCCGAGGGCCACCTGGTGCGCTGGGGCGAGCTGGTGGGCGGCACCATCGCCCGGCGATCGGAGGTGGTGGACAAGAGTCCGCCTCGCCTCGAGCGCTACGACCCCTGGGGCCGCGAGGTGTGCCAGGTGGTCCATCACCCCGATGGCCTGGCCAACAAGCGGGACGTCTGGGAGCAGGGGCCTCATGCCCTGCAGGCCCGGGGGGAGGAGGTGCCGTCGGTCCTGGGGGCCGCCTTCACCTACATGCTCAGCCAGGCCGACACGGGCCTCGTCTGCGCCACTGGCATGACAGGGGGCGTGGCCGACCTGGTCTCCCGCTACGCCCCTCCCGAGGTGAAGGCCCGCTTCATGCCCCGGCTGCTGGCCACCTCCTTCGCCGAGGGCTGGGACGGGGCCATGTTCATGACCGAGCTGGAGGGCGGGTCCGACCTTTCCCACATCGCCACCGTTGCTCGCCGTGTGGATGGGGACCGCTGGCTGCTGAACGGCTCCAAGTGGTTCTGCTCCAACGTCGATGCCCGTGCCATCGTCACCCTGGCCCGACCCGAGGGGGCGCCCGAAGGGCTGAAGGGCATCGCCCTGTTCCTGGTGCCAGCCCTGCGAGCCGACGGCTCCCGCAACGGCATCGTCATCAAGCGCATCAAGGACAAGCTGGGGACGCGCTCGGTGCCCACGGCCGAAGTGGACTTCGTGGACGCTGAGGCCTACATCCTCTCCAGCCCCGGCGGCGAGTCGTCGGAGGCACGGGGGCTCAACCGCATGATGAGCATGGTCAACGGCTCGCGCCTGGGGGTGGCCAACATGGCCCTGGGCATCATGCGCCGCAGCTTCCTCGAGGCGGCCATCTATGCCGCCCATCGCCGCGCCTTCGGGCGTCTCCTGCAGGACCTGCCGCTGGTGCGGGAGACGCTGGTAGAGATGGCGCTGGAGGTGGAGGCCGCCGCTGCCCTGGTGTTCGAGACCTATGCCCACTCGGGCCGCCGAGGCGATGAGGAGTCGAGGCGCCTCTACCGCATCCTCGTGCCCCTGTCCAAGTTCCGGGCGGCCCGCCGCGGGCTGGAGCTGGCCAGCCAGGGGCTGGAGATCATGGGCGGCAACGGCTACATCGAGAATTTCCCCATGGCCCGCCAGCTCCGCGATGCCCAGTGCCACACCATCTGGGAGGGCACCGAGAACATCATCGCTCTGGACGTGTGGCGCGCCATCGCTCGCGAGGGCGCCCATGAGGCCCTCTTCTCCCGCCTAGAGGCTGCCCTGGAGCGGGCCGAGCACCCCCTCCTGCAGCGGTCGCGGGAGGTGACGGCCGGTGCCCTGGCCCAGGCGCGCGAGGCGATAGCCTTCCTCTCAGGGGCCGACGACGAGCTGCGACAGCTCCACGCCCGACGCCTCTCGTCCCTGCTGGCCGACGTGGCCCAGGCGTCCCTGCTGCTGGAGGAGGCGGCCTCGGAGCTGGAGGCCCACGGGTCAGCCCGCAAGGCGGCCGTGGCCGGGCTCTTCGTCCGTCGCCGGTTCCAGTCGGGCCCCCTGGCGGGCATCGACGACGACCGCACGGTGCTCAGGCTCTTCCCGGCCGTGGTCCGCTACGAGCCGCTGGAGCCTTCAGCGCTGGCGTCTGCCTGACCCAGGGCCTCCAGCACCACGATGCCCGAGGGGCGGATGGCCACCTCCAGCTCCCGTTCGGGCACCAGGGGGAGGTCGGCATAGGTGCTGGGGGGAGAGCGGACCTCCAGCTCAGCCCAGGGCGGCCCCTCGGTGCGCACCCGTACCAGGCGGAAGTCCCGCCCCAGCCTCTGCTCCAGCACTCGCACCCGCAGGCGATTGTGGCGCACTGCCGCCGAGAGGGGACGGTCTGGGTAGATGAAGCGGACCTCTTCGGGGCGGATGTAGGCCAGCACCTCCTGACCCGGCGGTAGCTCCCTCGGGGCGGCCACCAGCTCCACCCCGTCCCAATCCAGGTGCAGGCCGTCCGAGTTGGCCGACCGCACTCGCGCCCTCACCAGGTTGGGCAGGCCGAAGGCGCGGGCCACCTGCCAGTTGGCCGGCTGGGCCACCACCTCCGACAGCGGCCCCACTTGCTGCAGCCTCCCCTGGGCTATGACGGCTATGCGGTGTCCCACTGCAAAGGCGTCCTCGAGGCTGTGAGTGACGTAGACCACCGGCAGCCCCAGCTCCCCTTGCAGCTGTCTCAGCTCCTCTTGCAGCCGGCGCTTGGCGTCCGGGTCCAGGGCCGAGAAAGGCTCGTCCAGGAGCAAGACCGAAGGCGCGGTGGCGAGGGTCCGGGCGATGGCCACCCGCTGTCGCTGGCCGCCCGAGAGCTGGGACGGATAGAGGTGAGCCACGTGCTCCAGGCGCATCCGTCGCAGCCAGCGCAGGGCCTCCTCGCGTCGTCCGGGGCCGCGCAGGCCGAAGGCCACGTTCTCGAGGGCCGTGAGGTGGGGGAACAGGGCGTAGTCCTGGAAGACGTAGCCGATGCGTCGCTTGTGGGCAGGCACATTGAGCGCCCGGCGGCCGCCGTCGCAGCGGAAGAGGGGTCGGCCGTCCAGCCAGATCTCGCCGCGGTCGGGGCGCACCAGCCCAGCGATGGCCCGCAGGGTCTGGGTCTTGCCGGCCCCTGAGGGGCCGTAGAGGACCAGCACCTCCGTCCCCACCGTGAGCCGCACCTGCAGGTGGAAGCCCGGATAGCGCTTCTCGATGTCCACCAGGAGGCGAGGGTCCATGCTCAGCGACGGGCGGGCTGCTCCAGGCGGCGGGTCAGTGCCAGGGCCAGGAAGGCGATGCCGCTGAGGAGGGCCGAAGTCTGGGCTGCCAGGGCCAGGTCGCCGCTCAGGGCGGCATCGTAGACCACCATCGGCAGGGTACGAGTGCGGTCGGGGATGTTGCCTGCCACCATGAGGCTGGCGCCGAACTCGCCGAGGGCGCGGGCAGCGCCCAGAAAGAGGCCGGCCAGGATGCCGCGATGGGCCAGGGGGAGGGTGACCCGTAGAAGGACCTCCGGCTCGGAGCGGCCCAGGGTGCGGGCGGCATCTTCCAGCTCCGGGTCCACAGCGGCGATGGCCGCCCGCGCCGACTGCAGCATCAGGGGCAGCCCCACAGTCGAGGCGGCCACAGCCGCCCCCTGCCAGGTGAAGAGCAGGTCCACCCCCAGCCAGTCGTGCAGGGGGCTGCCGCGGCCCAGGATGTAGAGCAAAAAGAAGCCCACCACCGTGGGCGGCAGCACCAGGGGTAGCGTCAGCACCAGTTCCAGGGCCGCCCGACCGGGGAAACGGGCGCGAGCCAGCAGCAGGGCCAGAAGGGTGCCTACCACCCCGATGACCAGGGTGGCCACCCCGACCACCTTCAGGGAGACCAGCAGCGCCGAGAGCATGCTACCTGCTCACCAGGGCCGGCAGGTCGTAGCCATATCGCTGCCACACGGCGGCCGCCTCGGGGCCGACCAGGAAATCGGCCAGGCGGCGGGCGGCTGCCTCCCGCGGCGTCCCCTTCACCACTGCCAGCGTCTGGTCGATGGGATCGTACAGCTCGGGCGGGACCTCCAGGCGGTTGCCGGCCTCGTCGATCACCAGCGACAGGGCTGTGAAGGCCGCGTCGGCGTTGCCGGAACGAGCGTACTGGAAGGCCTGCTGGATGGTCTCCGCAATGACCAATTTCCCCTGAAGGGCGTCCCACAGTCCCAGGCGCCGAAGGGCCTGCCTAGCGGCGGCGCCATAGGGTGCCTGGTCCGGGTTGGCGATGGCGATGCGTCCGACCCGCGAGGACGCCAGCTCCTCCAGGGACGACAGCGTCAGGCCGGAATCGGCCCGCGTCCACAGCACCAGCTTGCCGCGCGCATAGGCCCGAACGGTGTCGGGCAGCACCAGACCTTTGGCCGCCAGCGTCTCCACGTGCTGCCGGTCGGCTGCCAGGAAGAGGTCTACGGGCGCTCCTCTCTCTATCTGGGCAGCCAGTTGGGCCGTGTTGCCGAAGTTGACCTGAACGGCGATGCCCGTGCGGTCCCGGAACGCGTCCAGCAACGGGGGAAGCACGTCGGCCAGGTTGGCTGCCGCCGAGACCAGCAGCGTCGTCTGCTGTCCCTGGCCGGGGGCGTTGCTCTCCTCCTGGCCGTCACCCCCGCACGCGAGCAGGAGCGCGGGGAGCAGGAGCAGCAGGGCTAGAAAGCGGCGCATGGTCACCTCCCGACATGTAGCTTTGCAGCCAGCGGAGGGCGGCCTCGGTCATGGCGGCACGAAAGTCGAAGACGGAGCGGACGAAGGGGTCCTGGGCCCGGTCGCGGCCCGCCCGCCAGGCGGCCAGGCGCTGCTCCAGGGCGTGGGCCTGCTCCCGGAGCAGCTGCCCCTGCTCCTCCGGGGCCATGCCCCGGGCGAAATAGAGACGGCCTAGAAGGCCCAGACGCATGTCCCGCAGCCCCTGGACGGGGCGCCGGAGCCACTCCCGGAAGGCGTCCTCGCCCTGCGGCGTGAGGCGGAAGACGGCGCGGCGGCGGGGTCCCTCGGCCGGCCCTGCCTTATCTACCCAGCCCTGGGCCTCCAGCTTGGCGAGGATAGCGTAGACCTCGTTGCGACGCAGGCGCCAGACGTGACCTAGCGGCGCATCGGCCCGGAAGAGGCGGGCGATGGCGTAGCCGTGGCGGGGCGCCTGGGCCAGTAGGCCCAGGACGGCATACTCGGCATCGGTGTTGGGCCGCATAGTCAGAATCTGACTATAAGCGTCGTGTCCCCGGTCGTCAACCCTGTCCCTGGGCTGTCGGCGCGACCTGACGGGGCGACTCGTCTTGACGCAGAAGGTGTGCCCCCTGTTGAACATGTCGTCGGCTTGATGCTATAATCCCGACCAAACCCGGCCGACAGTCCTGCCTATAATGCTGCCCAGGCCATAAGCATGCAGGACGGGCACAGACGAGGTGTGTAGATGGCTCGTTATTTGATCGCCTGCGACGCTGGCGGCACCATGACCGACGTCATCGTCGTGCATGAGGACGGCCGCTTCGTCATCGGCAAGGCCCCCACCACCCCGTTCGACGAGAGCCAGGGCTTCGCCGAGTCCCTGGAGGACGCCCTCAGCTACTGGGGCATAAGCCTGGAGAAGGAGGGGCACGAGGTCTGCGAGGCCACCGACTCGGCCATTTACACCGGCACCAGCATGCTGAACGCCGTCATCAACATGTCGGGCCTCAAGACGGGCCTCATCACCACCAGGGGCTTCGAGGACGTGCTGGTGCAGGGTCGGGGCTCCCAGTCCTTCATCGGCTGCGACTGGCCCGAGATTACGCACATGCAGTACCGCAAGCACCGGCAGCCGCTGGTGCCCCGTCGCCTGACCAGGGGCGTTACGGAACGAATCGACATGTTTGGCAATGTGGTCATCCCCCTCTACGAGCACGAGGTGGAGAGGGCCGCTGAGGAGCTGCTGGACGAGGGGGTTCAGGCCCTGGCTATCGTCTTCCTCCAGTCTTACGTGAACCCCCAGCACGAGCTGCGGGCCAAGGAGATCGTGGAGGGGGTGCTGAGGCGTCGCGGGGTGGAGATCCCCGTCATCGCCTCCAGCCAGGTGGCCCCGGTGATACGAGAGGTGTCCAGGGCCAACGCTACCGTGTTGCAGGCCTTCGCTGCCGAACCGGCCCGCAAGCAGCTGTTCGGCGTGGAGGCCCGCATCCAGCAATACGGCCACAAGCGAGCCCTTCGCACCGTCCTGTCCTACGGTGGCGTCACCAACATTCGCTACGACCGGCTGTTCGAGACCATCGTCTCGGGCCCCGTGGGCGGCGTGATGGGGGCCTATCACCTGGGCAAGGCCCTCAATATCGAGAACCTGGTCTGCTCCGACATGGGGGGCACCAGCTTCGACGTGGCCTGCATCACCGCCGGCGTGCTGCCCATGGACCGGGAGCCGCCCTTCCAGCAGATGTATGTCAACGTGCCCATGATCGACATTCGTTCCATCGGTGCGGGAACCGGCACCTATATACGGGTCGACCCCGAGACGAGGCGCATTCGCCTGGGGCCCGACAGCGCCGG